>WNFM01171961.1_pt3 | contig 10923 bp, 12 predicted proteins | sample 5400271 | NCBI WGS metagenome assembly WNFM01 (sample SAMN13153352, study PRJNA577476) | soil metagenome | isolation source: 60 cm saprolite on Douglas fir-dominated hillslope | place: USA:California | collected 2013-09-17 | reverse complement strand
CCACCCGAGGAGCCTGGGCACGACCCCAACGTTCGCGGCGACCGTCATGTGGGGGAACAGGCCGATTTCCTGGAGGACGTAGCCGATCCGCCGGCGGAGCTCGAAGGGATTCCACTCGCGCGTGTCGCGCCCCTCGACCGTCACCTGCCCGCGGTCGGGGACGATGAGGCCGTTGATCAACTTCAGCAGCGTGCTCTTGCCCGCGCCGCTCCGGCCCACGAGCGCGAGGGTCTCGCCCGGCGCGATGTCCAGATCCAGGCCGCGCAGGACGGGCCCCGCCGCCCCTCTCGAGACGTGCACGTCGCGCACGGCGATCGCGGACCCAGGGTGCATCAGCGGAACTGTATCGCAGGTTGAGAAGACCCGAGACCCGGCCTCCGATCCACGACCTTCCGCCTTCGCCAAGGCTACGGCGGACAAGCCGACCTCAGAACTGATAGCTGACTCCAGCCGTCACGCTTGGGAGCATGCGCCGCTTCTGCTCGAACGCCACGCTCCTGCTGCGCGCGGAGGCGGCGCCCTCGACGCGGAGGCCGAACCGGTGCGCGGCGGTCCCCAGCCAGTATTCGAGGCCGCCGCCGGCGTGGACCTCGGCGCCGGTCAGGAGATCGGCGTTCGCTTCGTGGAGCTGCCGCAAATACCCGCCGCCGCCGGACACGAACGGCACGAACCGGCCCTCACGCAGGTGATAGAGCAGCGATCCGCCCACGAGGTACGATCTGATGGTCGCGCCGGCGCCGGTGTCGGGCGTGGACTCGAAGTCTTTCGTCAGGCTCGCGCGAAACATCGAACGGCTGTACTCGAAGCGGGCTTCGACCGAGACCCGGCGTCCGAGATAGATCCCCACGTGCGCCGCGGCGCCGGATGCGCTCAGCACGCGCGCGTTCACGACGAACAGCGGGAACGTTCCCCCGCTGGGAGTCGCCAGAGTGGCAGCGATGGCGCTCCCCGCTTCGTACCCGCGGGTCCATACGCCGCCGCCGCCGATCTCAAACGTGCCGCGGTGCGGGCCGCCGGCGCCGAGGTAGGGCTGCGCCGCGGCCGCGGCCGGCAGCGCGGCCGCGACTGCCATCACCAGACACGCCTGTCTCGCCGGAGCCGCGAAGCGGCGAAGGCGGGTCACTTCGACACGACCTTCAGCTCGATGTTGCGCGCCGTGCCGCCGCGCGGGACGGTGACCAGCCGGGTGTAGAACGCCACCTTGAAATCCACGTCCACGTGGGACGCCGCATCCAGGAAGCTCGACACGTCGGCGTCGTCCAGGGGCTCGGCGCGGAGGACCTGGGTCCCGGGGTCCAGGCCGGCGATCACGAACGTGCCGTCGTCGGCCAGCGAGAAGCTCGCGACGAGCTGGCCCGTCGCGGGGTTGAAGGCGACCACGTGGGCGCCAAACACCCCGGCGCCGTTTTTCGTCACGCGCCCGGTGATACTGCCGGTGGAGCCGCGGAACTGGTCGTTGCCATAGATGTCGGAGATCCCCGCGATGTCATCCGCGCGGAGCGTCCGATTGAGCGAGCCGGACGGAAACGCGATCGGAAACATCACTGCCTCGGAGCCGAGCACGCGGCGTCCGCCGGGAATGAGCTCGGTCTCGCCGAGCATCGAATGGCCGAGACCGTGCATATGGCCGATCTCGTGGAGCACGATTGATTGCACGTCCTGGCGTCCTGCCTCGCCCGCGTCCGCCACGGACCACGGGAACGTCGAGTTGAGGAAGATGTCGGACTCGAGCACTTCCCCGGTGACCGTGTCGACGGTGAAGGACGTCGAGCCCAGCACGCGATCGAGGTCCGGACGGCTCGAAAACCCAATCACGTTGGCGTTGTCGCCGCTCAGGGGGTCCAGGCCGGTGAACCCGACGAACTGCGACGAGAGCGCGACGTTGGGCACCGCGGCCCACGTCGCAAACGCGCGCGCCACGCTCTGCTGGAGCTGCGGCGCCGTGACGCCGTTCACGTCGCGATTCGTGATGAAGTACCGGATCGGAAAGGTATTGAACTTGAGGTCCTTCAGGCCGGCGCCGATGCGGGTCCCGAGCTTGAGGTACGCGTCAACCGCCGGAGCGAGGGCGAGCGCGGCGCCGATGACGAGCACCAGGGCGAACGACCGTCGCATTACTGCGCCCCCTGCGCCAGCACCTGCCGCACCACGTCGCGGAAGGCGTCGATGGCCAGCGGCTTGCGCGTGACGTCGCCGCGGACGATCGGCTCGGGCGCGTCGCCTCCCTTCCCCATGACGATCGGCGTCGTCACTATCCGGCGGCCGGTGCGCGCGTCCGCCACGACGCGGAACGCCCCCTGGCTCAACCCGATGATGTACAGAGACGACGAGTCCGCCGGCTTCAGAAAGAACACGACCTCGTCCCCTGCCTGGAACTCCGGCGCGCCGACAAACACCGTGCGGTATCGCCCGATCTGCCCGCCGGGCACCCGGACGGTCACGCGCTCGCCGAGATTGCCCTTTAGATAGTCGGCGACGGCGATCGTGACAAATGTCTCGACCGAGCGGCGCCCGTCGACCCACCCGGCTCGGACGTCGACGACCTGCCCGTGCACAATCACCGGCGCGCTCGTCACGAGCTCACGGAACTCGATCGGGACGATGACGGTCGCGTGCAGCGCGACCGAGAGACCCGCTAGAAACGCGCACCCGAGGAGACGACGCATATACCTGCCTTTTGTGAACCGTCAACTGCGAACTGTTAACTGTGAACTGCTACCCGTCTCTTTCGCCGAGCAGCGTCAATGACCGCCTCAGCCGCGCGGCGACTGGCCCCAGCCGTGCCGAGCTTGCCGCGTACATCGGCAAGATCCGCTTTCACCCTCGCGGCGTGCTCCGGGTCCAGCAGGACCCGCAGCGCGTCGGCGGCGGCCGCTTCGGGCGTGAAGTCGTCCTGAATGCGCTCGGGGACGACGCGCGAGCCCGCCACGAGATTGACCATCGCATACGTATCGACGTGCACGAGCGGCTTGCCCAGCCTGTAGGTGATCGGACCGACACGATAGACAACCACCATGGGACAGCCGTGCAGCGCCGCCTGCACGGTCACGGTCCCGGACGCGAGGACGGCGACGTCGGCGCTCGCGAGCACGGCGTCGGTCTGCCCCTCGACGACGAGGGGGCGTGACGCGCCCGCCGGCCAGGCCGACAACGGCGTCAGCAGCTCCTCGTCCAGATGCGGCGCGCGGGCGAGGATGAACTGCGCGGACGGCAGCCGCGCGGCGATGACCCCCGCGGTCCGCACCAGATCCGGCAGGATGGCGCGCAGCTCGTTGCGCCGGCTGCCCGGCAGCAGCGCGACGACCGGCCGCGCCGGGTCCAGGCCGTGCTCGCGCAGGAAGACGTCGCGCGCGGCCGGCGGCGGCGTCAGCTCCAGCAGCGGATGCCCGACAAACGTCACCGGCACCCCCGCTGCTTCGTAGAACGGCGCTTCGAACGGGAAGATCACCAGCACGCGATCGGCGACGCGCTTCATCGTCTTGAGCCGGCTGCGGCGCCAGGCCCAGAGCTGCGGACTGATGTAGTACACGACCGGCACGCCGCGCTTGTGCAGCGCGCGCGCGGGAAAGAAGTTGAAGTCCGGGAAGTCGATCGGCACGAAGACGTCGGGCGGGTTCTCCGCCGCCGCGCGCACCAGCGCGCGATAGTTCCGCCACGACTGGGGAATGACGCGCAGCGCTTCGGTCAGGCCGGTCACGGAGAGCCCTTTGAAGTCTCCCACGAGCGACGCGCCGGCCGTGCGAAGGCGATCGCTGCCGAAGCCGGTGATCACGGCGCCGGGCTCGATCTTCAGGATCTCGGAGGCGAGGGCGCCGGCGTACAGATCGCCTGACGGCTCGCCGCACGAGATCATCACGCGGAGACGCTCGTCCACTCGGGAGCTCAGCTCGGCTTCGTGAAGAGCCCCGCCGGCAGCGGGACGTTGAAGTGCACGGTTTTCACGTCCCGCTCGAGCGGCGAGAGCCCCGCGCGCCGGATCACGGTGTGGAACGGGACCTGGATGCCGTTGACGTTGCGGTAATCGCTGTACGCCTCTTCGCTGCGCCCTTCGCCTGGCGTCGCGACGTATCGCGCCTTTTCGATCAGGCCGTTGTCGCGATTGATGAGCAGCGTCAGCGGGCTCATGCCGTCGCCCGACACCTCGATCGCGCCGAGCGCCGGGCCATCGTCAACGTCGACTTCCCGCACGACCAGGGCCCCCGACGCGGCCTTCAGCAGGACACGCACGATGTCCCGCTGCACGTTGGACTGAATCGGCCCGCGCGCTTCCGGCGGAATCTCGCTTGTGCCGCGCGCGTCCTGGATCCAATAGCGGCCGTCCGCGTAGACCTGCGCGACCTTGCCGCCGGGCATGTCGGCGTCGACCCGATAGCGATCCGGGTATTCGATGGAGGTCACCACGGGGAACGGGATCGGTCCGCCCACCGACTGCGCGGTCATCGTCCCCTCCGATCGCACGGTCCTGATCCCCTGCAGCTTCGCGAGACCGCCCTTCGCGGCGATGGCCTTGTTGAGCAGCGCCTTCGCGGCGTCGCCGCGAGCCTGCGCCGGCTTATGCCGCAGATCCGCCGCCGACAGGTCGAGATTCGAAGCGGGAATCACCTCGAACGTGTCGAAACCGGCGCCCGGGAGCTGCTTCACGAACGCCGACGCGTCCCCGACGAGGACGATTGTCAGCTTGTCGGGATGCAGGTAATTCCGCGCGACACGCTGCACGTCGTCCACGCTGACGGCGTTGACGCGCTCGCGATAGGTCTGCAGATCGTTCATGTTCAGCCCGAAGAACACGGCGTTCAGGATCTGCAGCGCGATCTGGCTCGGCGTCTCGATCGTCAGCGGGAAGGAGCCGGTGAGGTACTCCTGCGCCCCCTGGAGCTCGCGGTCGCCGACGCGGTCGCGGATCAGCTTCCACACCTCGTCGATCATCAGCCGCAGCGTCTCCCCGGTCGTCTCGGATCGGGTATTGGTCTGCGCCACGATGTCGCCGGACTGCTTCAGCGCATTGAAGTCCGCGGACGCGCCGTAGGTCAGGCCCCGCTCGGACCGCAGGACCCTGTGCAGGCGGTTCGCTCCTTCCCCGCCGAGGACCTTCGCCGCGAGATCCATCGCCATGTAATCGGCGTTCTTGCGCGAAATCGCGATGTTCCCGACGCGGATCTCGGTCTGGACGGCGCCGGGCTTGTCGATGATGACCACGCGCCGCGTCGGCTGCGGCGGATCGACGGGCGTGTCGGGCGCCGCCGTGATCTTCGCCCAGCCGCCGAAGGCGCGCTCGGCCCCCGCGAACGCCTCGTCGGGCGTCACGTCGCCGACGATGGCGAGGATGCCGTTGTTGGCGCCGAACCATTTCCTGTGGAACGCGAGCAGGTCGTCGCGCGTCACCGCGGCCAGGGCCTCCGGCGTCCCCGACTGCGGGCGGCCGTACGGATGGAAGCCGTAGACCAGCCGATCGAAGACGACGTTCGCGAGGAACTGCGGGTCGTCGTAGCTGACCCGCATGCCCGAGAGCGACTGCTGCCGCTGGCGCTCGATCTCCTCTTTCGCGAAGACGGGATGCTGGGCGATGTCCGACACGAGATCCAGGCCGACGCCCAGGCTGTCCTTCATCACGATCGCCTGGATGTAGCTCAGATCGGACCCGGCGCCGGTCCCCATCGCGCCGCCGATCGAGTCGATCGAATCGGCGATCTGCTCCGCCGACCTCGTCGTCGTGCCCTGGTCGAGCAGCGTGGCCGCGAGCGCGGCCACGCCCGGCCGGTTGTCGGGATCCTGCGCGGCCCCGGCGCGGACGATGAGCCGCAGGCTGACGGCCGGCTGCTCGTGGTGCGAGACCGCGATCACCTGCAGGCCGTTCGCCAGCGTCTTGAACGCATAGGGCGGAAACTTGACGTCTCGAGCCTCGATCGGCCGCGGCGGCCGTTCCGACGGCCAGTTCCTGGCCTGCCCCGCAGCCGGGACCGCAACGGCCAGCAGCATCCCGAGCGCGGCGCCGGCTGCGACGAGCCGCCGCGTCATGGTCTCGTTCCCTTCGGCAGGATCGTGATCACGGTCCGGTTCTCCGGCGTGAAATACGTTCGCGCCACCCGCTGGACGTCCGCGACGGTCATCCTCTGGAAAATGTCGAACTCGTCGTCGGCCGTCTTGATGTCGTGGTGAATCACCACGGCGTGCCCGAGCTGCTCGGCCTTATTCTGGTTCGACTCGCGCTGCAGGATGTAGTCGCGCGCGAACTGGTTCTTGGCCTGCTGTAGCTCGGCGGAGCTCACGGGCTCGGTGCGCAGCCTGTCGAGCTCGGCGACGAGCGCGCTGGCAGCTTCCTCGGTCGTGTGGCCCGGCTGGACGATGGCGACCGCGAAGAAGAGATTCGGATCCTCGATGATGTTGCCGCCGCCGAAGGCCGCGAGGGCGATGCCCTTCTCGTAGACGAGCTTGCGGTAGATGCGCGAGCTCTGGCCGTCGGAGAGGATCTTCGACGCGATGTGCAGCGGATACGAGTCGGGGCTCCCGTCGAACGTGATGTGATGCGCGACGACGACCGCCGGCAGCGGCCACTCGTCGGTGAGCGTCACGCGCTTCTCTTTCGTCTGCGCCGGTTCCTTGGGAATGTCACGGGGCACCGGCTTGTCGGACTTCGGCACGCGGCCGAGATACTGCGTCACGAACCCGAGCGCTTCCTTCGGGTCGAAGTCCCCGACGAGGACGGCCGTCGCGTTGTTCGGCGCGTAATAGGTCTGGAAGAACTCCCGCACGTCGTCCACCGACGCGGCATCCAGGTCCTTCATGCTCCCGATGACGGGATGCTTGTAGGGGTGCACGGTGAACGTCTGGTCCGCGATGATCTCCTGCAGGCGGCCGTACGGCTGGTTCTCGATCCGCATGCGGCGCTCTTCCTTGACGACCTCGCGCTCGTTCTTGAACGCCTTTTCCTCGATCTTGAGCGAGGCCATGCGGTCCGCCTCGAGCCACAGGACGAGCGGCAGGTACTGCGACGGCACCGTCTCCCAGAACACGGTCGCGTCCTCGTTCGTGTAGGCGTTGCTCTGGCCGCCGACGCTGGAGATATAAGAAGGATGCCCCTCGGGCTCGACGTTCTTCGAGCCCTTGAACATCATGTGCTCGAAGAAGTGCGCGAAGCCGGTACGTCCGGGACGCTCGTTCTTGGAGCCGACGTGGTACCACACCTCGAGGTGCACGATCGGCGTCGAATGATCTTCGAGAAAGACGACGCCCATCCCGTTGGGCAGCGTGGTCATCGTGTACTCGAGCCTGGGGGGACGGACGGCCGCGTGCGTCGCCGGCGTCAGCAGGAGCGCGCCCGCCACGACCATCGCAGCGAAGGCGCGCCGGGATCTCTGGGACAAATCCATGAGCTTTGATTATCCCATGAGCCGTCTTTCGAGCTCTTCGAGGCGCTGTTGCAAATCCGTCAGCGTCTTCCTCAGTTCGGGGAGCCGGCGGAACACCGCCGACGCCTTGAGCCAGTCGCGATTGTCGATCGCCGGATAGCCGGAGACGAACGACCCGGACGCGACGGAGCTCGGGATTCCCGTCTGCGCCGTGGCGATCACTCCCTTGCCGACGGTGAGATGTCCGGCGACGCCCACCTGTCCGGCCAGCGTCACGCGATCTTCGATCGTCGTGCTGCCGGCGATGCCGACCTGCGCGGCGAGCAGCGCGTCCCTGCCGACCTTCACGCCGTGGGCGATCTGGACGAGGTTGTCGATCTTGCTCCCGGCGCCGATGCGCGTCTCCCCCACCGCGGGGCGATCGATCGTGGTGTTCGCGCCGATCTCGACATCGTCCTCGATCGCGACGTCGCCGACTTGCGGGATCTTGTAGTGAGTTCCGTCGGCCTGATGGGCAAAGCCGAACCCGTCGCTGCCGATGACGGCGCCGTCCTGGATGACCACGCGGTTGCCGACCGTCACCCGCTCGCGCAGCGACACGCGCGCGTGGATCACGCAGTCGTCCCCGACGACGGCCGCGTCACCGATCGTCACGTGCGGATACACGACCGTGCGCGCGCCGATCCTCGCGCCCGCGCCGATGCTGACAAAGGGACCGATCGACGCGTCCGGCGCGAGCGTCGCCGTGGGCGCGACGTCGGCCAGTCGATGGATGCCGGGGATCGCGGCCGGCCGCGGGAAGAGCAGTTCGACGGCCCGCGCGAACACCAGGTAGGGGTTCGCCGCCCGCAGCATCGCGCACGGCGCCGCCTCCGCGCCGTCGCCGAGGATCACCGCCGACGCGCGCGTGGCGCGCAGGTGCGCGCCGTACGTGGGATTGACGAAGAAGGTCAGGTCGCCGGACTGCGCCTGCTCGATACCGGCGACCCGCTGAATCTCGATCCCGCCGTCACCCTCGAGACGGCAGTCGAGGCGTGCGGCAATCTCTCGCAATTTCACTGACGGGAGTATACAAGTTCACCGTTTGCAGTTCACGGTTCACGGTTCACTGTTCGCGGTTCGCATCCTCGTCAACCCGTGGCCTCCGCCCTTCCGGCGGCAGATCGCTGCCCTACGGAATCGCCGTCCGCTCGAAGAACGACGCCAGGTGCTCGAGTTTCAGCGTCGACGCCACGTCGCGCACGCGGGCGGCGCGGGCGCCGGGCGCCTCGTCGATCATCGTCCGCAGCACGGACAGCGGAGCGCTGGGCTCCACGGTCCACGTGACGCCGACGAGCCCCTGCCGCGCGCCGCGCAAGGACAGATAGTGCCCCACGATGCGGAACATGAAGTAGTAGCCGATGAAGTTCGGCCCAGGAAGAAGGATAAGCAGGATCGAGCCCACGGCGCCAAGGCTGTCGATGATCAGCCAGAACCGGTGGCGCTCCCAGTCGCGCTGGAGCGACCGCTTGAGCAACTGGCGCGCCTGCGCCTCGGTCAGATCGTCGGGATACACGAGAAGGACGGCGTCTTTGCCGCGGAGCTGCCAGAGCAGACGCTGTTCCGCGATGGATTCGGCCACCCAGCGCAGGGTGCGCGCCTTCACGCGCCCCATGAACGGCCGGCGGGCGTCCTCAGGCTGCGGGCCTTGGCGCCGCGCGCGCTCCGCCTCCGCGAGCTGTTCACGGAACCGGAGCATCAGGCGCCGGAAAAACCCCGGCGCCGGCGCCGCCTCCCCGGCGGGAGGTACCGGTTCGTCCGGCTCCTCGCAGTACAACTCGTAGCGATCCGGCGCCACCGGGACCAGGAACACGTCCATCGCCCATCAAGGATAAGGCTTCCCGCCGATCGGTTAGACTCGTCGGCCGGAGAGCAGCTGAAGGACGACCACGACGAGCACGATGACCAACAGGACGTGAATCAATCCGCCCGCCACGTGCAGGGTAAACCCGAGGAGCCAGAGCACGAGCAGGATGACGGCAACAGTCCAGAGCATTCAGACCTCCGAAGAACTGTTCTAGCAAGCTTGGTGCCACGAGGACGACGATGATTCCACTCTCCGACGCCGAACTCATCCAGAGGCTTTTGCTCGCCGCGGCGATCGGCGGGTTGATCGGGGCCGAACGGGAGATCCGGCACAAGAGCGCCGGGTTCCGGACCAACATCCTCATCGCGCTGGGCGCCGCGATCTTCACGATTGCGGGGATCACGCTGGCGCCGGGAGCGTCCGATCAAACCCGTATCGCGGCGCAGATCGTCACCGGCATCGGCTTCGTCGGCGCGGGCACGATTCTCCACAGCAAGGACGGGGTGCACGGGCTGACGACGGCCGCCACGGTGTGGGTCAATGCGGCGCTGGGGATGGCGGCGGGGGGCGGCCAGTTCCGCCTGGCGATCGTCGGCGGGGCGATCGTCCTCGCCGTGCTGCTGGTGCTGGGTCCGATCGAGGCGGCGATTGAGCTGAAGTCGGGCCCCAACAGGGCGCCCTAGTCTATCGTCTAGGGTCCAGTGGCGATCGCCAAGCGCTCCCACAAGCCGTCCTCAGCCTGATCCGCGTGTTCCGCGGCAAACCGTGAAACGTAAACTGCCAACTACCGCCTGATCGGCCGCGGCGGACGCGGCGGCGCGTCGACGGGGAGCGCGGGCTTGCCCGCATCGACCCAGGCCTGCGTGATCAAGGACGCCACGCCGGTGATCGCGCCCGCGATTCGCTTCTCCATGATCGGCCCGGCCTTCTCGAACAGCGTCGCAAAGTACCGATCGTCGTACAGGTCCCGCCCCGTGATGGCCTCGCGATCGGCCGCGAGGATCGGGTCCACGAACGTGAAACTCTCGGTCAGCGTGCTGAAGACGAACTCGCGCGCGTTCGGGATCGGCACGAGCGGCGCCGGCGCGATCTTCAGCTTGTCCTGGTAGCGGTCGAACAGCTCGCTCTCGAAGCGCGCGTGAATTCCCTGCTGGTTCGTGAGCTGCCCGTCGTAGTTCGCGCAGGCATGGAACGGCTGGAACGAGTCGCCGACATAGTGCGCCAGGACGGCCGAGAACAGCTTGACGTTGTCGCGCGCGAACCCTGACGCCGGCACCTGCCTGAACGCGTCGCGCAGCAGGACGTAGACCTCCTGCGAGCGCCAGGGCACCAGGCCGTTCTTCATCACGAAATCCGCGCCCCGCTTCGCCACCGCCTCGCTGTATTCGTGCGGCAGATCCTTGAACGGGTACGGCCCGTACGCGTCCATGTCGAGGAAATGCCGCGGCGGCTCCTCCGCCCACCCCATCGTCCGGTAGGTGTCCGGATCGATCGAATGCTCGACGACCGACGTGCGGAATTTCTGGAAGAAGGGGTGGAGCTCCGGCGGCAACAGGTCGATCGCGCGGTCGGTGATGAACTTGTGGCCGTTGAAGCCCCAGGCGCCGAGGCGCACGGGACGCATCGTCCACACCGCGAGCGCGACGAGCGCGACAGATAGACCCTTGCGCATAGCGCATCATAGCGTGCAGCAGGCAGGGGCTGCGGGCTGGGTCATCGGGCTGCGTCAGA
>WNFM01171850.1_pt3 | contig 10924 bp, 12 predicted proteins | sample 5400271 | NCBI WGS metagenome assembly WNFM01 (sample SAMN13153352, study PRJNA577476) | soil metagenome | isolation source: 60 cm saprolite on Douglas fir-dominated hillslope | place: USA:California | collected 2013-09-17 | reverse complement strand
AGGAACTGACAGCAAATGGGTTTTCTATGTTTTGTTTTTGGTTAGTTACACCTGCTTAGCTCTGCCGGTCCCGGATCGCCTCAATAATGCACTGGCTCTCCGCTCGGATCAGCGAGATCCATTTAGGCGGCAGTTGTTGGAGGCAATAAATCGGATGGATCGGGACACCCCACCGACGGAGACAGTTGAGCAGCTCTTCTTCACTGATCTGCGCGTCGGTGAAGAAGCTCCTGATTAAGCTAAGCTCTCGCCGATACAGCTGAAACAACCCTCTGGCCCGAGCCCGAAAACTGTACCAACGTTCTTGAGTCAGGGGTGGAATCTCGGGCTGGAAGGCGATGCAATGACAAAAGTAAATTTCGCATCCGCAATCTGTAAACTCAGTGAGCCACATTGAGCAGTGTTCACAGAAGATCGGGACCGGAGCGCAACTAATACCCTCCAGGCGCAAGGAGTTGAGAAGCTCCAGAGCGAATCCATCCTCGAACAGAATGAGTTTATCTCCGAGCCCGTAACAGCGCTTACCGTCTTGATCTGTAAGGATACTGATCATGGCCTAGGCGTCCTCATGCTGTTGGTTAGGCAAACGGCGCTCGGGGTCTCGGCCCGCTGAGGCGATGCAGTTTGCACCGAGGCCGAGTCTCACCTTTGGCCGGATCGGGCAAAGCCAGTTCCATCCGATAGCGCCCGGTTCCAATTGCGACTATGCCGCGATAGAAAAACTCATCGGCCGGATTGGGCTGATGAAGAGTCGCGGTTTGGATTTTGAGTTCAGAACTGAATTGTGGCGTATTCATAACTTCTTTCCCCAGGGCTTGTTTGCTGCTTCGCTACTCATTGGGCCTCGAGCATGGCTATGATGAGCGGAGCAATTTCACTTGGTGTGTTTGCTCCGTAGATGGCGAGGCGAGCGAAGGACTCGACCAATCGCTTAGCCAATGCATCGGCCAGCGCAACGAAGCTGGAGGCAGCGGGAGTTAACTTAGCGAGCAAGTGGGTATGAACCTCGCCAATCGGCCCTTCCTTGCGCCGGGCAGCGATCAGCTCAGCCACCAGCACGCAATAGAGGAAGGCGGTGAGCGGGGAATCCTGTGAGCGCAGCGCGCGCTCCACCAATGCGTGATGTCGGTTTAGGACAGCGATAATCGCGTGGTACTTGGTCGTGGGATTAATGCAAAGAAAGGCGAATCCGATGTTGATTTTTGCCGGGTCATTAACAATGCGCAGTTGCAGTTCAATCGGTTTAATCTGGCGCTTTAGAAGCTCAGCGGAAGGAGCCGGTGCGACCTCCTTCGCACGCATCGGCGCGAAAGCGGAATTGGTTACGGATGGGATTTTCATTCCATTCAGTGATCAGCTTAAGGACGTGATTTTGAGTCGAAGAGTGGGTAAGCCGGGATGCCCGGCGGCCAGCCAGGCGTCCAATTGGAAACGCTCAGCGCCGATTGTGGCCTGCCCTCTAAACCAGCGGCGGGAACGGCGGCCGGGGAATAGTTCAACCCACAGCGGCTTGTGTTTGAGTTTCGAACCTATTAAGATTCCGCTGGTTAGGCCTGGAACGCCTTCCAGTTTTGCGCCGCCTTCTTCAGTTGGGGGCGGCCTCTTTTTTTGCAGTTTGAGCCGCAAGGCGGGTGTGCCAACCTCGTTGAACAAAGCCCAGGCATGAAGCTCGAAGAGGATCTCTCCCAGTTGAACGGTTCCGCGGAACCAGTTAGAGTGAACCTCACCCGGTGTTAGATCGGCCCAGACCGCGCGGGGCTTGACGGAACCTATTAGGTTATTTAGGTTGTCATCTCCTCCTATTAGGTTTTTTTGAATCTGCCTGGTAGGGTTTTTAGCGCCGTTTCGCTCTGGTAAAGCGAGCGGCGCGCTTTTTTCTCGAAATTTCATAGGTGTTTTGGGTGTTCATACTCACTTGGTTGGAAATGTGCGTTCAGCGAACCAGGCATCGACCAGTTCGGGCACGAAGAAATACCTCCGACCGCATCGGATATGTGGCATTCCATTCCTGCACAGGGAACGAATTGTGACCGGGTGTGGCTGGAATCCCGGATCCCAATAGCGATCAAGTAATCCTTGGAGGCTGATCAGGTCCTTGGGGGGCGCCTCCTCACTAGTGGCAGAAGTATTCATGGTTTTGTTAAAAAACGGAATCTCAGCCCACCCGAGACAACAGCGGTATCGGGCGGTGGGCGAAAGAGGCTCTCAAACCGGGAACGCGCCCATGATTAGCGATTGCTCACTTGACTCGCCCGAAACAAGAGAAGGAGAAGCTCAAGCTGCTCACTTGCTCCGCTCTCCTGTCCGTTCGCACTGGAAAGAGCAAACGAAACTAACCGCGCACTCTCGTTCTGGAGCGCTCTTTCATTTTGTTCAAAGGGGAATCCCGGACGTTGGTTAAGTTTTAGCTGACTCGCTCGGGGGTCTACCATCCGAGCGGCAAGCTGCAGCTTGAGACCGAACCAGTAGAAAGGCAAGCGAAAAAACAGCGTAACGATAATCGGTTGAGGATGTTAGTAAAAATAGAACTTGGCGGCAAACGTTAGTAGCTATCGGCATGTGAGTGAAGATGACGGGAGCTAAAATAGAACTTAACGGCAAACGTTAGGTAATTATCGGCACTTAAAGTAGAAATGTAGGCGAAACTACCTACCCCGATTTCCGGGGTTGTGAAATCGGCTTTCTTCGCCTACGCTCCTTGGCCAGAGCCAAGCGAAGGGCTCTGGTGTTCAAGGCCTGTTAGCTCTTGGCGTTTCACCCCCAAGAAAGATCTTTATGGCAGGCGAAGGCGTTCCATACCAAGCCCAGAGCGAAGCTTTCCCGGATGTGCCGGTTCGGGATGAAGTGGGTCAACCCATCATCATCAATCCCTCTGACTGGGCGGAGATGTTCGAACTCGAATGCGGGCGTGACCGACTCGGTAACGGGTGCGCTTGGTCGGACTCAGTGGCAGATGGCTCAAATCAAAGTCGAGCAACGGGCCGTCATGTGCCGCCCCCGTTTGGCGCTCAGCGATGAGGATTAACCCTTTAGTTAGGTCTTCGGCGATCGTCCCAAACTGCGTCAAGGCTGCCTCGAGTTCCTCGGCGATCTCAAGAGCGAGCACGCCCGGGTCGGGGAGGTTGGCGCTGTCTTCGAGTGACTCGTCTTTCAACCAGAAAATGTCGAGATTGACCTTGTCTCGCTTGAGCAACTCCTGGTATGTGAAACTCTTGAAACGTTCGCTTTCCGAACGTTCGTGTGGGTTCTCTGCGTGATAGCAGGCGACGAAGTCACCAAGATCAGATCGATTCAGAGGATTCTTTTTGAGTGTGAAATGCTTGTTAGTTTGCAAATCGTAAATCCAGAGCTTAGGAGTCGAAGGTGTTTCGCTTGCCGGTTTGCGGTAGGAAAACAAGACGTTTGCCTTCACGCCCCGCGCGTAGAAGATTCCGGTCGGTAAACGCAGCAGGGTGTGGAGGTCAGCCTGTTTCGGTAGCTCGCCGCGAACTGTCTCGGCAGCGCCGCCTTCGAAGAGAGCATTGTCAGGTATAACTATGGCGGCATGTCCATGCTGCTTTAAAAGACGTGCTGGAGGAAGTTGAGCTGTTTGTTGCTCGTGGTTGCCCAAAAACTATTAGTGACTGTTTCTCCTCGTCACCGGCTTCATGACGATGGTTACACCGCTCTTTTTTCCAAACGACGGATTGGTAACGATCACGTCATATTCGCCGTGCTTGGCTCCGAGTGCATCTTTGACCAACACCGGTACGGGTGAGTTGGAATCGCCGCCGATGCCTTGTAACAGCAGATTCATAGAGCAGAGCCACGCCACGCCGTGCACGAGTTCCACGCCCCGCAGTTGCGCCGTGTTCGTGTACCGGAGCTGCGTCTTGTCGGGGTTTTGTCGACGGATGAACTCGTGCGCAGCAAGCAGGAAGCCGCCGATGCCGCATTCCGGATCACAAATAACTTCGCCCGGTCTGGGTCGCATAGCTTCTTACGATTGCGTGAATCAGCGGGTGCGGTGTGAAGTATTGGCCGGCACCGCCTTTGACGTCTTCTGGCATTCTTTTGCAGAAGCCCTTCGTAGGCGTCGCCCTTGACGTCTGTGCCAAGAGTGGACCATTCCTCTTTGTCGATGAGATCGGCGATCAGGCGACGCAGTTTCGCCCCTACACTTTGTTTTGCGCCTTAGGAAAGATGACGCCCAGTAATTCGGGTCGTTTTCCAAGTTCTTCGAGGGTATGTCGATAATGGATCTCTAGCTCATCTCCGTCCAGCTTTACGAGTGTGTCCCAGCCAAACTCCTCTGGGACTAGAGACGGCTTGTTAAACGGCGGTCGCATTTGTTCGTGCGCCATCTTAAGGAAGAGCAGAAAGGTTATTTGTTCGACATAGTCGGCGTACGATAACCGGTCATCCCGCAGAATGTTGCAGTAGTTCCATAACTTTCGGACAATTTGTGAGGAGCGATTGGACATAAGGAGTGGGATGCCCTCATTCAATAATCGCCAACTCTTGTCTCGGCGATCTTCTTCCTCAGTTCTTCACAGATTGCATCGACCTGGAGATTAAGATCAGCGCTCGGATCATAGGTCAAACCGCCAACTCTACCGGACTCATCAAAGAATCCGACCGGCGCATCCTTAAACCAAATCGGTATTACCGAGCCTTGGTTAAATCGCTGTTTGAATTGGTCCGATTCAAACTTCGTCCAAATACGCTTCGGGAATTCCTTGCTGAGGAGAACGAGAACAAATTGAGCGTCTGACTGGTAGATTGGCCTCAGATAATCCTCCACGTCAGAAGCAAGAATTCTGTACCGTTCATTTTTGTCATAAAATACCTCGAGTTCGAGGCCTTGAAGACAATTGAATATCGCTTCTGCCACATATCGTTCGGAACCTGAAAATGATAGGGCGACGTCATATCTCGATGGAAATTCAACACTAAGATAGCCAACGTCCGACGCAAATCGTGCCCAGGAAATGTTGCGCAGATAGAAAATGTATTGAGGATCTTCAACGGTGAGAAGCTTACTCCTCGAATCGAAGTGAAGAACTTCGTGAATCTCAGGGTCTCCATCGATCAATTCGACGAGGTAGTCTTTCTCAATGATTTGTGTCAAGCTTCCCCGAAGCTCAGGATGGTGCATCTTTGCCTTATCAAGTGACAGAGTCCATTCGTCGGACGACCCTAACCAAAAGAGCAGGTGCAGATACGGTGCTCGTCCTTCGCGCCGCAAGCGAGTACCCTTGGCAAAGTTTCTTGTACGCGCAGAAAACCTCTTACTGAGGGTTTCGAAAACGCGACTCTTGACGGTTGCAAAGCTGATTGCCGATTGTTGGATGTGCTCCTGCCGCGCCAAAAATCCTGCCTCCAAGCAAGTATTGAAAGCGAGCATTTGCGCAAGGTAAAAACTTCCATTGGAAGCCGTCACAATTTCGTCCTTGATGTTAATCGATATGTTCAATTCCTTCTCACCCAAAGTTAGCAATTCAAGAACTTTACTGTCCGGGTTGATTTCAAATGGAATGGTTTCGAGCCTGTTGGCAAGATCGCCCGCGAACGAGATCAAGGATTCGCCGGCATTATTAATACCGACCGCTATCACCTTACTGTCTTGCTTACCCTCGTCGGCGAGTACCTTCATCAAGTCAGCAACTTTCTGCTTTGTTTCTTCGGGGAGCTTATGAAAGTCGTCCACAATAACTACACCGAAAGGCAGCATTCCTGGTAGTTCGTTGAGAAAGGTTACGTCGTCCATCTTCCGTGCAGAAAGTTTGATTACTTTTTCGGTGACACCGACTTCATCCAAAGCTTTTGTAACAGCCGTGGTCTTCCCGATTCCTGAAGGTCCCTCGATTACGATACCTCGGCCGGGTGTCTTAAGTGCGACTAGGAGGCGGCCGAACTCGGTTGGTCGCACAAAGGTGTACGTCGGAATTCCTGAAACAGTGAATACCTGCTGCAGTTCTGGTCTGTCTGACATGTGAGGAATGATGCTAGGGTTGGGACGAGTCAAAGACTTGATGGGGTGCATCTATTTCAGCGTTTTGCCCGAGAACCAGTTTGCCCTGGAACGCGTGGCGAAGAATTGATTGACGCGCGCGGACCGGGATCACGATAATCGGTGAAGAATGTATCCGCTCCAGTCGACTCATGCACAAACGGCAATCGACCGGACACGACGGCTTCCATGAAATCCGGAAGGCTTTTTGCATACTGAGCCGACTGTTGAGCCACGCCGCTAAGAAGTGTTCCGGCTTTCTTTGCTTCGATGATGCCATGGGCACCTCGCGCATGGCGATCCAGGGACCAGGAGAAAGGTTGACAGCTCTATAATCCTGAATCAGCCAACCGCACTGCTGAAGCAGCGTGTCTATTTGCTGTCGCGCTTTCTGTTCCGGGGTCATCTAGGCCTCCACTTTTGGGATTGCGCAGAACCCAACAGCTTGCGGGGGTACCAATTTGCCAGTTCAGCCTTTGTTCTGGTTTCCGATATTGGCTTCTTCCACTCGGCCAGCCTAGATAGCTGAACTGCCATGATTTGTGGATTTAGCAGATCGGAGCATCGCGTTGCGAGCGGATTCCGCGGGACAGTTTGGGGCGAGGCTTTCCGGTAAGACCGGGTATAGCTTATGCCAGTTTGCGTTCGCGCGTCTCCCAAAAGCCTTCGCGCGCTCGTATGCCTCTGTGTTTAAACCCGGTCAGTTCTCCGGATTCGACCTCTGCCCTGAAGGCTTCGAGAGCGTACCCGATTTCCTGGATCTCACGCCGGAGCAATTCGTTATCTTTGGGCGTCAGACTCGGAGCGTTTAGCATCATACCAGACACCCGACGACAGGCGTTTTCGATCTGTCCGTCGCGGCCTTCTAATTTTGTCGAAGCAGTGCAAGAACGTCTCGAATCGATGCGGCGTCAAAGCGCGAAATCCTGTTGATACTAAACAACTTGCACGGCAAGCTGGCCGCGGGCCGATTTTTTTGGCGATCTCAATATTGAGACGCGCAAAGTCCGGTATTATCGGGCACACCGGCACATTCGACCTCGGCAATGGCGGACCTAGCAAACGCACATGTTACCCCATTCGGTTATTGCGAGCGACCATGGGATTTGGTTTGATTCAGGTTTCTGGAGGATCTTGGAGAGAACCGCACGGTTTAGAGTGGCGAGAAGGAAGTCTCACCAAGAGTCTAAGTGACTAAACTAAGAGATTAGGGTAAACATGCCTTCCGGTGCCAAAACATTAGGGACAAATTTCTTAACTAGTATCTCGAACCTCCTCAAAATGGTCTCGGGCGCTACCGATTCACTCGCCGGAAAAAGGGCGCATTATTTCGTTAGCGCTGAGAACGACGCATTTTTGATTCCGATGGTTGGTCTGGGTACGTCCGATTCAATTCGACTAGCTGCTTTGCCGTATGTCGCAGGTTTTCATTAGCTATCGACATGTCCAACCGGATGAGGACCTAGCGGGTCAATGCGCTCACTTTTTAGAAGCCAATGGATTCAGCGCGTTTGTAGACAAGAGAGTCCGGATCGGACAAGACTGGGTGGAAGAAATTAACCGACAACTGCACCAGTCACAGTACTTTGTCGTTCTGCTTTCGGCTGAGTCCATCCGCAGCGACATGGTTGGGCAAGAAATCAGGTTGGCGCACAAGTTGCGCAAAGAGGGGCGGCTTAGCATTTTTCCCGTTCGGATCGCTTTCGCGGGCGAACTGCCGTACGACCTGGGAGCCTATCTTAACGTCATCCAGTATAAGAGCTGGAAGCAAGGTCAACCGTTTGATCTAATTTGTAAGGCCATCCTTCAGGAGATTCAGCAGCCACCCGCAGGCCCTCAAATGCAGGAAGTTGGTGAGGCTTCGCCTGAGAGCTTACATCTTTTAGCTGAAGCCACGGAACTCCGCGGCGCGCCTTTGCCTGGAGCCGATCCGAGACTTGAGACAGGTGCTGTTGAACTGGATTCGCCATTTTACGTTCGCCGCTCAACGGACGACCGGATTGCGAAGCTCATTACGCAACGGGGAATAACCATCCTGGTCAAAGGGCCGCGGCAAGTAGGAAAGACCTCGCTGCTGGCCCGCGTGCAAGCGCTCGCCAGGGAGAACGGCCAAAGGACGTTGTATATCGATTTTCAGCTCATCGACGAGTCGAACTTCGAGAGCTTGAAGGGTCTGCTCCTTTATTTTGCCCACCGGATCGCGCGAGAACTCCGTACGACGATCAAACCGAAGGACGTCTGGGATGACATGCTCGGTGGACCTGAGAGTCTCACAAGTTTTGTGGAGGATGCTGCACTCCAAGGCACCGAGATCAGGCTCTCGATCATCCTTGACGAAGTAGACCGCATTTTTCGTTACGAATGTCGCAATGGCTTTTTCGCGATGGTTCGGGCCTGGCATAATTTTCGGGCCTCTAATCCTCTCTGGAAGCGCGTCAACCTTCAAATAGGCCATTCAACAGAGGCTGCGCTGTTCATGGACGACATCAATCAGTCCCCGTTCAATGTCGGCGAAGTTTTGCGGCTGAGCGATTTTTCGCCGCATGAAGTTGAGAGGCTGAATGAAGCGCATGGGCGACCATTACAAACGGCTGACGAAATCGAGAAGCTGATGAAGTTAGTTGGAGGTCATCCATTTCTAGTAAGACAGTCACTTTATTCGCTCCGAACGGGAATCGATTCACTCGAAGCTCTCATTCGAGTCGCTGCGGACGATAGAGGACCGTTCGGTGACCACTTGCGACGTCATCTATGGGTTTTGCGGGGCCGTGAGCGCGTTCGCGAAGCGCTGAAGCAGGTGATCCGCCATGGTGACTGCTCCGATGAGCTTGATTTTCAGCGGCTCCGAGCCGCTGGACTTGTGGAAGGTGATTGGCGTGAATCTGCGCGCTTACGCTGTGATTTGTACCGGCAATACTTTACCCGGCATCTATGAGCGAGGGAAAAGAGCTTGGGACCGGGTTTTATGTCACCGGGGGCACCATAAAGCCGGGTACCGAAAGCTATATTGTCAGGAATACAGACGAGGAGCTTTTCCAAGCGATTCAAGCTGGAGAATTCTGTTATGTGCTGACCACACGTCAGATCGGGAAGTCGAGCCTGATGGTGCACACCGCGGCGCGCCTGGCGCAATTAGACATTGGCTGCGCTCTGGTGGATCTGACGACCGTCGGTGGGGATAAGGGTTCCGTAACGGCAGAGCAATGGTATTACGGCGTTGCCTACAAGATTCTCAGGGATTTGAAAATCGGGGTGCGCCTAGAGCCTTGGTGGCAGGAGCATCGGCTCATGCCGGCCGTGCAGAGATTCACAGAGTTTCTGGGCGATCTCGTTCTAAATCGGTCTCGGCAAAGAGTTGTGATTTTCATTGACGAGATCGATTCGACAATCGGGCTGCCGTATTCGAATGATTTTTTTGCTGCTATCCGGGCGTGTTACAACCTAAGGGCTACAAACGAAGATTTTGAACGTCTGACGTTCGTCTTACTCGGCGTTGCTACCCCTGCGCAACTCATCAGCGATCCCCGGCGCACGCCATTTAACATCGGCAAAGGAGTGGAGCTTAAAGACTTCAATCCCGGTGAGGCGCAAGTTCTCGCCAAGAGACTTGACGGTGATAGCGTCTACAAGCAGCAGCTATTCGACCGTATTCTCTACTGGACTGGCGGTCATCCGTACCTTACGCAAGCGCTATGTCGGGCGGTCGCAGACGCCACAGATCATATTTCTGCTGCAATACCCCGAAGGGTGGCGAGCGAACTAGTAGATACTCTTGTAAACGAGACTTTTCTTTCAGCACAGGCCTCGCGGAATGAGAAGAATCTGAAGTTCGTCTCGGACCGGCTCCGGCAGGGTCACACCGATTTGCGCAAGGTACTCAAGCTTTACTCGCGTGTGTTGACGGGGAAACGGGTGGAAGACCGTCCCGCGTCTTCGATACACGCCTCGCTCAAGTTAAGCGGAGTCGTTGAAGCGGATGAACACAGCCTTCTTCGTGTCCGCAACCGGATTTATGAACGGGTCTTCGATGCGCGCTGGGTTCGCCGGGAAACGCCCTCTACAACGATCCCTCTCGCAATTTCCATGGCAATTGCTGTTGTGCTCGCGCTGGTCGTATTCTGGTACGTCGTCCTGCAACCGGCGCCCTACATTCAGACGCTTCGTTCTAGCAGCTCCAACGAAGACGCCTATCGGGCATATAATGCACTCCATCACAATTTGGCTTATCCCGAGAAAGCCGCCAGTCTGCTAGCGACATTTTGGGAGGGACGCGGAGCGCGGGACAACGCTCTATTGACCCTCTTGCGCGGGTTGACGGAAGATGACACGGAGGAAAACCGTCGTTCCGTCTCCGAGTTGGCGGGCGCTGACTATCCTAACCTCCTAGCGACTTACCGGCACGGCAACAAGGTTACTGCCGTAGCGTTCAGTCCGGACGGCAAACAGGTGCTGACGGTCAGCGACGACAAGACGGCGCGGCTCTGGGATGCCGCGACCGGCAAAGCCTTGGGCGAGCCATTATGGCATGGCGCCGCGGTGAGTGCCGTAGCGTTCAGCCCGGACGGCAAACAGGTGCTGACAGGTAGCTACGACAAGACGGCCCGGCTCTGGGATGCCGCAACCGGCAAAGCCTTGGGTGAGCCATTGCAGCATCAGAGCTGGGTGAGTGCCATAGCGTTCAGCCCGGACGGGAAACTGGTGCTGACGGGCAGCGACGACGCTACGGCGCGGCTCTGGAATGCCGCAACAGGCAAAGCCCTGGGCGAGCCATTACGGCATCAGGATAAGGTTACTGCCGTAGCGTTCAGCCCGGACGGCAAGCTGGTATTGACCGGCAGCTACGACAAGACGGCGCGGCTCTGGGATGCCGCAACCGGCGAAGTCTTGGGCGAGCCATTACGGCATGTTGCTGCGGTGAGTGCCATAGCGTTC
>WNFM01266424.1_pt1 | contig 10926 bp, 8 predicted proteins | sample 5400271 | NCBI WGS metagenome assembly WNFM01 (sample SAMN13153352, study PRJNA577476) | soil metagenome | isolation source: 60 cm saprolite on Douglas fir-dominated hillslope | place: USA:California | collected 2013-09-17 | reverse complement strand
AGTCGCAAGGTTGCGGAGTCTCGGATTCGCGAGGTCAATTGGTGGTTGGTACTGGTAGAGCGTTGACCCTATACTGGGCCGAGCTTCCTTACCAGAATGCGCCCCAGCCCCTGGTCGAAGACCTAGATCGGGATCGTAAGGCTTCCAGAACTTCCCGCCTGTCACGCCCAGCATTTCAACATTGTAGGATTGGTAGCGTTCGTTGACGATACCGATACGCCGCATTTTCGCCGGATCGAGAGAGACGGTTTCACTCATCCCACGGGTTGCATCACTCACCGCTCCGGACAGCAACACCAGGACGAGGCCTGAAGCACGAAGTAAACTAAGGGGTCTGTCCATCTGCATATTCCTGCCGACCGCACTAGCCGCCACCACGCCGGTTCCTCCTGAACCGAGATCTGCGAACGGCCCGCAATCACACGCAGCAGACATATCGGTTGCGAACCGAAGGACCTCAATCGGATCGGATTGCCGACATTCAGCGACCTCGCGACAAACGGCTAGGACGCGCCGAGAGCTGTCACTCGCAAGACCGCGATCGAAGCGGCGGGTCCGAGCGAGACGAGGATCGCACCGTCGGGGAGTTTCCTTTGTGGCCGGGTGACCGTTGGCAACGCAGTTGACGAATAGATCTCCTTGCCGAGACCGAACCGGAAGTGCCGGCGGTCAATTAGAATCCCTCCGCGTGAACGCTGCCCAAATCGTTTCGCGGAATATGCGTCACGCGCTAAGCTCCTCGTCAACTCCCGGACGCGGACGATCCGGGCCAAAAGGTGGGGAGGAGACGATGCGATCCTTCTTTTCTTCGGGCGCACCCTTCGCGTTCGCAACCGGCGTGTTTTTGCTGCTTGGCATGCCGGCTGGCGCGGCCGATCAGGTCATAGACCAGCTACTGCAAAGCCCGGTCGGCAAGGACTGGGTGACCAACGGCGGCAACCTGACGAATCAGCGCTATTCGACGCTAAACCAGATCAACGTCGATAACGTCAAGCAGCTAAAAGGCGCATGGATGACGCGTCTTAAGGGTTCCGGCGCCGGCGGTAAGTATTCGTTCGAGGCGACGCCGCTGGTCAAGGACGGCGTCATGTACGTCGTAACCGGAAATGAAGATGTCTTCGCGCTGAATGCCAAGACCGGCGAGATCCTCTGGGAGCGCTGGTCGGGCATCGACCAGCAAATCTCGACCGTATGCTGCGGTTGGGTAAATCGTGGCTTGGCCATGGGTGAGGGCCTGCTGTTCCTCGGGCAATTCGATGCGAATGTCGTGGCGCTCGACATGAAAACCGGAAAGGAGGTGTGGAAGACCGCTCTCGAGGATTGGCACAACGGCTACGGCATCACCAGCGCCCCGCTTTATTACGATGGTGTCGTGTACAGCGGAATCACGGGCGGCGAATTCGGCGTGCGCGGCCGGCTGACCGCGCTCGATGCCCAGACCGGCAAGGTGCTATGGCGCTGGTATACATTGCCTGGCTCAGGCGAGTTCGGCAGCGACACCTGGCCCGCGGGCACCGACCACTCGATGCGCGGCGGCGCGACGATCTGGAACACGCCGGCGCTTGACCCACAGCTCGGACTTATCTATTTCGCCACCGGAAATTGCGGACCCGATTACGATGGCTCAGTGCGAGAAGGCGACAATCTGTTCTGCGCTTCCATTGTCGCGTTGAAGGCCAAGACCGGCGAGTATGCTTGGCACTTCCAGGAGGTGCATCACGACATCTGGGACTATGACGCGGCAAGCCCGGTCCTGCTGTTCGACACAGTGCTGAACGGGCAGCCGCGCAAAGGCATCGCCCAGGCCGGCCGCACCGGCTGGATTTATATTCTCGACCGCACCAACGGCAAACCGCTGGTCGGCATCGAAGAGAAGCTGGTGCCACAGGAGCCGAAGCAGAAGACCGCGAAGACGCAGCCATTCCCGGTCGGCGACGCGATCGTGCCGCAATGCGCTCAACCGATGGAGGGCTACAGCAAGGCGGGATGCATCTTCACGCCATTCTGGGAGGAGCCGGTGCTGATCCAGCCCTCCGGCGTGGGCGGCACCAATTGGTCGCCGATGTCGTACAACCCGGATCTCGGGTTCTTCTATGTGCCCGGGACTGTGCGCACGAGCGCTTTCGCCCGGCTCGAGAGTCAATATTTGAAAGGCGAGCGGTACATGGGCGGCACCCAGGCGGCACCGATCAACTCTGTGATGAGCGGCACCTTCACCGCGATCGGCAGCAACACCAACAAGATCGGATGGCAGTTCAAGGCACCATTCCGGCTCGGCAACGGCGGCGGCTCGACTGCCACAGCAGGCGGCCTCGTTTTCCATGGCGAGCCCGATGGCAACGTGCTGGCATTTGACGCGAAGTCCGGCGAGGTATTGTGGCGGTTCCAGATGGGCTTCGGCGCCGAGGCGCCGCCGAGCGTCTATGAGATCGACGGCGACGAGTACATCGCGATTGCCGCCGGCGGCAACCAGATGACCGGTAGCGCCTATGGCGATGCAGTGTGGGTGTTCAGATCGCGCCATTGTGGCCGCCACCGCCGCCTTCCAGCGTAGCGGGCCCCACCGGCCCGATCGCCGATGGCGTCAAGACGGTCAAGATCGGCGACAAGAACGTGGAGTACGCTTATTGGCCGGCCCGCACTCGGGTGAAAGCGGGGACGACGGTAACCTTCACCAATGTCGGCGATCTGCCGCATACGGCCACGTCGGCGCAGCAGGGCAAATGGGACACCGGCGCGCTGGCCAAGGGCGAGTCGAAGGAAATCACCTTCGCCGATCCTGGCACCTACTACTACATCTGCACGCCGCATCCCTGGATGTACGGGCAGATCATCGTCCAGTAGCGAGCGTCGGGGGGAGGCGGGGATGACCACAAAGCGAATACCGCCCGACGAGCGGCGCGTGGCGGGCAATGGACTTTTGGACCGCCGACTTCTGCTTGGCGGCGGTCTGGGCAGCGTCGCAGCGCTTGCGGCCCGCCCGGCCACGGCTCGGGAGGAACTCGCGGTCGAGCCGTGGATGCAGGAGGTCGGTTCGCCCTTTGTCGGCTACGGACAGCCTTCAAAATTCGAGGATAAGGTGGCGCGAGTGGCGACGACAGCGCCGGGCACCACCGGCACTGGCGCATCGCGCGTGCCTTTGCATCGTCTCGATGGCACAATCACGCCGAACGGTCTGCATTTCGAGCGCCATCACAGTGGCATTCCCGAGATTGACCCGGCAAAGCACCGCCTTCTGATCCACGGGCTGGTCAAGCGCCCGCTGGTGTTCACGCTCGAAGCGCTCGACCGTTATCCGATGGAGTCGCGCATCGCCTTCATCGAATGCGGCGGCAACAGCGGGGCGCTCTACCAGAAGGACCCGGCGCAGCTCGGGGTACAAGCGCTGCATGGGCTCGTTTCCGGCTCCGAATGGACCGGGGTGCGGCTTGCCACGCTGCTGGACGAGGCGCGCGTCGACCCGGAGGCGCAGTGGATCCTCGCCGAAGGGGCTGACGCGGCGAGCATGAGCCGCAGCGTGCCGCTGGCGAAGGCGATGGATGATGCAATGCTTGCGCTCTACCAGAACGGCGAGCGTCTTCGGCCGTCGAACGGTTACCCGATGCGGCTGCTGCTGCCCGGCTATGAGGGCAACATGCAGGTCAAATGGCTGCGCCGGATCAAGCTTACCGAAACCCCCGCAATGACGAAGGACGAGACATCGAAGTACACGATCTCGTTACCGAACGGTAAGGCGCTGCAATTCGTCTTCCCGATCGAGGCCAAATCGGTGATCACCCACCCGTCGCCCGGCCTCGCTCTGAACGGGCCGGGGCTTTACGAGATCTCCGGTCTCGCCTGGTCCGGCTACGGCCAGATCACCAAGGTCGAGCTTTCCGCCGACGGGGGCAAGAGCTGGGCGCCCGCCGCGCTCCAGCAGCCGGTGCTCTCGAAGGCGTTGACCCGCTTCCGCATGCCGTGGCGTTGGAACGGCGGTCCAGCGGTCCTGCAAAGCCGCGCGACCGACGCTTCCGGCTACATTCAGCCGACCCGCGCCCATTTGATCGCCGAGCGGGGAGCCCGGACGATCTATCACTATAACGCGATCGCGAGCTGGGCCGTTGCCGAAAGCGGCGAGGTGACGCATGTCTATGCGTAGCGCTCTTGCCACCGCGGTTCTGGTTCTGCTCGGGCTCACGGCGCCGGCGCGCGCGGAAGGGCCCGGCCTGGGCCGCCCCGCAACGCCGGAGGAGATCGCGGCCTGGGACATCAGCATCGGTCCAGACGGTGCCGGGCTGCCGCCCGGTCATGGTACGGCGACGGAAGGTGCTGCGGTCTTCGCCGCGAAATGTTCCGGGTGTCATGGCGAGAAGGGGGCGGGTAAGCCCAATGACGCGCTCGTCGGCGGGGTCGGCAGCCTCGCCGGCGAGCAGCCTCCAGTAAAGACGGTCGGCAGTTACTGGCCATATGCGACGACGCTATTCGATTATATGCGGCGGGCGATGCCGCTCGGGGCGTCCAAATCGCTGAGCGATGACGAGGTGTACGCGCTGTGCGCTTACATCCTCCAGCAGAACGGGATTATCGCTGAAAACGACGTGATTGACGTAAAGAGCCTGGCCAAGGTGCAAATGCCGAACCGCGCCGGATTCATCCCGTTCTCGCGCGCGAAATAGATCAGTTCTTTATCGTCGATTGCTATGTGCGGTAGCGACTCGTGCGCTGTTCTCGGTGGAACAAACGCACTTGCTCAGCCCAGCGAAGGGTCTCGGTGCACTCCGCGCGGCTGACAAGCGCAATCTGGAGCGTTACGCTCTGACCAGCGCCGAGCGACAGGAAGGTTAGTGCTGCCGGATAACGGTAAGAGGGAGAATAGCACCGATGGTCAACGATCGGCCGGAACGCGATCGCCTGACCTGTCTTCCAACCGGCGCTGCGATCGGTCGCCGCGCGGCGCTCGCGGGCGCGGTCGCACTATGTGCCGAGCTTGGCGCGCTGCCTGCCCGGACGCAAATGGCTCCGGAATCCACCCGCACCAGACCACAGCCCGGCGACCTGCTGGTCAGAACGGACGACGACTCGCGCCGCCCGCTGGCCGTTTCCGACGTGCCGATCGGCGAAAAGCCCATGATCGCCTGGCCATTCGATGCTGCCGGCGATACGCTGCGCAGCGGCTCGCGGCTCAACAAGGTCCTGGTGTTGCGGCTCGATCCCGACGGGTTTGACCCGCAGACGCGGGAGTTCGCCGCGAACGGCGTTCTCGGCTATTCAGCGATCTGCCCGCACACAGGATGCGAGGTCAGCAACTGGCAGGCCGAGCCGCAGCTACTTGAATGCCCGTGCCATTACTCGCACTACGACCCGAAGGCTGGGGCCAAGGTGCTCAGCGGGCCTTCACCCAGGCGTTTGGCCGCTTTGCCGCTCAAGGCGCAGGCCGACGGCCGGCTGGCGGTGGCGCAGCCATTCGTCGGCCGGGTCGGTTTTCAGCAGCAGCTTTAACGCAAAAACCGAGGGAGGGACGCCATGGCCAAATCAGTGCACGCGGGCGCGATCCTGAGCGCGGGCGCGCTGGCGCTGATGTTGAGCGCGGGTTCGGCGGTGGCGCAAAAGCCGCTGCCGCCATTGCCGACGCCCGACACTCCGCCGCCCGTGCCGGCGATCCTGCAGAATTATAAGCCGGTGACAGCGGAGCGTTTGACTAAGCCCGAGGACGGCGACTGGCTGCAGTATCGCCGGACATATGACGGCTGGGGCTACAGCCCGCTGTCGCAGATCAACGCCGGCAATGTCGGCAAACTGAAGCCGATCTGGACTATGGTGACCGGAGTGACCGAGGGTCATCAGGCGCCGCCGATGGTCAACAGCGGCGTCATGTTCGTCGCGACGCCGGGGAACCAAGTGCTGGCGATCGACGGCAAATCGGGCAACCTCTTGTGGCGTTACAAGCGGCCGATCCCAGAAGACATTCTGCTATTGCACCCGACGAGCCGCGGCGTCGGGCTGTATGGCGACAAGGCGTATTTCGCGGCGGCGGATGCGGTGCTCGTGGCGCTCGACGTAAAAACCGGCAAAGAGCTCTGGACGACGCCAGTCGAGGATTACACCAAGGGCTATTATATGTCGTTGGCGCCGCTCGTCGTTGACGGCGTGGTGATGGTCGGCACCTCGGGTGGCGAACTCGGTGTCCGCGGCTTCGTCGCGGCGTTCGATGCCGAGACTGGGAAGCCGCTGTGGAAGACCTACACGGTGCCGGCCCCCGGCGAGCCCGGCAGCGAGACCTGGCCGAAGGGCGACCAGTGGAAGACCGGCGGCGGCTCGGTGTGGATCACCGGCACCTACGACCCGGAGACCAAGCTGACGTTCTGGGGCACCGGCAACGGCGGCCCCTGGATGGGTGACCAGCGGCCGGGCGACAATCTTTATACCTCCTCGACGATCGCGCTCGATGTCAAGACCGGCCAGATTAAGGGCTATCACCAGTACCATCCTAATGATTCATGGGATTGGGACGAGGTGTCGGCGCCGCTGCTGGTCGACTACCAACGCGGCGGCCGGACCGTCAAAGGGCTCGTTAACCCAGCCCGCGACGGCTATCTGTGGTGGCTCGAACGCACCGCCGACAAGATCAACTTCATCGACGGCAAGCCGTTCGTAAAACAGAACGTCTTCAAAGACCTCGACCCGAAATCCGGACGACCCGAGGTTGACCCGGAAAAGCAGCCGGGCACCGGGAAAAAGGCTGAGTTTTGCCCGTCGCTATGGGGTGGCAAGGACTGGCCGCCGGCGGCTTACAGTCCGAAGACGCGGCTGCTTTATGTCCCGGCTAACGAAAATTTGTGCGGCACGATCGTCGGGGAGAAGGTTAACTATACCCCGGGCGAACGCTATACCGGCGCGGTCGCCACCCTATACATGCAGCCTAACGCCGATCACATCGGCGAATTGCAGGCCTGGAACCTCGATACCGGTCAGAAGGCATGGGCGCACAACTTCGAAAACTCGCAGCTATGGGGCCCAGTCCTGGCCACGGCGGGTGATGTGTTGTTCGCCGGCGGCACTAACGACCGCTTCTTCCGTGCCTTTGACGCGGCGAGCGGCAAAACCCTGTGGGAATTTCGCACCGGCTCCGGGGTCAACGGCGTGCCCGTGTCGTTCCAGATTGATGGCAAGCAGTACATTGCCGTGCAGTCCGGATGGGGCGTCGATGCGGCGCGGATGCAGGCACGCATCAATCTGGTAAGGCCGCATGAATACCCCGACGTGCCGCAGGGCGGCTCGGTCTGGGTCTTCGCGCTAGAGTAGAGAAGTCCATCCGTTGGCGGGGGCATCTGCAACCTTGTTGCGGCAGCCCTCCGCCGGGGGATAGAGTCGCCGTCCAGGAAGGCTCGGGGCCTTGTTGCCCCGACCGGGATCGCTGCTCGCGGGCGCTGCGCGCATCCAGCTGGTCCCGTGCAACACATCCGACGGCTCAAATCGGGGAGGACGCGATGGTCAAACTCCGTGTCAATGGCCAGGAGCGGTCTTTCGACGGCGACCCGTCGATTCCGCTGCTTTGGTATCTGCGCGACGAGCTGGGGCTCACCGGCACGAAATACGGCTGCGGCGCAGCGCTGTGCGGGGCCTGCACCGTCCATGTCGACGGTGAGGCCGTCCGGGCCTGCATCACCGCGGTGAACGATATCGCCGGCCGGGCCGTAACTACGATCGAAGGACTCGATCCGAACGGCAACCACCCGGTGCAAAAAGCCTGGCGAGCGCTGAACGTGCCGCAATGCGGCTATTGCCAAGCCGGCCAGATCATGCAGGCCGCGGCGCTCCTCGCCACGGTCAAGAACCCGTCCGAGGAGGAAATTAACAGCACCATGAGCGGCAACATCTGTCGCTGCGGCTGCTATCAGCGCATCACCGCCGCTGTTAGGGCGGCTGCCACAGGAGCGTGACATGGCCCACATTCACGCGACCCTCGAAAACGTCAGCCGCCGAGGCCTCCTGAAAGGAATACTCGGCACCGGCGGCCTCGTCCTTGCCGCCGAGTTTCTGCCGGTCCGCGGTGCTCTCGCCGCTTACGCCACCGGCGCGGCCAAGATGTCGGGCGGCGGCGTCAGCGACCCGCACGTGTTCATCTCGATAGACCCTAGCGGCCTCGTGACGATCGTCGCGCACCGCGCCGAGATGGGCACTGGCTCGCGGACGAGCCTACCGATGGCGATTGCCGACGAGCTCGAAGCCGACTGGTCGCGTGTTCGCGTTGCGCAGTCGCCCGGCGACGAGCAGAAATACGGCAACCAGAACACCGACGGCTCGCGCAGCCTGCGCCATTTCCTGCAGCCGATGCGCGAGTGCGGCGCGGCGATGCGAGCGATGCTCGAAACCGCCGCCGCGCAGCGCTGGGGCGTCGATATCGGCGAGGTTACCGCTCAGAATCACGAGATCGTCCACAAGCCGACGGGCCGCAAGCTCGGCTATGGCGAGCTCGCCGCCGCGGCGAGCGCATTGCCGACCCCACCCGCCGACCAGATCAAGCTGAAGGACGAGGCCGCCTTCCGCTATCTCGGCAAGGGCAAAATCCCGATTGTCGATCTGTTCGACATCACCACGGGCCGCGCGACCTACGGGATCGACGCCAAGCTTCCGGGGATGAAATACGCTGTCATAGCGCGCCCGCCCGTCATGGGCGGGAAAGTCGCCTCCTTTGACGCCAATGCTGCGATGAAAGTGCCCGGCGTCGAAAAAGTCGTCGCCATCGAGAGGACAGCGCCGCCGTCGAAAATGCAGCCGATCGGTGGGGTTGCGGTCATCGCCCGCAGCACCTGGGCGGCGATCAAAGGCCGTGAGGCGCTGGTCATCCAATGGGATGATGGGCCACATGGCAGTTATGACTCGGCCGCCTACAAGACCCAGTTGGAAGAAACCGCGCGCAAGCCGGGTAAGGTCGTGCGCAACGACGGCGACGCCGAAAAGGCGCTCGCGGCCGCTGCGAAGACGGTCTCAGCGGAATACTACATCCCGCATCTCCCGCATGCGACGATGGAGCCACCCTCCGCCACCGTCCGAGTTGCCGATGGCAAATGCGAGGCTTGGGCGCCGGTGCAAAGCCCGGGCGCCGCGCGGAACGAGCTGGCGGAAAAGCTCGGCCTCAAACCGGCCGATGTGACGGTAAACGTCACGCTGCTCGGCGGCGGGTTCGGGCGTAAATCGAAGCCCGATTTCGTGCTCGAAGCGGCACTATTGTCGCGCGAGATAGGTGGCGCGCCGGTCAAAGTGGTGTGGACCCGCGAAGACGACCTGCACCACGACTATCTGCACACCGTCTCGGCAGAACGGCTCGACGCCGGGCTCGACGGGCAGGGCAAGGTGGTCGCCTGGCGCCATCGCAGCGTCGCCCCGACGATCCGCGCCACCTTCGTGCCGGACCCGAAGATGGAGCAGCCGGGCGAGATCAGCCAGGGGCTCATCGACGTGCCGTTCGCGGTGCCGAATTTGCGCTGCGAGATCGGCGAGGCCGAGGCGCATACCCGCATCGGCTGGTTCCGCTCGGTCTCGAACGTCCCGCACGCCTTCGCGGTGCAGTCCTTCGTCGCCGAGCTGGCGCACGCCGCGGGCCGCGACCCTAAGGACACGCTGCTCGATCTATTGGGACCGCCGCGCATCGTCGATCCACGCAAGTCGGAGGGCGCCTCCGAATACACCAATTACGGCGACCCGTTCGAGACCTATCCGATCGACACCGGACGGCTGCGACGCGTGGTCGAACTCGTGGCCGAGAAGGCGGATTGGGGTAAGAAGCTGCCGCCGCGACACGGCCAAGGCATCGCCGTGCACCGCTGCTTCCTGAGCTACGTCGCGACCGTCATCGAGGTCGCGGTGGACGAGAAGGGCGCGCTCTCGGTGCCGCGGGTCGACACCGCGATCGATTGCGGCTTTGCCGCCAATCCGGAGCGGATCATGTCGCAGATCGAGGGCGCCGCGGTGATGGGGCTGAGCCTCGCCCGCTTCGGCGAGATCAGCTTCAAGAACGGCCGGGTGCAGCAGAACAATTTCGACGACTTCCGCGTCGTGCGGATCGACGAGTCGCCGCCGATCACGCATGTGCACATCGTGCCGGCTGGGATCGATGTGCCGTCGAGCGGGGTCGGCGAACCTGGTCTGCCGCCCTTCGCGCCGGCACTGTGCAATGCGATCTTCGCGGCTACGGGCAAACGAATCCGCCGATTGCCGATAGGTGACCAGCTGGCGACTTGAAGCGCCGGGGCGGTTTGACCCCGGCGCCTGCTCCGAGCAGCTACTGCCGGCGCATGTCATGGCTCCGGCCGATGGGTCCGGCTCGGGGTGATGTCGGCCATGTGCACTGGCCGCGTCGCTGGCGTTCTCAGTGATTTCGGCGACGATTGAAACCTCGAAGGATTGGCAGCTTTCCATCCGAGCTCCCCCCTGCCCGGGCGCGCCGGTAATGCCGGCTAAGGGGCAATCCTTCGCGTTCGTTGCTCGCCCGATTAGCGGTGGCTCAGAGAGGCGGTACCGGCCATTCGGCGAAAATGACTCAGCCGCGCACGGACGCCGTTTACGCGCGCGGTTCCTGGTCTTTCACACCGACAGATGGGACGTCAGTCAGTGTGATCACACGGAAAACACCCGTTTGGTCACGTGAGGCATTTCACACGATCAAACGACCGTTTCCGAGTGATAACACGTCAAGACGCCCCGACCGTCGCTGTGAAAAGCTCGGAAATGCACTAAAAATCGCTTCAGGCGGTCGCTCAGGGGCCTGGAACGCGGGTATCCCAACCGCGCGCGGTTTCTCGGAATCGGCATCGAAGCTCGAGGCAACCAATGGTCGTACTCGGTATCCGAACCTGCCATTCGCGGCGGCAAACGTGAACTGCTGGTTCGGGTGATTTGCGGTCCTCGCCGGCAGGACCGTCGACGGCGAGGTAGCGCCGAAAACGG
>WNFM01353674.1_pt1 | contig 10930 bp, 7 predicted proteins | sample 5400271 | NCBI WGS metagenome assembly WNFM01 (sample SAMN13153352, study PRJNA577476) | soil metagenome | isolation source: 60 cm saprolite on Douglas fir-dominated hillslope | place: USA:California | collected 2013-09-17 | reverse complement strand
TGCGGAACTTGTGCTTGGTCCAGCGTGGCGCCTCGTACCAGTTCTCGCCGGAGATGATGTCGAGCTTTCCGTCGCCGTTGACGTCGGCGACAGCGCAGGGCTCACTCGAACCGAGGTCGATTTCGTGCTTGCGAAACGGAACTTCGTCCGGCCGTCCAACCGTCCAGGCGATCGATGCGGCCAAGGCGAGCGCCACCAGCATAAGATTGCGCATCATGCGGACGATTGTATCTCGTTTGCTGCGGGAATGAGGCGGATGAGTGGCGTCCCCAGGGGGATTCGAACCCCCGTTACCGCCGTGAAAGGGCGATGTCCTAGGCCGACTAGACGATGGGGACTGGGCGGGCCGGAAGGAATTGCTTACAGAACACTACTGTAGCGTTGATGGTCGCAGCGAGTCAACCGCTACGGATTCAGCGATATTTACAGGTAGGCAAAAAAATCCGCGAACGACCGAAAAATTCTCTTGCATCTTTCAGATGATGGGTGTAATCTTATGGATATGAGGTACCCAGCCGAGCAAAAAGCCGAAACGCACCAGAAGATCCTTGCCGCGGCGGCGCGCTCGTTTCGCGAGCACGGCTCAGAGGCCAACGGCATCGCCCGGCTGATGAAGGAGTTGGGCTTGACGCACGGCGGCTTCTATCGGCATTTCGCTAGCAAAGATGACCTCTACGCGGAAGCTCTCTCTCTAGGTTTCAAAGAGCTCGGAGACAGGCTGACAGCCGTGGCGGAAGCGGCCCCGAAAGGGCAGGAGTTGCGCGCCATCATCGAGCGATACCTGAGCTTCGAGCACCTGGACGATCCGGGGACAGGTTGCGTGATTGCCGCGCTCGGGTCGGAGATCACCCGTCAACCTATAGAGGTTCGCCTCCGGATCAATGAAGCGATGCAAGCCTACCGGGACCGTATGCTCCGGTACCTTCCCGGCCGCACTCCGGCCGAGAAGCGCGGTCAGTTCTTCGTGTTATTCCCCGGCATGGCCGGCGTGCTGGCCACCGCCAGGGCCATCGTCGACCCGCAGCGCCGCCGCGAAGTCCTAGCCGTCGCGAAATCGTTCTACCTGAATGCGTTTGCCTCGGGAAACGAGGCGTAAAAAAATTTGGCCCGATAGATTATAGTCATCATCTATAGGAATGGTTATGGCGATCGAAATAGTCAGGCAGTCCAAACCGCGAAAGAATTTTACAGCGCTGGTGTTCTTCAAGGAGCAAAAGGCGATGAGCTGGGTTGCTCTGCAAATGCTCACCGGAGACAAAGCAAAGTACGTCGGACTCATCTTCACCATCGCCTTCAGTTCGTTCCTGATTGCCCAGCAGGTATCGATCTTCTCCGGAATCATGAACCGGACCCGCTCCCAGATCACTGACGTCACGGACGCCGACATCTGGGCGATGGACCCGGCCACACAGTATTTTGACGAGGTCTATTCGTTGAAGGATAGCGATGTGGACCGCGTGCGTGGCGTTCCCGGCGTCCGCTGGGCGGTTCGGATGTTCAAGGGCCAGCCTCGGGCCAAGGCGCCGGACGGGCGTTTCCGTGTCACGATCTTGCTCGGCGTAGACGATGCATCGCTTGCCGGCGCCCCCGAGAAGCCAAAAATGATTCTCGGTTCGGTCGAAAGCCTGCGCGATCCCGATGCCGTGATCATCGACCTCGCCGGCTACCACTTCTTCTTTCCCGGCCAGCCTTTGGCGCTGGGAAAAACATTCGAGATGAATGACCATCGGGCGAAGGTCGTCGGCATTGTGAATGCCTCGTCCCCGTTCACCACATTTCCTGTTTTCTACTCGCGTTACAGCCAGGCGCTCAACTTTGTCGGTCAGGAACGGCGGCTCCTGTCGTTCGTGCTTGTCAAAGGGGCCCCAGGGACGCCGCTCGCGGAGTTGACCCAGCGCATCCACACTACAACGGGGCTCAAGGCGATCACCGGGGAACAGTTCGGATGGATGACGATCTTCTACTACATCCGCAATACCGGCATCCCCGTGAACTTCGGCCTGACTGTCGCCATTGCGCTCATCGTTGGCACAGTCGTCACCGGCCAGACGTTCTACATCTTCACGATCGAGAACCTCAAGCAGTTTGGGGCGCTCAAGGCCATCGGTACCACCAATCGCCGAGTGATCGGAATGATCCTGCTGCAAGCCCTCGTGGTCGGGGTGATCGGTTACTCGATCGGCATGGGCCTGACGGCGGGATTTTTTTCGCTCACTTCGCACCGTGATGCGACGCGGGGAATTGTGCTGCTTTGGCAGGCGATGGCGGGAACCGCCGGAGTCGTCATGTTCATCGTCCTCGTTTCGAGTTTGCTCAGTATTCGCAAAGTGCTGGTCCTTGAACCGGCCATGGTCTTCCGAGGTTAATTCCCATGAATAACGCCGTTGTTTGCACAGGAGTTGAAAAATGGTTCGGCGCGGACGACACGCGCATCCAGGTGCTGCGCAAGCTGGACCTGACCATAAAGATGGGGGAGCTCGCGATGCTGGTCGGCCCCTCCGGGTGTGGGAAAACGACTCTGATTTCGGTCATTGCGGGGCTGCTCGATCCGACCGCCGGTGAAGTCGAGGTGTTGGACGAACATCCAGGCACGTTGACTCCTGAAGACCAGATTCTCTTCCGCAGGGAGAATCTGGGTTTCGTTTTCCAGCAGTTCAATTTGCTGCCCGCTTTGACGGCGGCCGAGAACGTGGCCGTGCCCCTGTTCGTAGCCGGCTGGAACCGGCGGACGGCGGTCGAAAAGGCGTCTGGTCTGCTCGCGACGCTCGGACTCGAGGATCGCACCCGCGCTTTTCCGTCGCAGCTTTCCGGAGGCCAGCAGCAACGCGTCGCGCTGGCGAGGGCCGTCATCCATGAACCCCGGCTGATCGTTTGCGATGAGCCTACGTCGGCGCTCGATGCGAAGAGCGGCCTGAAGGTGATGGAGCTGCTGTCGGAAGTCGGGGTGCGTCCGGGGCGGGCGGTCATTGTGGTTACCCACGATAGCCGTGTCTTCGAGTTCGCCGACTCCATTGCCCACATGGAAGACGGCCGAATCACCCACGTCGAGGAGAGCGTGGGGCTGCGGGTTGCGTCGGCTGCCTACTACTGAGTCTCGCGGAATGAACTGACAAGCGATGTGGGGCAGGCTTCAGCCTGCGCGGGACTTCAGTCCCGTTGGAGAGGCTGGTACGAAGCTGAGGGCGGGCGGGCTAAAGCGCCGCCGCAGGCTGAAGCCTGCCCCACCTTGCTTTTGAGAGAGGAGAGAAAATGATGAAACGCTGGGTCCCTGTATTTGCCTTTGTGAGCCTTCTATTCGCGGCTAGTTACACGTACGCCGTGCGTCCGGTCCAAAACCACACAACTCCCGTGTCGCCTCCGCCCGAGACGACGTCGGATAAGACCGTCGCCGCCGAAGGCCTGGTTGAGCCGGAATCGGAGAACATCGCGCTGAGCACTGCGGTTTCGGGTCTGATCACCCGCGTCTACGCAAAAACGGGCGATCGGGTTCACGCCGGACAGCCGCTGTTTTCGCTCGACGATCGCGAGCTCGCCGCCGATCTCGGTGTCAAGCGGGCCATGCTCGAATCCGCTCGGGCCCGGCACGCCCGGCTCCAGCAGGCGCCCAGGCCGGAAGAAGTGCCTCCAGCTCAGGCGAAGGTCGACGAGGTCAAAGCTCTCCTCGCGGATGCCGAGGTTCAGGTGCGGCTGATCGAAAGCGTGACCGATAAGCGAGCCGTTCGCGACGAGGATGTGAAACGCCGGAGGCTCAACTTCGAGGCGGCCAAGTCACGCCTGCAGCACGCGGAAACGGAGCTCGCGCTGGTCAAGGCCGGAACCTGGAGCGCCGACCTCACCATCGCGGAGAAGGACATCGACCAGGCTGCGGCCGCCGTTCGTCAGGACGAGATCAACATCGATCGCCTCACCGTGCGCGCCCCGGTCGAGGGCGTCGTTCTGCAAAGCAAAGTCCGGCTCGGCCAGTATGCCCAAACCGGAGCCATCGCCGAACCGCTTATGGTCTTCGGCGCCGGCAAGGGACTCCACGTGCGGGCATCGATCGACGAAAACGACGCATGGCGCGTTCGGCCCGGAACGCCAGCCATAGCCCATTTGCGCGGCAATAGCCGAATCAGCTTTCCACTTGAATTCGTGCGGTTCGAGCCATATGTCATTCCGAAGAAATCGCTGACAGGCGCGGCCACCGAGCGCGTCGATACCCGGGTGCTTGAAGTCATCTATCGCTTCAATGACGCACAAGCCCGGGTCTTTAACGGCCAGCAGCTCGACATCTTTATTGAAGCCGGAGGCGCGAAATGAAAGCCCTGCTAATCACCGTGTTGGCCCTCTGTCTGACCGGATGTGCGGTTGGACCCAACTATCGCCGGCCGTTCATTCCGACGTCCCCGCAATGGACAGCGCCTCAGACGCGGGGAACCGCGCCAGGTGTCGAAGCGCAGACCGACTTGTGGTGGAAGTCCTTCCATGACGCCGAGCTGGACTCGCTCATCGAGCGCGCGGTCGATGCCAATTACGACTTGCGCCTCGCGACGGCTCGCGTCGAGGAGGCTCGCGCCGCGACCGGATTCGCCCGCGCGGGCTACAGCCCACACATCAGCTCGGGCGCCGACGTCAGCCGTGACCGTCGCCTGGGTGTTTCGGGACCTGCGCCGAAGCCGTTCGCGTATGAAACGAATGCGTACAACCTCAACTCAAGCCTGTCCTGGGAAATTGATTTATTTGGAAGAATTGGGCGCGGCGTGGAAGCCGCGAAGGGGGACCTGGCCGCCGCGGAACAGGGCCGTCGCAATGTGCTGATTATGCTGCTGGGGGACGTCGGGCGCTTCTACGGCGACCTCCGCGGAGCCCAATTATGTTTAGACATCGCCAGGAAGAACATCGCAATTGCCGAGGACACGCTTTCCCTCACGAAGGCGCGCGCCGCTGGTGGGCAGGCTACCGAGCGCGATGTCGCGCAAGCGCGGGCTCAACTCGAATCGGTCCGCGCTCTCGAGCCTATCCTGAATACGGACATTCAGCGGGCCATTCACCGGCTAGGAGTTCTGCTGGGTAAGCAACCCGGGGAACTCGAGAAGGAGCTCTCGACACCGGCGCCTGTCCCGCCTGTACCTCCCCAAGTCCCGACCGGCTTACCGTCGGACCTGCTCGCGCGCCGCCCTGATATTCTGCGGGCCGAAGCCCAGCTTGCCGCGGCGACGGCGCGAGTCGGCGAGGCGAGAGGCGACTATTTTCCGCGCTTCACGCTGCTCGGAAGCGCGGGGCGGCAGGCGACGCAGCTCCACGGTCTGACGCTCGGATTGGGAAACTATTTCTCGGTCGGCCCATCGGTAAGCTTGCCCATCTTCACCGGCGGTAAGATCCGATCGAATGTTGAAATCCAACACGCGCGCGTCAGGGAGAGCCTTGCGGTGTATCAGTCCGCAATTTTAGTGGCGCTCGAGGAGACAGAAAACGCGCTCGTGGCGTACGCCAATGAACAAGAGCGCCGCGATCATCTGGACGCGACGGTAAAGTCGGATGAGACCGCGTTCGAGCTGGCAACCGTGCAGTATAAAGCCGGCCTCACCGATTTTCTGACTGTACTCGACGCGCAGCGCGAGATGTACGCAAACCAGGACTTGCTCGCTCAGAGTCAGACGCAGGTAACGACCGGTTTGATCAGGCTCTACAAAGCCCTCGGCGGAGGGTGGTCGATCTCTCCGAAGGCTTAAGGACGGTCGCGATCAGGTACGCCCGCCTTGCGGTACAGCTTCCGGATTCGTGGCAGCTCCGATTCCAGCTCCGTCACGCCGATGGACTGGATCATCCGGCTAATCGGGACGCGAGGGTCGTTGGACCAGAATATGCCAAGGTCCTCCTCCTCGTAGTAGCGGAAGCCCACGCGCTCACCGTAGATCTTGCGCAGCGCCGCGCCGTGCGCGAGATTTCGGCTCCACGGCAGGAGGGCGTAGCTGAGGTCGAGCTCCTGTACCAGACCGTGCTGCGGTTCCCTGATCTGGGCGGTGATCTTGCCCGTGGGCTCGAACACGGAGGCGTTGTTCCGCCACGTGCTCGAGACGATGTAGTAGCGGCCCTGCTTCGCCCGGAACGCGGGCTGTGACGTCGCGCGTCAGTTCATCCCAGCCGTAGTCGTAGGACATGTCGAAGCAGATCTGAATTCCGAGCTTGCCGAAGTCGCATTGGAAGACCTGCGTTTCCTTGCCCGGAGTCGTGCCCCCTTCCATGGAATAGCTTCCCGTGGGAACGGCGAGGTGGAGCTTCCTGTAAGTGCCGACGACTTCTCCCTGGCGACCGATCAGGATGGCCACGTTCGAGACCACTTTGTCCTCGAGCAGGTACATGGGGACCACGATGTAGCAATGGTGTTCGCGGGCCTTGCGGGCGAACATCTCCTTGACGGCGCCCTCAAAGGGGACTGGCCCCGACGCGATGCCATCGCGCAACTCGCCCGTCACTGCCGCCTCGGGCAGCACCGCGAGATCCAGTCCGCGTCCGTACTTCTTCATGGATTCCGCGGCCAGGTTGTCGACGATCCCGGCGAGCTGTTCCAGGCGTTTATCGACGCCAGGGTATGTTACCCAAAATGCTTGCATCGCGGTACCCACAATTACCTTGCGGGGCGGCTGGGCCGATGTGGTCCTGACCGGCGCTTCGGCGCACGTGGCTACCTGGATGAACAATGCGATGACGAAACTGCTTCTCAACATTTTGTCCCCTCAATCATTCTCACATTTGACAACTTTGCCAAGTCAGGCATATAAACAAAACTAGCATCAGAGCGCCACCAGGGGGACCCAACTCGAAACGAGAGTCTATGCAGGGCCTACGGTGGTACTTTGGAAACCTCGGTCTGATCATCGGATTGACGAGCGCGGCATTCGCGCAGTCCAGCAACGGCGGTGTCCGGGGCACGGTGCGCGACCAGACCAGCTCGGTCATTCCCGGCGCCAAGCTGGCGCTCACCAACAAGGCGACCAACACCGCGCTTCGCACGGAGACGAACGAAGCGGGATTGTACGTGTTTCCATCGGTGATTCCCGGTGAATACAACTTGACGGTGATGTTCACGGGGATGGAGACGTTACAAGTCGAGCTGGTGGTTCACGTGCAGGTTTCGACCACGTTCAACGCGGTCCTGAAACCCGGCAGCACGGAGACGAAAATCACCGTGTCGGCGGAGGCGCGCCAACTGGTCGTGGACAGCCCGACCCTGGGCCACGTGCTGGAGAGGCAGCGGATCGAACAGTTGCCGCTCAACGGCCGCGATATCCAGCAGCTTCTGGTCACCGTGCCTGGATTGGACGTCGCCACCGCGAACCAGGTACGCTCCTGGGGCATGATGGCCGGCGCTCACAATTACTTTCTGGATGGCGCCGTGCTCGAAGAGCCGATGTGGGAGGAAGGCACCGTCATTCGCCCGCCCGGGCTCGACACCATCCAGGAATTCAAGGTGGACAACAACGCCACCTCGGCCAAGTATTCGCGCATGACCAACATCGTCATGTCCACCAAGAGCGGGACCAACCAGTTGCATGGCGCCGCGTTCGAGACCAACCGCAACAACACCTACGGCAAGGCCCGCGCGCGCACCGATTTCGGAGCGTTCCCGGAATTGAGCCGCAACGAGTACGGGGCCAACCTGGGCGGACCGGTGTATATCCCGCGCCTGTACAACGGCAGGAACCGCACCTTCTTTTTCTCGGCGTACGAGGCGCTTCGCAACGACGCGCCCTTTTCGATGTCCACCAGCGTCCCCACCGACGCGATGAGGAACGGGGACTTCAGCGGGCTGCGGGACAATCAGGGCCGGCTCACCACTATCTACGATCCGCTCACCACGGATCCGAAGCCCTACGCCCGCCAGCCGTTTTCGTTTGGTGGGAAGCTGAACGCCATCGATCCCAGCCGGATTAGTCCGCTGGCCAAGTACATCTACAGCGTGCTTCCCGCGCCCACCTTCCCGGACCGCAACCCGCTGCTCGAAAACAATTGGTTCGGAGCCGGTCCGGATTCGACTCGCGACTACACTCTCACCGAGCGCGTGGACCACCGCTTCCGGGACCAGGACCAGGTTTACGCGTGTTTCACCTACGGCGGGCACGCCCGGATTTGGGACGCGTACAACAACACCGTCCCGACGCTGGATAAGGTGGCCAACTGGGAGCATGATAATGCCGTGAACACGAGCGTCGCTGTGAACTGGGTGCACACGTTCTCTCCAACGCTGTTCAGCGAGTTTTCCTCCAGTCTGGCGCATACCTGGCGGGACCGGTTTACAGGCGATGGAGTCACCAGCTACGCCGACCAGTTAGGGCTCCCGAACCCGTTCAAGCAAGCCGGTTTCCCCTATATCCAAAATATCGGCGTGGGCAACAAATTCGACATGGACTTCTGGATCGTCGAGGACAACATCACGAAGATCAAGGGCAAGCATGAGCTGCAGTTCGGAGCGCACTTCCGCTACTACAATCTGAACCTGCTGCCGCAGCAGGTCTTTAGCACCGGCGTCACCGACTTCGCCAACTCCGCCACGGCGCTTTACGATCCCAACAGTTCCGCCACAAATCCGCTGGCGTTACCGTTCACCGGAAGCAATGCGGCGAACACCTATCTGGGGATAGCCAGCTACCAGACTCCTCTTCGCAAAGGCCTGTTCAAGCTCAGAAGGTCCGAAGACGCGTTTTACTTCCAGGACAACATCAAAGTGACGCCGCGGCTTACCGTAAACCTCGGCATCCGCTGGCAGCTTTCGCCATTCGTGCATGAGGCCGACGGCGTGCCGATCCCCGGGTTCGACACCGCCAACCACACCATCGTCCTGGGGCAGCCGCTCGACACGCTGTATAAATCCAACGTCACTCTACCCTCGATCATCAAGTTCTACCAGAACATCGGGGTCAAGTTCGAAACGTACAAGGAAGCCGGCCAGCCGCAGTCGGGCGCCAACAATCACTGGAAGGACTGGTCGCCGCACCTCGGGGCGGCGTACCGATTCGGCGACGGCGCCCGGAGCTTCGTGATCCGCGGCGGGTTCAGCCGGTCCTACTTCAACGACGGTATCTGGACCTGGATCGACCAATCGGCCGCCAACACGCCGTACACGGCTTCGTTCAGCAACTACTCGTTGACGGACGCCACGCAGTCGCCGGACGGGATCGGAAACTATGGGCTCCGCTCCGTGCCCACCATCATCGCCGGGAAGAACAGCACAGGCGCGGTGTCGCTGGACAATCCTTTGGGGATCACACCCGGCTCCACTTATAACTGGTTCTTCAAGCAGGATTATCCTACCAACTATGTGAACGACTGGAACGTGACCGTCGAGAAGGAGATCAAGGCAAACACGCTCGTGCGGTTCGGTTATGTGGGGAACCATTCGGGCCATCAGGGAATGGCGTACGCTTTCAATGAGCAGACGCCGGCCTACATCTGGTACGTGACCCAGGGGACGCCGCTGCCGACCGGACCGCTCGCCAACGTAGCCCGGCGGCCATACGACAACACTACCTACGGCACGCTGGACGAGTACAGAAAGAGCGGCTGGTCCAACTACAGCGGAGTCCAGTTCCAGCTCGAGCGACGCTACAGCCGGGGCTTCGCCTACCAGCTCAGCTACGTTGTCGGCAACGTGATGCGCGCCGGAGACCAGGAGAGCGGCGGCGGTTACACCTCCTCGGTAGCGGCGCCAAATCTCTTCCTGCCCGGCGCCGTCCCCACGGATTACGACCAGAGAGTCCGCTTCCTCACCTATCAGCGCGACGCCTCATCGCCCAAGCACCGGATACGCTGGAACTGGATTGTGGATCTGCCTTTTGGGCGCGGCAAGCCGCTGGGGCGCAACGCCGGCGGCGTTTTGAACCAGCTCATCGGCGGCTGGCAGGTCGCCGGGCTCGGGTCGCTGAACAGCACGTACCTGGGTTTGTCCTCCGGCAATTGGAACTTCACCGGGGAGCCGCTCCACCAGTATGGCTATCAGTATCCGATTCAGGATTGCCGAAGCGGCACCTGCCATCCGGGTTATCTCTGGTACAACGGCTACATCCCGTCCAACCAGATCAACAGCACCAATCCCACGACGGGCAAGCCCAACGGCGTGATGGGCGTGCCTCCCGGCTACAAGCCCGCGGTCACACCGCTGATCCCCTGGGGCACGACGGCGCTGCCGGCCAACGCCCCGGAGGGCACGAACGTCGCGACCTATTGGGACACCAACACGGTGTGGATCCCACTCAAGGACGGCACCGTGCAGCGGACCACGTACAATCCGAATCTGAATCCGTGGCGCAACCAGTACATCCCTGGCCCGCGCCAGTGGAACCTGGACGCGTCGATTTTCAAACGCTTTCGCATCCGGGAGCAAATGGAGGCGCGGTTCACGATCGACGCGTTCAACGTCTTCAACCACCCGAACAACAGCGGCAACAATAGTATCCAGGACTATATGACCACCGGTGGAATCCTGGATGTGACCGGCCAGTCGAACCTGGCCCGCCAGATACAACTCTCGGCCCGGTTCTCGTGGTAGCGGCTAGTCTGCCTGGTCCGCTGCGACCAGCCGGTCGAGGTTCACAAGCAGGTCCTGTGGCATCCGCACGTCGCCGTGAGAGCGGTAGAGCTCTGCGGTCCCTTGAACCGCATTCAACTGCCGTATCGTCTCGAGAAGCTCTGCGAAACCGCGTCCGGAGCGCGCGGCGGCCGCGAATTGATACTGGCCGACCGTCACTCTTCCGGTCGATAGGGCGCGATCGACGCGGCGCTCGCAGCGGCACTGGCGTTCCGGCCTCAGCAGTCCGCACCATTGCTGAGTAAAAGCCGCAACCTCCTTCCGCGCGCGCGACAGACGCTTGCGGAACGCCGCCGGGGTGATGCGAAGAATGCGCGCCGCTTCCTCGCCGTCGAAGGCGACGATCTCGCCCAGGATGTACGCGAT
>WNFM01042413.1_pt1 | contig 10930 bp, 15 predicted proteins | sample 5400271 | NCBI WGS metagenome assembly WNFM01 (sample SAMN13153352, study PRJNA577476) | soil metagenome | isolation source: 60 cm saprolite on Douglas fir-dominated hillslope | place: USA:California | collected 2013-09-17 | reverse complement strand
CTCCTACAATCGAAAACCAACGCCGATTAAATGGTCCTACAAAGATGCCTCTAATCGTATCAAGACCGCTTTGGAATTAAATGAAACAGTGCACTAGTTCGCGGTATTCCAAGCGGGTGGAGAGAGTGTACTTTGAAGCTCAACCCGCTGAGCTTGGCCTCACTCATCAATAGGAATACGAATGATTGGGATCAAACCGTCGTTCCTACCAACCGCGTCTTACCGAAACCCGAATCAGGAACAAAAACTTGGTGGACGCAAGCGGTCCGATCTTATGCTCGGCTAACCTATGAGCTCCTAAGCGGTCGACCGCCTGCACACAGCAGTGAAGCATTGACTCAATATGTTCCCATATCGGAATTGGATGGTTCTGGTAATGAGATCTTGCGTCGTGCTCTAGTTGCTGAAGATCCAAAACGGAGCTACGCGAACTGCCGACAATTTTGCGATGCATTAAAGCGCAGCGTTTCTGCGAGCCATCGGGCTTCGACAAAGACAGTCAAATCAAGGCCACCCACGGCCACGCCATCGATGCAGAAGCCCTCGCTGGCTGAACCGAAGCGAAATCCATATCTCCTGGCGGGTGCCGGCCTGGTTCTCGCGTTAGTAATAGGAGGGCTGGCAATTTTCGCCGCTCTGCACCTCGCCACTTCGCCAAGCCTGCCAAGCCCAAAACCTTCGCGTACCAATGCGCCAGCGACTCCGGTTGCCTCACCAACTGTGGCCGACCTCAAGCCTTTTTTCAGCCCATCGGTCCCAACTCCCAGCGAAACGCCTCCACTTGTTGTCGCCGAGGCACCAACTGTTACTCCGCAATGGATTCCGGACGAACAAGACGAGTCAAAAGGGTTAGTCGTTCGGCTGCTTCAGGCGATCGAAACACACGATCATGCGAACTTCTTGAAATACGTCGATCGAGAGTTGGACTACTTCGGCCACAAACATGCCTCCGAAGCTTTCATTCGAAAGGATATGGAACAAGACGGCAGAACGTATAAAACTGTCCGGATGGTTCCCAATCTATCGACGCTTGAGAGTTCACCTGATCACGAATCCGTCGAGTACGACCTGGACGCACTGGACGTTTCGGGTAGAGACCACAAGGCGCGCTGTCGTCTGGAGATTAGTTTCGTACCCGGGCCGGCCCCTCGGCTCCTGTCCATTTCAGCAAGAGTCCTGTCGCGCTGAATCATGGTATAGCGCCCGGAACAGCGACTTGTCGCTCTGAGGGCAAAGGCTTGCAAAACTCCCGACAAGCTACACGGATCATAAGCTCGATGCGAGCTTTGTGGTTACGGCTGCCGGGAAATCGATTCCCGCGCGCGCAAGAACATGCAGTACGAGGCGCGCTACTATGGACAGACGAGCAGCGCGAGGCTGTACACTGGTTCTCGTCAGAAATCTGAATTCACCAAAAAACGGACCGTCGATGAGCAACTGAACGAGAAACCAAGCACCGACAGATCGAAATCGTCCGGAGAGAAGAATCCAGAGAACCCAGGGGTGAGGGGATCTTTATAGATCCTGGTTCTGAATGTTGGGTGCCAACAAAGAAATATGAGCGAAGGTAAAAACAAAACCGACACAGAGACGGGCCAGAAAATCGAAAAGCTCCGGCTGGAGAATAGCAATCTTAAGCAGGAAACGTTGTTTCATACTGAGGTGACAGGACAAATGCATCAGATTGATGTCAAAATTAAGCAGCTCAAACCGTTGCTGATCCGCGCCGCCGATGCGCTCGAAAAGCCCTCGTCCGAAACGAATTTTCAATTGATTGAGGATCTGCGAAAGGCGGCGCAGTAATTCAATATCGCAACGAAGCCGGCTTGATTAGTTCCATCTTGTGCCGCCGTTTCAGGTATCCGAGCAACAAAGACTATGAGCGAGACTAAAAAAAACCGACACAGAGGTGTTCCAAGAGATAGAGAGACTGCAGGAGGAGAATAGCCAACTGATGGACGATATGCTGGTTTATACCGGGCTGCCTGGCCAGGTGCACCGGCAACAGGGTAAGATGGAGCAACTGAAGACTCTCCTGGTCCGCGCTGCCGATGCGTTAGAGAACGGTCCAGGCGGAGAGCATTCCCAGTTGGTTCAGGAATTACGAAAGGCGGCTGAATGATCTCCGGACACTTTCTCCGGGAAATTGAATACGGAGAACGTCACCCGAGCGAAGCAAGGCAATGATGGTAACACCTAAACCGGATCCCGACACTTACTGGGTTGTACCCGGTAAGCCGTTGGCCGGCGAATATCCGGGCGCCCCCGATTCGGAAGAAGCTCGTCGGCGCTTGAGAAGGTTTCTTGCTGCCGGAGTCCGTCATTTCATCGATCTGACTGAGGTCGGCGAGCTTGAGTCCTACGCCGAACTACTCACGGAAGAAGCGGGCTTTAGAACGAGTTACGAGCGTTTTCCAATTCACGATGTGAGTGTGCCGGACGAACCGAAAACCATGGCAGAGATTATTGCGGCCATTGATCGCGCAATTGCGGAAGGTGGGATCACCTACGTACATTGTTTGGGTGGAGTCGGCCGTACCGGACTAGCCGTCGCTTGTTGGTTCTCCCTATGAAGCAGGCAGAGGCAGTTATCACCTCGTGAGAGGTGCCTATTATCGAATGATGAAAAAGGGTGAACCGGAGAATGCCGCGAATATAGCGCTGTCATTCAAGACGCCAAATTTCACCTACGCCTACTCGACGGAGAGCGATCAAACAGCTGAAGAGAATATAGAGGAGCCTACGTCTCGGCCCAGTCGATTTGTCGGCGATGGTTCGGAGATAACTTTTATTGCACCTCCGGAAATGAAAGATCGCCAGATTCGAGCAATCGCTAGCGAAGATCCTCATCTGGATCTGGGGCTTTCTCATTCCTACACTTCGTCCCAGTTCGAGCGGATCCGGCAGAATTTCGTGCCGATGGACATCGACGAAAAATGGTTCATTTATTACAAGGAACCCTGGCTCTATATTCATCGGAGCGGGACGGGCGTTTGTGTCTATGGCGTCCGTTTTGAGACCTCCACTGACGGAGCCTCAATCGTTGAGTCCTGGGCAAATCGGGATAGCGAGCAGTACCAAGAAACCTCGATCGAGAGCGATCGAGAATTGTGCACGTTTTTTATCGGTACGCTGTTGCTGGGGCAGGACCTTGAGTAGCGAAGTTAGGAGTCTTCCATAGAGAAATCCGTAACTAGCTTGAAGCCGATGAAATAGGCGATAGTTACAAGGTTTTCGTCGACGATAACTTCTATTACACAGAGCGAAGCTTTGCGGATATACTTGAGTCACTCAAGTAACTTGTGGAGGGCCACATGTCTCATCAATCCAGGCAAGCTGTATCCAACAACTTATCTCATTCCAGCAGTTCGATCAGCCTTTGGGATCGTCAGAAGCGCTTTGTCAATGTGCTTGGTCGTAAGATGGCCTACATTGAGCGCGGCGAAGGTCATCCCATCGTGTTCATTCATGGCAATCCGACGTCTTCGTTTCTATGGCGCAATGTGTTGCCACATGTCGAACGCTCCGGTCGCCGTCTGATCGCTCCCGACCTGATCGGCATGGGCGATTCGGACAAGATTCCCGCAGGCGCTGAACCCGACCGCTACCGCTTTGTAAGCCAGGCCCGCTATCTGGAAGCATTCATTAACGAAGTAGTGGGAACAGGCCCAGTGACGCTCGTACTTCACGATTGGGGCAGTGCCTTGGGCTTCGACTGGGCCTATCGCCACAAGGAGCGTGTACGCGCTATTGGCTACATGGAGACGTTCGTCACTCCGCTCACGCTGGGTGATCTCCCCGAGAGTTTTCATCCGACACTGAAGGCTGTCCGTTCTTCCGAGGGCGAGTCGCTGGTGCTTGATGAAAACATGTTCATCGAGCAGATGCTGCCCGGAGTGACACAGCGCACGCTCACCGAAGAAGAGATGACCGAATACCGTCGCCCTTTCCTTGAGCCTGGTGATGATCGCTGGCCCACGCTGCAGTGGCCGCGTGAGGTACCGCTGTCGGGAGATCCGGCCGACGTGCATCAGCGCATTGCTGATTACTCGGCATGGTTGCAAGTCGCATCGCTGCCCAAGTTGTTCATTGATGCCGAGCCTGGAGTTTTCATTACAGGCCGAGTCAGAAAGCTCGCTTGCAGCTTCCCCAACCAGCAATATGTGCTGGTAAAAGGTTTGCACTTCATTCAGGAAGACAGCCCCAACGAAATCGGCCAAGCCATCAATAACTGGCTGGAGCAAGGGCAGTCTTGACGGTAAAAGCGACCGTACAGACCTTTGTCGATCAGAGCACAGTCTTTCATCTCGCAGGTTTCACGGCTCGATGGTGATTGAGTGGATACCAATTGTGCAACTGTGGCTTTGGTTGGCATCAGGCCGGCATCGGGCAACCGGTCAGATTGGTACCAATCCCGACCAACGGATTCACGAGGACGCGCGCCATTTAAGCGAGCTGTCAGGCGATCTGGTGCTCGGGCTCCTCCAGTCGTCGCTTCTCCTCTGCAGTTTTATCGGCGTCCTATGGTTTCTCTCAGGGAACGTCATCTTCCATTTCAGCGGCAGAAGTTTCGCTATCCCAGGCTACATGGTCTGGTCCGCCCTGATCTACGCGGGCACGGCATCCTGGCTTAGCTGGCTTGTTTTCCGTCCTCTGATCCCGTTGAATGCGGATCATTATGCCAAAGAGGCGGACCTGCGCTTCGCACTGGTGTGGCTCAACGAGCACATTGACAGCGTCGCGCTTTATGGTGGTGAACAGGATGAAAAGCAACGGCTTGTGGTCGCGCTTGAGAGGGTTTTGCAGGTCATGGGACGAATTGTGGGGGCTAGCACCCAGCTCACGTGGATTACATCGGGTTATGGTTGGTCTACGATCGTTGTGCCGATTCTGCTCGCTGCTCCCGGTTATTTCGGAGGCCAGCTTTCATTCGGCGCGCTGATGATGGCAGTGGGAGCTTTCAACCAGGTCCAGCAGGCTCTGCGGTGGTTTATCGACAATTTCAGCGCGATCGCCGACTGGCGAGCGACGTTGCAGCGTATTGCCACGTTCCGTGAAGCAATGATGGCTGTCGATACCGTCGGCGCAAACGAAAAGCACATTGAAATGACTGAGACATCCGAAGATAAGCTCGTACTGGAAAACCTGGAGATCGCGACCCCGACCGGTTGCGCAAAATTAGACCAGGCACGTGTCGAGATTGCACGCGGTGACCGCGTGTTGATCGTCGGGGATTCCGGTGTCGGTAAGACGATTCTATTCCAGGCGATCGCAGGCCTGTGGAGCTGGGGGACCGGCCGGATAGAGCTCCCTTCCAATCATGGGACTTTGTTCATGCCCCGTGAGCCCTATGTGCCTTTGGGATCGCTACGAGCGGCGCTGAGCTATCCTTCCGCTGAAGACGCCTACAAAGACGAGGAGCTTGCATCCGCGCTTCGGTCCACCGGGTTGGATCGTTTGGCTTCTTCACTCGGTAACATTGAGCGCTGGGACAAGGAACTTGGCTTGGACGAACAACAATTGTTGGTCTTCACGCGGGTATTGTTGCACAAACCGCACTGCGTCGTCATCGATGAAGCGCTCGACCTACTGGACGATGAGGCTCGGAAGTGCATCATCGGTCTCTTCAATGATAAACTCAAAGAAACTGCCGTTATCAATATCGGCCGGCTCGACAGAGACCACCACTTCTTCACCCGGGTTTTGCACATTAGCAAAGAAGCATCCGGACCTTGTTTTAAACCGAATATCAGCGCCCACGGCGTTGGCCAAGCCGTGGAGGCGTTAAGCAATCCCGTCGCTTAAAACATTCATTTTTGCGAAACCGAAAAACCTGGAGACCGGGCATAATTTCGAGGATTGGAGCCTCTAGACTTCGGTCAAATTCTGATGACGGGGCAAGCATACCCTCTCAACGCAAGCGCTCTGTGCAGTCACCAAGACGGGGGTTAATCTGTTGTTCGGTTAAGTCTTAAACAGAAGGACAAGAAAAAGCTCGATGGGCGGTTGCAAACCAGAGCGGGCCTTTTCTGCGATCTAAAAGGCATCCCTTCGAAATTGAACCAAATGAGAGCTCTTTGGAAAGGAAACATTGGTTTCGGCCTGGTTACCATCCCTGTCTCGCTCTTTCCGGCGACACGCCGGGAGGAGTTAAAATTTCATCTTCTACGCCGCTCTGACTTAAGTCCTATCAACTATAAGAAGGTTGCAGAAGCCGATGGAAAGGAAGTGCCCTGGGATCAAATCGTGAAAGGGTTCGAATACGAGAAAGGTAAATTTGTCGTCTTAAAAGAAGAAGACTTTGCCAGAGTCGACGTCGAAGCGACTCAGACAGTGGATATCATCAACTTCGTTAACATTGACGACGTCGATCCGCTCCTCTTCTACAAGCCCTACTATCTCGAGGTTCGGAGGGGAGGGGACAAAGCGTACGAACTGTTGCGAGATTCTCTCACTGAAACCCATAAAATCGCGATCGCTAAAGTCGTCATTCGCGCACGACAACATTTAGCGGCGGTGAAGCCTCAAAAGAAAGGCCTCATGTTAGAACTGATGCACTTCCCTGAGGAGCTCCTCGATGCCTCTGAATTCAAAGCGCCCGCGGCGAAATCGATTCGGAAGAATGAGATGCAAATGGCGAAGCAGCTTATCGAAAGCATGTCTTCCAAATGGGAGCCAAGGCAGTACAACGACGAATACCACAAGGCTCTCGAAAAAATGATCGAGAAAAAGATTAAAAGCGGCGGTAAACCCGCTCCGGCCCCGGCTAAGAAGAAGCGTCCCACTAACGTCGTGGACCTAATGTCAGTCCTGAAACAAAGCCTCCACGAAAGGGCCAATGAGACTAAATCACAGAAGGCGGTAAAGAAATCTCGACCGAAAAGCGGCAGGAAAGCTGCTTAAAAAGGAGAAGGTATTTTTGTCTTACCTAGATTTTTCGTTCCCCACCCTTCTGTTGGGTGGTAACACGATCGCAGCAGGTTCTGGTTTTCCGGGGCGCGAGCGCTACCTACAGAACTGAAGCTCATCGTCTGGAAAGACGGCTTTTCAGATCAGCAGGCAGGCACCGGGCGCTCTTTCAGAAAGCACCCTGATGCCAAAGCCGGGAATATTCCTATGCATGCAAACCCAGACCTCACTAGGATTCGCACCCCGAGGGTATAGCCTCCAATACCTTTTTTGAAGTGTTGCTAGAGGTTTGTAATATGGAAGAAAGCGTGACCCAGCGCCTTGCGCCATCTCTGTAATTCGGCGCGCTCTTGTCGACGAAACATCGCCGACCCGGCAAGTAAGGAATCCTCAGAGCCGATCTTAATCTTCGGCAGATTACTCAGATCATTAACGAAGCGGCGGAATCGGAGAGGTGAACGCTCGCCTGACGCGGAGTTGACTCGTTCTTCCCATCGGACACCGTTGCCCGGCAATTGGGGATAAGCGGTTTTCGCAGATTCGCGGAATGCTTTCTCTGTCCGAGCCTCTCTCCTTTGCCTGGTCAGTCGCCCACTGTCCTAGGCCTTGAAACTCCTCGACTCACTCCGCTCTCGTCCACACCTCAGTTCTGCCAATGAACGAAATGGGTAGATAGCCTCTTACTTTCAAGGTGTTGCCGCCGTCATATTGAAGGCTCACCGAATACGTGTCCCCTGTCTTGGGATCGTAAGCGGTGCCGCCATCCCATTTACTGGGACCATCCGGGCTAATTCCCTTCATAACGACCAGCCCGATCAGCGGACGCTCTCGCTCGGCTGGATCAGGATTGTGGATGTCTGTGTTTTTCTGACCGTCTTTCGTGTATTTCTCATTGAGGGCCGCAATTTTACCGCCCAGCAATTTTACCGCCCAGCTTCCCGCCGTCTTTAAAGATTTCGATCTTAGCATCTTCATTTTTCCACAGACCAACCGGAGAAGCTCCTTCTGCTGCCCCGACGCCTAAAGGTGCCGTTATCGCGAACAGGAGCAGAAGTGGATATATGATGAGCGTCTTCCCGTTTCGAGTTGTCATAGGTGCTGTCATCCTTTTTCTTTTCGCCGAGAAAAATCTGCTAAGTAGTCAGTGACGGAGAGAAAAGTCGATTCTCAGATCGACCGCTGAAGACCATGCCTCCATCAGACTTTCGCAAGATCCCGAAGATTGGATTTGTGAGGACTTTCGAAAAGGCAGGTCACGTCTGATGAACGAATTGGTCTCGGTTCGTCCCCATCTTCGCAAGGCGGATTCCTTCGTGCAGGCCGACGTTGGGTGATGATCTACACGACTCTTTCCAGCGCGGCGTTCGCGACATCTTCCAACGTCGCACACCCCGCGAGTGCCATGGTCAGATCAAATTCCGCCAGAATATTTTGGATCACCTCGCGAACTCCCTGTTCCCCAGCAATGGCCAGACCGTAGACGTAGGGACGCCCGAGACAGATCGCTGAGGCTCCGAGGGCGAGCGCTTTGAACATATCAGCACCGCTCCGAATCCCGCTGTCAAAAAGGACTGGCAGCCGGCCCTTGGCAACCTTCACGACTTCCGGTAATGCGTCGATAGCAGTGACCGCGCCGTCCACCTGACGGCCGCCATGGTTGGAAACGATGATTCCGGCCACATTGTGCTCAATTGCCAGCCGCGCGTCTTCGGCCGAAAGGATGCCCTTCAGAAGAATCGGTAAGCGGGTACGCTCGCGAAGCCATGCCAGATCCTTCCAGGTCAAAGAGTCCCGCGAATAAATGTTAAGAAATTTCCGAACGGCCTCCGGGGGAGCGCTCGAACGAACGTTCCGAAGAAGCGAACCTGGGTAGCGGCAAATTTGCTGCCAGATTGCCCCCAAAGAAAACAGATTGATCGGAGGTTTGACAGGATCAGTCATAGGGGACCCGCTGCTTTGTGCTAGAGGTCCAGCGTTCCTCATGACATGACTTCGCACTCTCTCACGAGGAGACAGCGCCCCTTAGCGTACGTAAATTTCCGTTTCCTGAGCTGACCCCTAGAGGGGACAAATAGGGACGCGTCTTTTTTTAGACGCGTCCCCAAGCTTAAAATTAAAAGCCTTTTTTGCCGCTTTTAGAGCTGGCCTATCTACTGGGCCATCCTGGGCGGTTGATTCGTCATGCACGTTGCGTATCGCGCACCGCAACATGGATAGTGTCGCCCTTCTCCACGTGCGGTTTACCGCGGGTACGGACCGTGAATTCACTGGCATCGGCCATGCTGATCTCGATAATCTCCGCTCCGACCGCAGCAGCCTGTACATCGATCCGCACCTCTTCCCAGCCTAAAACATGTTCCTTTAGTTTAGCTTCGATTATCCACGTATCGGTTCGCCGATCCGGTTCGGATGCTGGATCTTCCTGTCGACTATCAACAACTTTGGCCTCAAGGACTTTCATATCTTATCCTCCATTCTGATTTCGAACCTCCAAGCCCCAGTGGACTTGTCGACCGACCTTTATCCCGCCGATCTATGATGTAGGCGATTTGATCGAAGCGATCACACCGCAGAACCTGCATGAACCAACGGCGTTATGGTGTAAACCGCCTGAGATCTGCGAGCCGAAAACGAGCGCGTTGAGTGCGAAACAAAATGGGGGCTAGCATCCGGGTCGAGTCTTTACAGGAGAAACCACAAGCCCGTCGCCCCGAAGCCGGCGGCGATGATCATGCCTTACAATCTGCGTCCAGATATTCGTGACGAATGCCTTTAGCGACGATGGGTCTAGTCGCCAAACTGAACACTCTTTTGCCATGACGGAAGCTTGGTAGGTGAGACTAGCAGATGCGGTTCCACAAGGCGGGCCTAGACACCTCACAGTCTCGCCGAAGATGAGGCCGTGACGTCGCGGGCCGCTTAACTGCGGATCAGACCAGAGAGCTCGGAATGCGACTCCGCGCCGCCATTCGCGCGGGTGAAGACCGGCCGCCGTTACGGTCGGTATCCGCGGTCCAGCCAGTACTGCCGGAGTATTTGCAGGGTGAAGTCGTAAACTCCGGGTTCATTGCTCTCGCGAGGACCCGCTACATTCAAAACTTCGATCGCATTTGTATCGATGAAGTCTTTCAGCCGCCGAACCTGTTGGGGAATGGGATCGCACCCCGTTTCACTGTTATGAATGTGCAGGACCGGTTTATTGGCATGCCGGGCGTAAGTTAATGTTCAAAGCGCTGCCACCCGAGAGTTTATCATTTAGGCTCAAGATAACCGTTCCGTCGCTCTCCCGAACATTACGTTTTGTTCGCTCCGGGTATGAGCTGCCCGACAATTCGACGATGGCATATTTTTCATCGATACGGCCATCCTCGGCCTTTCTCCCTTTTGGCGCGTATCCGCCGTGGGCAAGCCCGACTTCAATCGCGAAATCCAATCCGGCGCGATCGGCGCCGGTCTGACCTCCAGAAACGATCTTGCGCAGCACCGGCATAAGAAAAGCACCGTTCGGCTAGGTTTCAAGCAGCTGGTTCCTTGAAATCGGCGGCTTTCCCTGGCATAAACAGGGCTTTTAAGAAATGACCAAGACCGAACTCCAAACCGCTCTCGCTACCGCAACGAACACTGACAAGAGAACCGCGGGAGTATTCCTCGACACTCTCTCTAGCCTCGCCTACAAGGAGATCAAGAAGAACGGCGAGTTCGTTTTGCCCGGCTTTGGGAAGCTCGTGAAGCAAAAGAGGAAAGCGCGAACCGGCATCAATCCCAAGACGCAACAAAAAATCAAGATCCCGGCAAAGACCGTGCTTAAATTCCGGGTCGCGAAGGCAGCAAAGGATGCCGTCCTTGGGGTTAAGAAGTAGGCTGGGCCCAGGCTCTCTAGGAAGTATGAAGTGTCGCCTGTAAATGACCTCGCTTCCCGCACAAGTGATCGCGATCGAAAAACGAGGTGATCAGTATCAGGTGATTGTCCAAATCAGCACCAAGTACCGAGGCTCGTTTAACCCAAATTCCGATGCTCGGA
>WNFM01266870.1_pt1 | contig 10931 bp, 11 predicted proteins | sample 5400271 | NCBI WGS metagenome assembly WNFM01 (sample SAMN13153352, study PRJNA577476) | soil metagenome | isolation source: 60 cm saprolite on Douglas fir-dominated hillslope | place: USA:California | collected 2013-09-17 | reverse complement strand
GCATCGTCTCGTTCCTCCACTTGATCTCCCTCAATCACTTTCGGCAACGGAGGGTCACTTTCAACAAGTAGAGACGCATCAACATGTAACGCCCTGGCAAGTTTATCAAGCGTATCTGTCGTGATAACCGTAGCGGTAGGATAACGATACATCCTCTGAATGGTCTTCAAGTCTACTTGTGAACGGAAAAATAATTGGCGCTGACTCATCCCCCTGGCTTCTGCAATTTCTTTCACCTTCAAGCGTGTCGCCATGGTCCTATTTTCTCCTCTGCTACAGATAGGGCAAGTGTAGCAGTCCCATAGGATTGACACTAGTTTGTTTGTAATCGTATGGTAAATAATCCATAAGTTTTAATCTGCATGGATTTAATACCACACGTCATATATCGACACAGCGAAGGGAAAGAAAAACCATGAATGAGCAGAACCCTCCACACCCACTACATCAACTCAAAACCCCGCCGCTCACAGAGGAAGCAAAGGACATCATGCTAAGACACGGCTGTACGCTGGACGAGGATCCACACGAGTGCACGGTATCTTTTCCAGAAGGCACAACACGCACTGAAATCTTCCCACGCACGATGAGCGAGCGGTATCACATCACGTTGCCCGATAGCTACCAGCTCCATGAAATCTACGACAAATATAGGGAAATCAGCATACTCCTGTACCCACGCGAACTATAATGTCACCCTAAATTCGGACAAAATAAGAGCGGCCTACGTGTCTGAGGAGGAGTCGGCGCATCCACACCTGCAAAGGGGACGTGAAGCTCCGTGCGAAACCCTACTGCTCTTGCAAAGCGCGCATCAGAGGAGACCCCCTTGACAGCGCGTCCTGCGCAAGGTATACTTCTCTCACAAGTTAGTTATCGGTAACTAATATTGAAGATAGAGAGCTATCCCATCTTTGAAAGGAACATTTTTCTATGGTAGGTTCCGCCTTTTCACCAGAAGTCATTCCGCTCTGGCCTGATGGCGCTCCCGGGTCTGAAAATTGGTCCCAGCAGGAGCAGGAGACCTATCTGCCCCTGCCGTCTGATCTCCCGCAGACCTATCTTCCCCTGCCGTTTGATGTCAAGCTCGTGCGCAATATTGCGCGGCCAACCCTGACGGCTTATCTCCCAGATCCTTCCGTCGCCACCGGGACCGCTGTGATTATCTGCCCGGGCGGTGCCTTCCACTACCTCTCCATTGAGCTCGAAGGGACAGAAGTTGCGCGCTGGCTCTGTGCGCGCGGGGTAGCTGCATTTGTGCTCAAGTACCGGGTCTTGCAGACAGAAGCGCGTGATGAAGACCTCGTAAAGCAATTGCAGGAAAGATTCACCAATCTCATAAATTTGATGGAACTTATGCAGCAAATTGAGCCGCTGGCTATTGCTGACGGGCAACAGGCCATGAAAGTGGTCCGCCAGCGTGCAGCCAAATGGGGAATAGCGCCGGAGCGGATTGGCATCCTGGGTTTCTCAAGCGGCGGCGTGGTCACTATCGGCGCGGCCATGCAGTACGATGAAGAGAGTCGTCCAAACTTCGCCGCGCCAATTTACCCTGCCCTTTCTGGAATGGGTATCGCTGTACCAACTGATGCTCCTCCGCTGTTTCTGCTGGCCGCCAACGATGACCCGATGGTTGCGGGAGCAAGTCTGCCTCTCTATTCCGCGTGGAGAGATGCCGGTCACCCGGTCGAATTGCACATCTATGCTCAGGGTGGTCATGGCTTCGGGATGAAAAAGCAGGGTCTGCCTACTGACCACTGGATTGAGCGCTTTAGCGAGTGGCTCCAGGCTCAGGGTTTCCTGGCATAAAAGGTTTGCACCAGATCGGCTCCGCTGAATTTCCGTTCCCGCTTGATACCACCTGTTTCGCGCGCCAGGTGCTTGGCATCCTCTTCCAGAATGGCTTTCAACCGGGTTCCTCCATATGTTATACTGCTCATGACAAGCCTCCTTTGTCTGTTGATATCGCTTCTTTCATACTCTGATATCTGCGCAGATGAAGCCTTGTTTTGTCATCTCCTTTCTTAAAGTTGCTGCGAATAGGCGACCGCAAGGGTTGCCCCTACTATACACGGCCTTGGCAAGCCGAAGAGAGGATGCAAGTCATGCCAGGTAACCCGGTATCATGCCACATGATTACATGGGGAGATCAATTTGAGCAGGGTCTACGTGAGATATTGGATCACCATTGAAATCGATGTCTCGCTCACAACGCCAAAGGAGAGCCTGCGTATCTGCCGCGACTACCTGCTGAACAGGCTGGGCTTGAGCTTGTAAGGTGGATGAGCTAAAACAGGAGCCCAATACTATGCAGCCACCGGTCAAAGTTGGAGTAATCGGCTGCGGCACCATCAGCCGCGTCTATTTTGAGATCGCCAGGACCTTTAGCATCCTGGATGTTGTGGCATGCGCGGATCTCTACCTTGCGCGAGCACAGGAGCGAGCACAGGAATTTCACATCCCCAGGGCCTGCAATGTCGCAGAACTGCTTGCTGATACGGAGATCGAGCTTGTTATCAATCTGACCATTCCCGCTGCCCACGCTGAAATCGGTCTGGCCGCACTTGAGGCTGGTAAGTGCGTGTACAATGAGAAACCGCTGGCGATTGCGCGTGAGGATGCCAGGAGGATGCTGAAGCTAGCTGCCGAGAGACACCTCCTGGTTGGCGGTGCGCCTGATACCTTCCTGGGTGGCGGCTTGCAAACCTGTCGCAAAGTGATTGACGAGGGCGAAATAGGCGAACCAATTGGTGCTTCAGCCTTTATGCTGTGCCATGGCCATGAGAACTGGCACCCTGATCCCGCCTTTTACTACCAGACAGGCGGTGGTCCGATGTTTGACATGGGACCATACTACCTGACCGCCCTCATTGCGCTGATGGGTCCTATACGCCGCGTGACAGGCTCGACAAAGATTACTTTTCCCACACGAACTATCACCAGCGAGCCACACTATGGCGACAAGATAGAGGTGACAACCCCTACCCACATCACGGGCATCATGGATTTTGCCAGTGGTGCGGTTGGAACGATCAGCACCAGCTTCGATGTCTGGGCCACAACATTACCCCCAATCGAAATCTATGGCGCCCAGGGCACACTGCTCGTCCCTGACCCAAACACCTTTGGTGGCCCCGTACGTATACGCAAGGCAGGAGAACATACATGGCGCGATGTTCCCCTAACTCATGGCTATACGAAGAACAGCCGGGGTATAGGGGCAGCGGATATGGCTTATGCCCTCCGTTCAGGTCGGCCTCACCGGGCAAACGGAGAGCTAGCCTATCACGTGCTGGACAGCATGTGTGCCTTTGAGGACGCATCACGCGAGGGGAAGCACATCGAGTTGACCAGTACGTGTGTCAGGCCCGAACCATTGCCATCAAGGTTGGCAGAGCAGATGTGACTAAGGAGGCCGCAGAAGCTTATTAATAGCGGCTGCGGCGGGTAGTCATTGTGCTTTGATGGCCTGTCAGGACGGGAGCGAATAGTACCCTGCCCAGTGACACGATCCCCCAGGCCAGGAGCGCGTATACGATCATCGCTATCACGGTCGATACTTCAAACACGCTGTGCGTACCCAGAGCCTGGTCGTTGAAGATGCCGTTAAAGCCTACCACAAAAATGTGGCTCAGGTTATACAGGAACGTAATAAAGGCGTTGCCTTCGTTCGCGCCTAGCAGCCTGAAAAGTAGGCGCAGTAGCAAGATTACCTCCAGCACCCCTAAAACAAAGTAGGTGACAGTTGTTATCCAATAGCGCATATTGGCGCGGCTCTGGTTTCTATCTTCAAAAACCTCTTCGCGGCTCTCTACCCGATTGCCCGCACCATCCACATAGTTTTCATACTGGCTCTGTGCATGTGCACCGCCGGCATCAGACGATCTAACTGCCTCGGCCGGCCTATAGGCCTGACCAGCATAGGGTGCCTGGTAGTCTGGGACAGTCGATTGATCATAGGGCTGATTACGTGGATCAGATGAAAAAGGTTGATTGCTCATATCTGGTTCCTCCTTGATATCATTTCTGTATTCCATATATTGGCATAATGGCCTCAGGACTAAAAGCAAATGTGTCTACGTTTGCAAGGCCATGTCCCGGCTCACGCCGGGATGCAGACATGGATCTCAACATCTATTGCTCTCACTTAGAAAGCATGTCTTCCATTAACACGAGCGTACCCTCAGAAAAGAGTCACATTCCATCTCCTAGACCGCAGGAGGAGCGGTCGCTAGGAGCGACTCTTGCCTCGTGTTTCCTTAGACACATAAGCATCGAGGGGACCGGGCAAGGCTTTCTCAGCCTCGTCCTCCAGGCGACTCTCATTGCGGCGCAAGAAAAACGCAAAGGCAATGATGATGAGGATTGCCAGGATGATCGTGATGGTACTGATTGGCCCGGTCAGACGGTGCACAGCATCACCCAGGAAGTATCCACCCAGTCCGTAGAAGGTAGCCCAGACGATGCCGCCAAGGGCATTAAAAAGGAGAAAAGATTTCCATGGCATACGGTTCGTCCCGGCCAGAAAGGCGGCCCAGGCACGCAATACGGCGACAAAGCGCCCAAAAAAGACCACTTTGCCGCCGTGCCTGCGAAAGAGATAGAGTCCAAGTTTCAGCTTGCGTTCGTCAAGCCGAATATAACGACCATAGCGACGTAGCAGACGATAGCCGCCTTCACGTCCAATCCAGAAGCCAAGATTATCGCCCACAATCGCCCCCGTAGCTGCAGCCGCAATCACCCAGTAGATGGTCAGGCGATGAGTTGTACCGGCATAAATAGCAGCCACCAGGAGCATGGTCTCGCCTGGAAAAGGAATACCTGTGCTTTCAATGGCCACAAAGACCAGGACGGCCAGATAGCCATAGGTATTGAGCAGATGTGTCAGGTCTTGTGTGGCCAGGTGGAACATTTCATCTCTCTCTTTTCATGTCTCTTCAGCGCCTATAATCGCAAATGGCCAGGGCGGGGGCAAGCCCCGCCCCTACTATACACGAAGCGGATTGGGAAGCTCCGTATATAGTAGGGGCATCCCCTTGCGGGTGCCCTGGTGGGGTGTGCGGCTACCCTGCGGTTGCTTGCCCCTTGCTGCTAGGCTACCTTGGCATAACACTAGTCTTATTAAACATATACGTACAGCACAGCCAAATTGTGACACACAGGATGTGACGTTCACATATACGATATAATAGAAGTCATCGCAGCAGTTTAATGTTGTATTGAAGGAAGTTTTACATGCGTAACCTCCCTACTGGCACAATCACGTTGCTCTTTACCGATATCGAGGAATCTACGCACCTCCTGCGGCAATTGGGAAACCACTATGGCAAGGTACTGGCAGAATGCCGCCAACTGCTGCGCGCCGCTTTCCAGGAATATCACGGCCACGAAGTGGATACGCAAGGCGATGCTTTCTTCGTGACCTTTGCCCGTGCCACCGACGCTGTGCTGGCAGCCATTGCCGCGCAGCGCACGCTTGCCGATCATCCCTGGCCTGAAGGCGTAACAGTGCGCGTTCGTATGGGCTTACACACCGGTCAGCCAGAACTTTCCTCCGAAGGCTATGTCGGTATGGACGTGCATTATGCAGCACGCCTGATGGGTGCTGGACACGGCGGGCAGATCTTGCTCTCACAAACCACGCGCGACCTTGTAGAACACGAGTTGCCCGAGGGGGTGTCCGTACAGGATGCGGGAGTGCATCGCCTTAAAGACGTGGGGCGGCCAAGCCACCTCTTCCAACTGGTTATCTCAGGCCTGCCCGGTGATTTTCCAGCGTTGAATACCCTTGATACGCGCCCCAACAACCTGCCCACGCAGCCCACGGTATTTGTTGGGCGCGAACGAGAGGTGAACGCCATTGGCAAGCTCTTGCGGCGTCCAGATGTGCGCCTGCTTACGCTAACCGGTACGGCTGGCGTTGGCAAGACGCGCCTCGGCTTGCAGGTGGCAGAACAACTGCGGGATCTATTTGCCGATGGCGTATTTCTCGTGTCCCTCGCCCTGGTAAACGATGCTGCTCTGGTCATACCCATTATGGCCCAGACCCTGGAGGTAGGGGAAGCCGGAGAACAAACGCTGCTCGAACGCCTGCAAGATTACCTGCGCGACAAGCAATTATTGCTGGTATTAGATAATTTTGAACAGGTGGCAGCTTCGGCAATTGAAGTGGCCGCGTTGCTTACCGCCTGCCCCAGGCTTAAGGTGCTGGTAACCAGCCGGGTCGTGTTACACGTCCAGGCAGAACACGAATTTATTGTAGCCCCGCTGGCGCTGCCCAATCTCAAGCGCCTACCAGACCTGGCGGCGCTATCGCAGTATGAAGCAGTAGCGCTCTTTATCCAGCGCGCGCAGGCAGTTAAACCTGATTTCCAGCTAACCCAGGCGAACGCCCCTGCCATAGCCGCCATTTGTGCACGCCTGGATGGCTTGCCCCTGGCAATCGAGTTAGCCGCGGTACGCAGCAAGTATCTCTCACCGCAAACGCTGCTGGCCCAACTCAAACAGGGCCTCTCCGTCCTGACCGGGGGAGCGCGTGATCTACCCAAGCGGCAGCAAACGCTGTATGGAGCGATTGCCTGGAGCTATGAACTCCTGGAGCCCGAGCAACAAATGCTGTTCAGACGTGCCGCCGTTTTTGTGGATGGCTGCACATTGGAGGCCGCGGAGCAGGTATGCTCGGCCGCGGCTAAGCTGGAAGACGCTGTTGTCGAGGGGCTGGTAGCCCTGGTAGATAAGAGCCTGCTGCGACAGGTACAGCCGGAAGAGGGAGAAGCTCGCTTCTGGATGCTCCAGACGCTGCGCGAATACGGCCTCAAGTGCCTGGAAAAAGCGGGAGAGCTGGAGGCGACACGGGAGGCACATGCGACATATTACCTGACCCTGGCGGAAGAAGCTGAGCCGCGACTGCTGGGTGCCGAGCAGGCCCAGTGGCTTGATCGCCTGGAGCAGGAGCACGAGAACCTGCGTGCGGCACTGGGCTGGATGCTGGATCGAGCGAAGACGAATACAGGTCAGGCCGAGAGAGCTTTGCGCCTGTGTATTGCTCTAATGGATTTCTGGGAGGTACGCAGCTATTTTAGAGAGGGACGCACCTTCCTGGAACAGGCCCTGGCGGTAAGTGAAGAAGTGGCCGCACCGGTTCGGGTGGAGGTTCTTTTCGGCGCAGGTTTCATGGCCCTGGTCCAGGGTGATGACGAGCGAGCAGAGGCGTTACTACAGGAAAGCCTGGCGCTGTTCCGGCACATAGGCGATAAGCAGGGTATGGCTAAAGCTCTGCGTCTCCTGGGCAATCTAGCCAGCAGCCGCAATACTTATGGCCAGGCGCGTTCACTGCTGGAGGAAGCCCTGGAACTTTACCGCGAACTAGGGGATCAGCAGGGTATGGCATTCACCCGCGACGTTCTGGCCCAGGTAGCAGCATTTCAGGGTTCCTATGCCCGGGCACGCGAACTGCTCGAGGAGAATCTCGTCCCTTACAAAAAAGCTTTGAATGAGAAATATAACACCGCGTATCCGCTCTACCACCTGGGACGAGTCCACTTTCTAGCCCGGGGAGATCAGGAAAAAGCGCGGACCCTGGCCGAGGAGAGCCTGTCACTCTTCAGAGAGGTGGGTAATACGCGCTTCATTGCCTACGTGCTCAGCTTGCTGGGACAGGTGCACTTGCAGCAGGGTGAAATTGACAGGGCTTATGAGTTAGCGGAAGAGAGCGTGGCCATATTCAAAGAACTAGGATACCAGATCGGCCTCGCCGAAGCGCTCATTGCCTTCGCCCGCGTGACGGCTTGCCGGGGCGACATCGCCACAGCACGCGCCAGCTACGAAGAAAGCTGGAAACTGCTGCGCGAGCTAAAAGGCAAGGAGTTAAGCGCCGCGTGCCTGGAGGGCTTAGGAGAAGTGGCAGCAGCCCAGGGAGCAGCGGAATGGGCCGCCCGTCTCTGGGGGGCCGCTGCCATGCTGCGCGCAGCTATCGGAGCCCCCATGGCCCCCATCTACCGCATCGCCTACGGCCAGGCAGTAACCGCGGCCCGCGCCCAAATTGGCAGGAAAGCCTTCGAAGCAGCCTGGACTGAAGGGCGAGCGATGCAGCTGGAACAGGTGCTGGTGGAAGCGCCTTTGTCCCCGTAGGGGCAGCTCTCGCGGGTAGGTTTTTGAGGAGAAGGCCCTTCTCCTCAAAAACCTACCCTTGCGGTCTCCCTTCCAGTCTGACCACTAGCCCTGTGAGGGCGTTAGTATGTGCAATGTGGTCGGCATACCCAGGAAGCGACTAAGACCTGGGGCGCGAGCTGGTCAAATGGTTCCACCATCACGTCCAGGTGGCTGCTCTTGCGTGTACTCTTCCATGTCCCCATAACACGACCATCTACCATCACGGTGGGATGGATGATCCCTCCGCCAGCATTAATGCGTTTGGCGTACTGGGGCGCTACCGCGAGGTCGCGCTTCTGGTAGCCAAGCAAATAGCTGTCGAAACGTGGCAACAGGCGAACGATGGGAGGATGGACGGCCAGTTCATCAAGCCATGCTGCGCGCGACTTCAACATCCAGGCTGGAGCACCGGCGACTTCTACCTCCATGAGCTGATCTGCGACGGGCTGCCATGCAGCCCGCGTACTCTTCAGAGGCATTCCTGACCACGTCGCCTGGTCCTCAGGTGTAGCAGGGCCATAGGCGCCCAGATAACAACGTGTGAGTTCTGCATGGGCGTCGGATAAAGAGTGACCTTTGTGCTCCTGCTCCACCCAATCGCTCAAGAGGACATAGGTCGGCTCGCTACCACGGTCAGGTCCCAGGCAGATGATGCCTTCAAGCGCGGCTCGACTCAGGAGGTGGGGCCTGGCCTGTCCCTCCAGCAGGAGACCATGGGACGCTAACTGCTCAAAGAGTTCAGCGCGGGTCAGAGGGCCCTGGTTCGCGAGGATGGTGGAGATGATGCGGACCCCTCGCACGCAGGTGTCCTCGTCCAACCCCAGTTCTTCACGCCGTCGCCGATCCCCTGCCACAAAAACTGGGCCGAGCAGCGGCAGCAGCCAGCCAAGATCTTCAGTTGCCAGCAGATGCAGCGTCCCACGCGGTCCCCAGGTGCGAATGACAGTACGCTCCTCCACCCGTGCCCGTTCGACATCGGTCGCAACCAGTGCAGTACTGCGAACACGCACGGCGAGCGTTGCTGCTGAGGCTTCCTGAGCCTGAATGCCGCACATCTCCTTCACGATCTGCACAACACTCGCCACAGCGCCCGATGATGGTGCTGCCAGACGTTGCGCACGCAGGCGCAGAAGGCGAACGTGTTCATTAGACAAGGACCTGTTTGGAGACATAAATATCACATCCCTGTTCCAGATTACGCCATGCTAATCCTGGTAGTAGTTTTTCTGCTACTAGCATGTACGAAAGGGGGTTCCAATGTCAACCCAATCTGTATGAAAGAGTAGCAAGAGTAGCAGGAGTAGTGGGAGTAGTGGGTTGTACCATAACTTATGGATGGTTGCAAGGTGCAAAGGAACCAGGGCACCAGGACCACACCAGGGCACCCGCACCAGGCACCCGGGCCGCACCAGGGCACCAAGACACCCACACCAAGACACCCGCACCAGGCACCAAGACACCCACACCCCACCAAGGCACCCGCCAGGGGTGCCCCTACCACACTCGAATACTCGAATGGGCCACTCAAGCCGCGCCGTATATGTTGGTCTGTGTCTACCATCAGCGCCTATATGCAAACTACCCGAGCAACAATCTATGACATTTTGAAGCGCTGGGCCACCGAGGGACAGGCGGGACTCGAAGATAAATCACATGCGCCGACACGCCCGGCGCGGAAAGTCACCTTTCAAGAGATCCAGGAAGTGCGCCGCCTGGCGCGCAATCCTGATATTGGCGCTTACCGTGTCAGGGCAGCGTTAGAGCAGATCGGGATTAAGCTCTCGCAGCGCACATGTGGAAGGTTACTCGAACTCAACCGAAAGCTTTACGGGCTAGAAAAGTCAAAAGGTGACGCAACTGGTCTTGTTCGAGGTGCCTGTCCAGGAAAAAGCAGCGGGGGCAGAAACGGCATCTCCTTCCCTCCGTCTGGTGGTGGCGCCAGAAGAGCGAGCATGAGTGAGGAGAATGGTGGGGAAACAGGCCGACCAGGATGGCGATTGACACAAGCGGAACTCCGTCGTAATTTGGGAATGGCCGAAGGTATGCGTTTACCATAGTGAAACGTTTCGTTCTCACCATCGCCCTGCCTTGAAGGAGGAGCTTCAAGAGGAATCGAGACCATTCCATTTGGGAGCTGACTCTGGTTACAACCCCTGTTATGAACATTGTACGCTGTAATAAACAAATAAGGAGCTGCGATGGATAGGCAATTTGTAATTCCATTGATTATAACTCTACCGTTGGTAGTATTTTGGCTATGGATGGCCTGGGATTTGGGTGGAAATGCCAACTTGTCTCGTAGCGAGAAGTTTTACTGGCAGTTGGCATTTATTTTTATGAACGTCTTCGCTGCAGTTTTCTATTACGTCACTGAGTATAGAAAAAGGCATTAACCACTGGTTCCTTGTCTTGAAGGGGTAGTCGCCTTCTCATCGTCAGTATCATGAGCGACGAAAGCAAAAAGGCAAACGAAAAAAAAGCTCGCTAGAGATCGGTTTGTGTACTTTTGGAACGCTCCCATGCTCCCACCAACTTCTCTCCCCTGCTGTTCAACTTACGTAGGCGGGAGTCTTGAGATCCGCTTGATCCAACTTCCAATCTCGTTCACCACCTCTTCCGCCACATGGCCAGCCACGGTGTAGCTGGCGGGCGTGGCCCTTTGCCCGCCTTCTACAGGCATGAAGAGGTGGCTGAGGCCGGGATACATGATAAATTGCACGTCACTACGCCCACCCAACGCGTCCTGCCAGATCTGGAAATCCTCTCGCGTGACCTGGTAG
>WNFM01254932.1_pt1 | contig 10933 bp, 15 predicted proteins | sample 5400271 | NCBI WGS metagenome assembly WNFM01 (sample SAMN13153352, study PRJNA577476) | soil metagenome | isolation source: 60 cm saprolite on Douglas fir-dominated hillslope | place: USA:California | collected 2013-09-17 | reverse complement strand
GACTATGCTCGTCGCGCAAATGGCGTGCGAATGAAAGTTTAAATCTGCGGTTAAACTGTGGTTAGCGCCCTGAGTCTCCTCTAGGAGCCACACGCCTCTCAAGGCCGGTGCACCGATTCGAGTCGCGTACGCGCTGAGCTGTAGCAACGTAGAGAGCAATAAGGGACGCCGTTGGCGCTATATCTGCGTCTTTGAGCAGAGCAATTATATTCGCCCGCAACTCCTCGTCTTCCGCTGCCACCCACGGATGTAGGGGTAGTAATGGTGTGTTGTGGCCACCTGTTTCCGGGTATCAAAAACTGCATAGTTCATATCACGCTCTCCTCGTCAGTTGCTTCACCTTCTCCCGAGCGGCCTTCAGCGGGTCAGGATGCGAATTAGGTGAATAGGTCCATCCGTATGTTCCCCAGGATTCTGCAGAGGGATAGACTTCCCGACGGGGCACCACTTTGCCAGCAAACACACTCTCTTCTGCCACCCTGATAACAATGACTTCGAAGTCTTGATAGGGTCCTTGATAGATCGCCACGTTGCCTTTGCGCTCGACCAGGTTATTACCCCTGACCACTGATGCCAGGATAGCCGCAGGTGTTAAACAGTCGGATTTCTGGCGATCCTGAGATGGAAGGAGGGTCATCGTACCCCCCAGCTTATCAAGCCCTGTAGAAACTGACCTTGTTGTCTGCCCTTTCATCCCCTCGTTTTCCCCTGTTATACTTACGCTGCGGTCGTCCGTCGGACAATTCTAGCCTGCCACCCTGGATCTTTAAGATTCCTGGCGATAGCAGCTCTTCGCGCAATCTCACTCCGGCCAGGCTTCCCCTTGTTGGCCGCACCACCTCTCGCCCCGATCATAGACAGATAATCACGGATAGCTTTGAAAACCAAATCTTCCAAATAGTCACGTTGTTCTGAAGTTGATTGCATAGTTCAAGAGAAAGCCTCTGATGAGGCTATCAAAGGTTGATCCTGTAATCCGAGAGGAAAAGGCAAAGGAAGAGTAACCGAATAAAGCACTAACAAAGCCGATGTGCAAGTACAAATTTTCAATACACAGGAGAAAAGTTTCATCCTTCGACGAACTAACTCTTGGGTGGCACAATAACTTAGCTCCAGGGGTAGGAACATCACGCGATGATAATAAGTATCACAGCGAAAGCCCTGAAAGAGACCGGGGAAGACGGAGAACAAGCTTAGCAGGCCTGGGGGGTGCTAATTTCTGAAAGGAAAACTTGCTGGTGGTTCAGGAACCAAAAATTTTGTGGGGGCCAACCGGTCCCAGGTCCTATAGGGACCTTCCCACTCGACCGCCCTCCCCCGGTCTTTGGGTGGCCTTTGTGGGTGAGAATTGTGAATTATCTTACCCAGCTAGGGCGGAGGATGGTTGGGGTGTCCCGACGAGAGAAACTGTCTTACTCTAGAACCGCATGCCGTGGGTGAATTCGTGCCAGACGGCCCGGATATTGACTAGGGCGACAACGATAGCGACACCCACAACCCATTTCCACCCTCGCTACAACGCTCGGCAATCGCTCTCCAGGATCGTTTATAGGCGCGTTTGATGGGGAGCCTGCGGTGTCGGTATGGGTCATTTCAACTGCGTTTTCGTTAGAGCCGCGAGAAGATGGCCCCAGGAACCAATGTTAGATGGTTGGTGTTAGCCAGGTAGTGACAATGTGTAATTCGTGAAGGTTTGCACCGGCTCCGTCGCCATACCACGTGGCATCCGCCCTAGCTGCTCACGGCTGTACAATGCCCCGCAATCGATCCTGGATCGTGGGTCATTAGGGTTGTGCTGTTGGGAGCCGTGAGGTGATGTGTGGGGTCCCCCGAGTAACCGGGGAGATGCCATGGATTTGGGACAACCCAAGAGAAGCCGCGATAAGACCTAATAGAACAGCAGATGCAAAAGGAGCCGGAGCCAGAGCCGGAGAGCGATACTGCGGGTTTGGATTTTACGGTGTGCCATTCTGATTACGCTGCGTTCAACAGCTTGGCTTTTTTCTTATCCGCTTGCCGTTGTATGATTCGAGAAACAGTTGCCTTGCTCACATGGAACAGCTTACCAGCCTCGACTTGAGTCTTGTCACCAGATGCAATCATGCGAACAACCTCGGCCTCTTGGTCCTTATCGAGCTTTGGTCGGCTGCCACCAATCTTGCCGTTCGCTCTAGCTCTCGCCAAGCCAAGCATGGTGCGCTCTTTGATGATTGAACGCTCGAATTGAGCGAAGGCTCCCAGAACATGCATGATTAGTTCGCCGCCAGCCGTAGTTGTATCAATCGCCTCTGTCAAGCTTTTGAATCCAGCACCTGCCTTTTTGATCCGATCGAGAAGGAGTAATAAATCGCTTAGACTGCGACTGAGCCTATCCAATTTCCACACGATAAAAACGTCCCCTTCTCGGAGGTGGTCTAGAGCCTTATGTAATTGGGGTCGTTCCCAGGTGCCGCCGGAAGCTTTGTCTTGGTAGATGTGCCGTCGGTCGCAACCAGCTTTTATGAGTTCCTCAACTTGGTTCTCACAGTGCTGGTCGTCAGTTGAAACTCTCGCGTATCCGATTTTCATAATTCAATTCTCAATAACCAGTTTCACTCATGAAACAGGTATCTGCGACTTTTTGCGTAGGAGGAAAGGAAGATTTTGTTGAACCTCACAAACCAACGTTTCTGAAACCAAACAAAAGCCGCCAGGCAAGCATGACCTATCTGGCGGTCAATCAGGTTCACTTTTCGGGATGTAACTCGCCGAACCAACGATCGAATGACCAATGGCGATAGGCATTACTCGGACCGATTACCAGCGTACTGGAAAGCGAACACTTACTGTCGAGCGAAGGAAGTGGCCAAGAGACTTATCAAATGGCTTCGGGAGAAGGGCATTCGATCACAGAAGCCCATACACGAACTTCGGAAAGAACTCGGAAGTGTCATCACCGCGAAATATGGGCTATTCCCAGCAAGTAAGGTTCTCGGCCACGCAAACCCCGGAATCACGGCCAAATACTACGCGGATAAAAAGGGACGGGTAACCGAGGGCTTTGGTCGATTTCTTATGAACGCAGAGAACGTTGTTGAGATGCCAGGGACGAAGGTGACAGCAAACCAGGCGTCGGTCACGGCAAGGCAGGCACAAGGACAATAGTGGGGACCACCGGGCTGTGCATGCGCCTAAGGATGACCCTTTTCGTGGGCGTATCGTCCTCGTGGGGAGGTTCGAGGCTGGTCAGCCCCTTGGTGGCTAAGAATGGTTGATCAAGAGTTAGCCTAGCCCAATAGTCTTAGCTGACACTATATGGTGGATTCTGCTCTGCGGTCGTTACGGGATTAGCACGCAATGAAATGCACTGCAATGCATTCTCGTTCAGTGCATTGCGAGGTCAACAAACGCCCCACCAAAAGTAAATCTGTGCATGAGCCCAATGGATTGTTTTTGGCGAAAGTTCGTGCACCCTCGACCCGGTGCTACTCTGGCAAATGGTCCAGCAGAGTGGGTGCTGTGCCGCTTCGCAAATTGGTCGGCCCGGAGCCGTTCAAGCCAGCCAGATGGAGAACGTGATGTGCGAGAGCTGGCACCTGGGGCGTTTGCTGTGTTGAATTGGACACTGCATCTGCCTGCAAATCGAGAAGCCACGTGGGAGTTTCGAGTTCAGGCACCACAGCTAGATGTACAGCTAGCGCAGGGCTGATGTCTTTTTTGTCAGGCATGGTCGAACGAATAATTCCGAGAAGCGTTTCTGCTTCGTCTTTGGCATCGTTCAGGTTGGTGGCGTGGAGCGTCAGGGGTTCAGATCTATGAGTTTTTGTCCCAGGCTTAGATTCGACTTGGCTGTAAAAGGTGCCAGCGATTCGATAGACCTTCATTCGGAGCTGCTCACACATCAGCTTGCCACGCTCTCTCAATCGTATTGTTGCTTCAGGGGGTCGAGCAAGTATGGCGGACTTTAACTTTTCGATTTGTGGCTGTTTCATAGGTTGTTGTCGGTGGCGGGGGCCGGTATTGTTTTTCCTTTGTTCCACTCATCCCACAGAACGTCGAGGATATCGGCGGCGTGGATCTGATGTTTCTTCCAAGCGTGATCCATTAGATCTGTTTTTCCCGTGCGCAGTTGGATATGGAAGTTGTCACACTGCTTTTCACGACTCTCGTCTTTGGTCTCTTGGGCGAATTCTTTCATGGTATTCACTTTCGTTTGTTGTGTTGTTTTCGGGTGCCCAATGGGCGTAAACCGAAGAGCTTTTTCTGCCGGGACGAGAAGCCTGTCAGAAATTCATTGCAGTAGTTGTGTTCCTCTTTGGAAAGTCTATCAGCCATCCCCGCAAGAAAATCGAGGGATGCCAGGGCCGTAGACCAGTGCTCGGTGAAGAATGCGAGCCCCGACGAAGAAGGCAGGCGCGAAGGGCAAAGCCGGTACACACCGGCAGAAGATCTGAGGTGCGAAGGCGACTATTTTATCACGAAACCATTGCTCGATAACATGGGATTTGAGCAGAGCGCGAATCTCCATCTGGCAACGAGGGCAGATCATCCCGGTCTTCGCCAGTCGAGCTTTCTTAACCCAATCGGGGGTGGTTGGGTCGATTCGCCAGGTGAGCCTTCGGAATCCACAACCAGAGAGGACCACCGAGAAGTACAAATCATCTGGATGAGATGTCCGGGCGTCGCCAAGCCAGGGTAGCAAAATGGCTCTGAATTCATCGAAAGCCTTAGCGCCGTCTTGTCGAGGGCTGTCTTGTCGAGGGCTGTCTTCCGAGCTGCTGTCCTGTTTCATCTTTAGGCGTCGTAGCATAGCTTTTACCTGCTGTTGGCAGGGAAGGACCAGCGGGGCTACGGGTTGGCATTCCCATGCCGGTCGTCCTGTTGTTGTAGGTAGGTTGCGTTTTTGTTCATGGTTTCATACGTGGAGGTACAGCTTCAGCTCCGGCCACCAATGACGGGGAGTATGACGGGACAAAATAAGGCGTCCCGTCATTCGTAAACCCTTGTGCCAGCCGGAGTTAAGCGTGGGAGTGACGGGATGACGGGAGTTTTTTGATTTTCGCCAGGGTGTGGTGTTTGAGCCACCGGCCAGAGCCTTGTATGCTGGAGAGGTCCTTCTTCTTTAATATTCATATTCTCCCATCATCCCGTCATTTGCGTTCTAAGTGGCTGGTAATAAACACTTTCCTAATGACGGGACGTCCCGTCACTGTGCTGGCACATGACAGGGGCTGGCGCGCCATGGCCGTGGCTCTCTGCGCGCATCCCCGTCGTTCATCGGGCACCATGCCTAGCCCTTTTCTTTGTCCGTGGCAGCCGTGGCGTATGTTCCCGACGGAACCCCTTTCATCACCTCCCACCCGCGATTTCTGCTGGTATTTGAAACTCGTGGATGAGTGGCTGTGGCATCAGTTCCCGACGGCCCATCCAACGGCGGGAAGTTCAGGGTATAGTGAACCCCTTTCGCCGTTTTCGTTCTGGTGATGTTGGAGGGTGATGCCTTACTCAGACTCGCGAGGTATTTCGCCAGAGTGTTCAGGCTATTGGGAAGTACCCCTCTCGGCGTATTTGGGTTCTGAAGCTCGCTCGCGATATCCGTGAGAGTGACATTCCGATTCACCACCCCAGCAAACTGGTTCTTCATCACTTCCATGAGGTGCATATAAGGCGCTGTTTCTTCGATCGCATCAACGATTTCCTGGTTTTGGTATGCTTTCATCCCATATCGCGTGCCCTTTAACTCAGCCGGAATCTGAAACTCGTTCAGAAGCCAGTGAAGATACGCTGGCAGCTCTTCGCGGATCTTCATCCTAAACACATCTCTTCCCCCCAGCCTTTCAACTAGGTGCACGGTGGCATCGGGATGCACTTTAAGGACGTGCATCTTGTCTTTCATATGATCGTCTTTGGCTGGGATTGCTGTTAGGCAATCGGGGGTGTCGTTGACTGAAACCGTAACTCTCCAACCCGGTTCGAGTGTATGAGCTTTTTTATTTTTGCCATGACACCAATGACTCTCATTCGCAGCGAGCTTCTTTAGTTCCGAGGCAAATTGTAACCGCTTGTCATGATCTCTAGGCGACTCATCCTCGCAAATGAGGTGCTCGCACTCGAACATATCCTCATTGAAATCGCTGCGACCAATCATGAACGCGTACGGGCTGGTTTTTCTCCCCCCGAGCAGCGGTGTAACGATTAACTTCTGAAAAACAGACTTACCGGAGTCAATAGGACCGGTCAGTACTAGGATTTGTCCCGGCGCAACCTCCCCGTTGAAAAGAGGGACGACAGCTAAATGGAGCCAGCAATGCGCGTAGATGGCTTGTTCATTCAACATCCCTTCAATGTATTCCCGGATGGTTGGAAACTCTCCTTTGGCTGGCGTGATCAGATCGGGACCGTTGGTGATCAAATACTTCTTGCTACCATCTCGGCGGACCCCTGGCCTGTAACCTGCTAAAGAACCCCACCAATCGACTTTGTGTCTGTCGTGAAGCGCGTTGAAGGTCCGATCTAGCGGTGAGGTTGTCTGTGTATCTTGACGGTGGCTGATTCCCATTTCCCTCAAGACTCTTCCTGCTTGGGTTTCATTTACCTGTCTGAAGTTGCCGTCCGTGCTCTTGATCAAATAACTGGTGCAGTTGGCATATATTCTGCCAAACCATGGTTGATCGTCGTCGGGGATTACTTCGGGTGGTAGGGATCTGAGATGCGCCTCTGCATCCTTCAACTTCGTCTCTGCATCCTTTATGCTGGTTTCGTCCTCGGCAACCTTTGCATTAGCTTCCGCAAGTTTCGACTTATCCCCTTTTTCGCTGTTGTGAAACTTCTGCAGTATCTTGTCCATCTTTAGTTGGAGCTTGGCACCTTTGAGTTCTTCTTTGCACTCCTCAACGTTCTCCTTCAACGTTTCTCTAGTTAACTCCGTACCTGGAATTGTCATCCCGCACGGGCCAACTACGTATCCCGTCGGCAGTTCCTTCCCTTCTGTGAGAGGTGTTTTCACCTCGTTGACTGTTAGCTTGCCGTTATCGGAGGATGTTGGGTTGACCTCTCGGATACTGTTGTTATCTGTGGAGGTGCTCACTTGCTGCTACCCCCCTTGATGTCCCCAGCAATGAAGTTCACCACGTGTTGATAAGCTTCTGCAATTAACTCTGTAGGTTCTTCGATTACCTGTTTGATTCCATACAGAGTGAGGAATTCCGTTAGGCTCTTGTTGAGCGTTAGCCTTTCTCCTGCCTTTTTCAGTATATATCTAATACACCCTTTGATCCTAATGAGTTGGACTGGAGTGCGGGGGTATTGTGGATCAGCAGCGCCCGATTTAAAAAGCGAGCGGTGGATGCGGTAGATTCTCTTGATGTAATTAGCCGCCGTCTTTACCGTTTCAACACACCTTGGCTTACTCTCCTGCCTGGTGGCTGTGTTCAACATCACGAGGACATCACCTAGCATATCCTGGAGTTGGTTGTACGGATGCTCACCGGTGTTCGGCAGAGCATTTTTTCTCAGCGCCTCTTCAAACGCTTGACAATCAAGAAGGTATGCCCTACTATTCTGGATCGCGAGTCGTTGCGCGTTTTGATTTGAGAAGGTGCTCTGGTTTTCCACGCCAGAGCCCTTTTTTTTGTTTAAGTCTTCAATCTGTTTCTCCATATAAGTTCCCTATTCAGCCCACTGCATTGTAACCCCTTGTCCAATCGTGGAAGTAGGTGGCTGGCCCAGGAGTGAGCATCCCCGAGCCTGTTGGCTGTGTTCATTTTATTATTGTTCATTTTGTCATTGTTCATTTTGTTAGGTGTTAGGGTGTTGTGTGTGTGTGTGTGTAGTTGGCGTTCTGGGAGGAAACTGCTCTGGGGGAAACGTCCAAATTAAGCGGCCTTACGTGGGTGGTACTTCGCGCTCTCGATGAACTTAACCACGTCATCCCTGCGGAATGGTGTTAACTTCTCATTGAATTTGTACGCCGGTATTCTACCTTCACGTGCAAAGTCTGAGATTGTCCGAGGCGTGACTCCTATGAGTGCTGCCACTTCGGTTCGGTCAAGCATAACTCCAATGATCGTTTGTGTGTGCATAGTTCTTCTAATTTGTCCCGTTTAAGGCAGGGACATGCCTTGTGTGGATTTAATGGGTGATTTACCAGTTGTCAGGCTCGGCAACGAGGTAGGTGAATTCTTCAGCAGGAGACAAGTACACATTTACTCCTCTTTTGTAGTCGCGTCAAGTGTTTTGTGTGAAAAGAAGGAAGAAAGAGTTCAGCGCCAACTCGTTAATTTTTTTAATAAATACTTGCTTCTTCTTCGGCTTCAACGCCCTCCGTAGTGCCGCGAGAGTGTCGTCGTTAGGAGTTACCTCTGCGCCGTTCATAGTTGAATCTCTGTGTCTGGAGCAAAATATTTTTTCGAGCGAGGGTTGGCAAAGGCTGGGGGTTCAATCCTGTGCTGGGCAAATTTTGTTCGAAGTGTGCTTTCATGCTCCATCGCTTGTCCCCTGGTGTGAAATGCCCCGCCGTTTATGTGATCAACTACCATACCATCGGGGGCGTTAAGAATTTGTCTGTGAGCGTAGATTAAGGATCTTTTCTTTGTCAGCGGGTTTACATAATTCCTGCACGCTGTCCAGTGCCCGCCCGAGGCGCAGAGTGCACACCACTTCCATCGAGAGAGCAGCGGATAATCTTCTATATCCACAAGCATTACTTTTCCCTGGGTTAATGGTATTTCTGCGTGGCTGGCGGCGGAGATGATTTCGTGATGTAGTTGGTTGATCTCGTCGATCTCGGTTTGCGAGACAACAGCTAGTTCTAGTTCTGTGTTCATAAAGTTTCTTGTGTTTTCGGCGTCGGAGTGGTTCCAGCCGAGGGTGGGGTTATGGGTTGAGTGCGCCTGCGGCTCGGAGTGTCCGATTCATTCGCCACTCGCTGATGAAGCGATGTGCGTCTGGTGCGGGGACAAGGTGTCGGCCCTGGCGGAATGACGGGAGTTTTCCGCGTTCCAGATTTTTCTGAACCCATATTTTTGAGCAGCCCGCCAGATCCGCGATCTCCTGGGCGGTGTAGTAAGAGTGAGTATGCATTTCTAATACATACCCAAGTGCAAATGGCACTCGACGGTTGTCATTTGGCAAAAATGAAGAAAACCCGGAGTCGAAATGTCTGGGCGTTTTCTTGGGCGTTATTGAGGGTTGGCCGACATCACCGCAAGCGAGCCAGCTTGTCGGATAGCTCGGTCACCTTGGGTTTGCGCTGTGCGGCTCGCTCGCGTAGCCAAGCTTTCAGGTGTCCAGGTGTCGATCGGTTGCCGAATTCGAACTGGTAGCCTTCTTCCCGCCACCGAGCCAGCGTCCACCTGGATACGCGCAAGGCGTGCGCCAGTTCTTTGGCGTTCACGACGACATCGTCCGCGAATGACTGGGTGATCACGCGAATCTGGGTATTGTCATCCCGCGATCCGCTTTGCGTTAATGGTATTTGTCTACAAGCTTCGTGGGCGTAGCTCTGCTGGGCTCCCAATTTGGGGGCGGATCTGTCCGTCATTTGCAATGTCGGTTTTCCTGCTCAGAGTTCGTTCAGCTACCAATAACTTGTTAACAACGCACTTTTTTCTGGCCAATATCCTGCGCCCTAGTTGTGATTGCTGGAGAACAACCCCATCATATAGGAGGCAATTGAGACCATAGACACCAGATATTGTATGGTCAAGAAAAAAGCCGGAAACTTAGCAAAGTGGGGTTGCGGGTAACGCCGCTTGCTTGTTCCTGGCCAACACAAAAGCGTCGAGCATAGGCAACAGATCTGTCGCCGTGATTCTCTGGTAAATTGCGTGAACCTCCGAGCTTGCGTGATTCACAAACCGCTTCGCAAGCGTCTCAGTAATCACGCCGGAGAGTGCCGCTTGGGTTATCCACGTTGCTCTCAAGCCGTGATGGCAAAGAAGCTTAAAGCCGCCGTCATTCTCGGACAGACCGTCAAGAAATCGCCGGATCAAAACGCTTGAGCATAGCGGCAGATCGCACAAGGTAGACTTCCCTAGGTTGCGCCGGTGTTCTAGAATCTCGCCAAGGATCGAATGAAATTCCGGGTCGATTGGTTGCGAGTATCCCTTACCGCCTTTAACGAGCCAGTCCGGATAGTGAATGATACGGCGGCGCAAATCTACATCGACAATCGGAACTTGGCATTGATTTAGCCGGATGGCTTGGTAGCGACCTAGCAAAAGCGCAACGTGCAACCACCCGAAACGCTCAACCTCTTCGGCGGCTTCAATTGCGATCGCGAGCCGAGCTTGCGGAACGGATTAGCAGTCATATATCCGCGTGCTACCGCCTCTTCTAGAATCGTGCCCATCACCTTGATTTCGGCAATAGCCGTGTTTCTCCCGGCTCCGGTCTGCTTTCTCCATTCCAGATACATCGAGGCGTGTTCGCGGCGCACCGCGCTTGGAATTGCGATTCCCTTTTCATCGACGAATTTCCGGAACGTGTGATAGTATTTCTTTCGCAAGCCGAGGGTTCCGTTTTGCTTCTGACCCCACCGCGCCTCGATGAATCCCGGTACCCAGTCCCACCCGCCTCGCTCTTTGATCGGCTTGTTTTTCAGCTCTTCGAATGTCTTCGCTTTTGCGAGCTTCTCGGCCTGGAATCGCTCTATATTGTTGTCCCAGCGGTAGCCGGTGTTGACCCGCTTCCGCTTACCGTCTTCGCCCTTGTATGTGATCCAAATGTAATTGGTTTCCGGTCGTCTATAGATGCTTGCCATGTACTTGCTTATATTACGCACCAACCCGCTACCGCGTCACGCTTTTTGTCACACTTTGCTCTAAGTCGTTGATAATAACTTACTTATTACTCGCATAATGGACCTTAACCGTATACCGCCGGCTTTGTTACAGACCTTCTTGGTAGTTGCTGAAGCTGGCCAAATCTCGGAAGCAGCTCGCCGGCTTCATCT
>WNFM01124141.1_pt1 | contig 10934 bp, 11 predicted proteins | sample 5400271 | NCBI WGS metagenome assembly WNFM01 (sample SAMN13153352, study PRJNA577476) | soil metagenome | isolation source: 60 cm saprolite on Douglas fir-dominated hillslope | place: USA:California | collected 2013-09-17 | reverse complement strand
CCAAATCACCTTCTCCGCACCGATCGCGCCAGCTTGCTGATCAGTGACACGGTGGTGGCCCCCCCGGTGTTGCTGTTGGCCCCGTCGGAGTCGCCGTACACGTCGCCGTCGCCGTCGCCGTCGCCGTGGCTGCGCTGGTAGGCGTGGGCGTGATGGTGGCCGTGGGCGTCGGCGGCCCCTGGCTCAGCCAGTAGCTCACCGACGTGTGCGGGTCCACGGACGTGCCGCCGGGCGGATCCGTTCTGGTGACCGTACCCGCTGGTTGAGTGCTTTGTTCGTAACCCTGCAGATAGCAGGTCAGCTTCGCCTGCTGCAGCAGCACGCACGCCGTCGCGTCGTCTTTGCCCACGATGTTGGGCACCACGGTCTGGCCGGGGCCAGCGCTGAGGATCAGCGCCACCGTGGGGACCGCGCCGGTGTGCCGCCCGGGCTCTGGGCTCTGGTCCAGCACCTGATCTTTCGGCGGCGGGTTGCTATCATTGGGGTCCGGCGTCGCGTACGTGGTCGTGAGCGTGATCTTGTCCTGCAGCGCCACCGTCTTCGCATCCGTGAGCGTCATGCCTTTGAATCGTGGCACCTGGACGATGACCGGCCTCACCGTGGCTGTGGGGCTCGCGCCCAGGCTCCCCAACCCATTGAACGCGCCGGTCAGACTGAGGACGAGAAAGGAGCACAGTCCCAGGAGCACCACCACACTGGCGACGACCACGCCGACGATCATGCCGTTGCGGTTGCCGCCGCCTTCCTCATCGGGTCGCTGGGGCAGCCACTCAGGGCCTCGTCCCGCGGACGGCGAGCGCGGCATCGTCCCAGCGGCGGGGCCGTAGGGATTCGTGTTCACGCCCGGCATCACCCCTGGGGCGTCATAATTGGCCGCTCCGCCCAGATCGTCGTAGTTGCGTTGGTTGTCCAGCTGCGGGCCGCTGCGACCCATCGGACCTGAGATTGCCGGCCCGCCGCGTCCGGGACCGCTGTTGCCTGCCATCCCACTACGTGCAGGGCCACCAGTGCCGCCCGCTCCGCCAAGAGCGGACGAACGATAGCCAGGGACTGGCCGTGGATCGGAAGGGAGACCGAGCGGCGCGCCGACGCGCCCCGCGGATTGCGGCGAGGGGCGGGCGGGCGCGCGGCGCTCGTAGCTATCCAGCGCGTAGGCCAGCGCATCGCCATCGCGATAGCGATCCCGCGGGTCTTTCTCCAGGCAGCGCATGACGATGCGCTGGAGGGGAGGGGCCACGTTGGGGTTGTAGCGGCTCGGCGGCTCGGGCTGATCCTGGATGTGCTTCGTCGCGACCGCCACGGGCGTGTCGCCGTCGAACGGCGTCCGGCCGGTGAGCATCTCGTACATGACGATGCCCAGGGCATAGATGTCCGCGGCCGGCGTGACGACCTCGCCCTGGGCCTGCTCCGGCGCGTAGTACTGCACGGTGCCCAGCGTCATGCCCGTGGTTGTCAAGCGTTCCGCGCCCGCGTCCTTGTAGACGCTGGCGATCCCGAAGTCCGTCAGCTTGACGAGATCATCGTCGTTGAGCATGACGTTTTGGGGCTTGACGTCACGGTGCACGATGCCGCGCTTGTGGGCGGCCCCCAGTCCCAGCGCCACGTCGTGCGCGATCGCCACTGTCCGCTCGTTGCTCAGCTTGCCGTTGCGCTTCAGATAGCGGCGGAGGTCCGTCCCCTCGATGAACTCCATGACGATGTAGTAGTTCTCGCCGCTCTGGCCGTAGTCGAAGACCTGGACGATGTTGGGGTGTTGCAGCAGGGAGGCCGCTCGGGCTTCGCGCTGGAAGCGCGTCACGAACTTGGGGTCGGTGCTGTAGACCTCGCGCAAGATCTTGACGGCGACGGTACGGCCCATCCGCAGGTCCACCGCCCGGTAGATGGTGGCCATCCCGCCGCGGCCGATTGCATCCTGCATCTCGTACCGGTCGCCGAGAATCTCGAGTTCCATGTGCCCTCTCACCACCCGCCGCTCACGGCACGCCTGGGCGCTCCAGGAGAGCACACCAGGGCCAATCTGCCGCCAGGTCACTTCGGCGGCGTGGTGTCTCGGTCTGTAGGCAGCTCGCGGCTAGAGCCAAGCCCTGCCTATTGTAACGCATCAGGCGCACTGGTGGAATACCCTTTGTTGCGAACCCATCGTGGCCTGGGAGACAGCACTCGACCCACCAGGGGTACGTCTATCGCCAGTGTAGCATACCCGCGCTGTGGGCGCCACGGCGGTAGCCCGTTTAGGGTGACGACTGAGTGTTGATTTCATGGCATTCTGTACTGTTTCGTGATATACTATGGGTATGAAGCTCAGCACGTATGCCAAACAAGTCGGCGTCACCTACAAGACGGCCTGGCAGTGGTGGAAGGCGGGGCAGTTGGACGCCTACCAACTGCCGACCGGCACGATCATTGTGCGGGAACCTGTTGCTCCCGTTCACGGTGTCGCGCTCTATGCGCGCGTCTCTTCCGCCGATCAGAAGGAAGAGGTGACCCGCCAAATGCAACGACTGCGCGATTATGCGGCGGCGCGTGGCTATCAGGTTGTCAGCGAAGTGACCGAGATCGCTTTTGGCCTGAATGAGGAGCGGCCTAAGCTCAAGAAGCTGCTCACCGATGCCGCGGTAGGCGTCATCGTCGTGGAGCACCGGGACCGCCTGACGCACTTCGGCTACGGATACATTGTCACCCTGCTAGAGCACCAAGGCCGACGCGTGGAAGCGGTCTTTCCCACCGACACCGGCGACGGCCTGGTGGACGACTTCGTGGCAGTCATCACCAGCCTGGCGGCTCGCGTCTATGGGCGGCGGAACTCCAAGCGGCGTGCGGCACAGATTCAGGCGTGTGTGAAGCGGTGTGTCGAGCAGGCGGAGCAGGCGGAGCAGGCGGAAGAAGCATGAGCACCACCCGGCGCGCCTATAAGACCGAGCTGGACCTGAACGACAGGCAGGTGACTGCATGCCGCAAGCACGCGGGGGCAGCGCGCTGGGCGTACAATTGGGGCTTGCAGCGCAAACAGGAGGCGTACCGCCAGACGGGCAAGAGCCCATCGGCGATTGATCTGCACCGGGAACTGAACGCGCTCAAGCAAACCGATATGCCCTGGATGTACGAGGTCTCCAAGTGCGCGCCCCAGGAGGCGCTGCGTAACCTGGACACGGCCTTTGCCCACTTTTTTCGCCGCGCCCAGCTCAAGAAGGCGGGAAAGTACCAGGGCAAGCTCGGCTATCCCAAGCGCAAGAGCAAGAAACGCGGGCTGGGCGGCTTTCGGCTGACCGGCTCCATCGGAGTCTTCCCGGAGGCCATCTATCTGCCGCGCCTGGGCCGGTTGCGCCTGAAGGAACATGGCTACCTCCCGACGGGCGAGGTCAAGGTGCTCTCGGCCACGGTCACGGAGCAGGCCGGGCACTGGTACGTCTCCGTGCTGGTGGAGCAAGAGCAGCCCGAGCTGCCCGTGAACACGGGGCCGGTGGTCGGTGTGGACCTGGGACTGAAGCGGCTGGCCACCCTGTCAGACGGCGCCATCGAGGAGAACCCGCGCCACCTGAAGCAGCGACTGCGGAAGATCAAGCGGCTTCATCGATCGCGAGAAGGCGGCGCGCTGCCTGGGCGCGCAGTATCGGAAGGTGGCCAATCAGCGAACCAACACGTTGCATCAACTCACCACTCGGCTGGCGAAAACCAAGTCAGTCGTCGTGATTGAAGACCTCAACGTGCCCGGAATGCTGAAGAACCACCATCTCGCACAGGCCATCGGCGATGTGGGCTTTGGGGAGTTCCGCCGCCAACTGGCCTACAAAGCGGAGTGGTACGGCTGCCACGTTATCGTGGCGGATCGCTGGTTCGCCTCCTCCAAGACCTGCTCATGGTGTGGGTGGGTCGATGAGACGCTGACGCTCGCGGATCGCATGTTCCGTTGTCAGGCGTGCGGGACCGTCATGGACCGGGATCTGAACGCGGCGAAGACCTTAGAGAAGCTGGCCGCTAGTTCGGCGGACAGTCAAAACGCCTGTGGAGGGGAGAGCGCTGGCCGTGGCCGTGAGGCTCCGGTGAAACTGTTCCCGATGAAGCAGGAACCAAACACGCTTTACCCCCCTGCGGGATAAAACGGTGAGTTTTGGAGAACGGAACATCGCTGCGTTCCTGGCCGAAAGACTAGCCATCGTTCTAGGAGATCGGGGAGTGTCGTTGAGCCACACGGCACCGTACACTCCACTCAGGTCAACGACCGCTCTCGCGGCATGTGGTCTCTTCGGCGCACCGGGCGCCCGGCACATCGACGCCCTGGAAGCGGTCTCAGGAGCTCTAGCGATGACAGCACCATCTACACCTGAGTCCAGCAGCGGACTCGCGCAACTTTCGGATACTCTAGCGGGCGCGGTCGAGCGCGCCGGGCGCTCGATTGCCACAGTGAGCGCGCGGCAGCGTCAGTCCGCGAGCGGCATCCTCTGGCGTGCCGGCAGCGGCGAGACTATCGTGCTCACGGCGGATCACGTGGTCGAGCGGGACGACGATATCGGACTGACACTGCCCAACGGGCGCGAGGTCAAGGCACAGCTTATTGGACGCGATCCCAGCACGGACCTGGCGGCCCTGCGCGTGGCGCCCGCGGACCTGGGCACGGACGCCGTGGCGGCGGAAACCTCTGCCGACGTCAAGGTGGGGCACCTCGTGCTCGCGATCGGGCGGCCCGGCTCAACGGGCCTACGCGCCTCGATGGGCGTCGTCAGCTACATCGAGGGCCAGCGGCGCTCCTGGCGGGGCGGCGAGATTGACGCGATCATCTACTCCGACCTGACCCTCTATCCAGGATTCTCTGGGGGGCCGTTGGTCGATCTCTCCGGCCGTGTGGTCGGCTTGAACAGCTCGCGCCTCACCCGCGAGTCGAACACCGCGATCCCCATCTCCACACTGACGCGCGTGGCGGATAGCCTGCTGACGCACGGGCGCATTCGCCGCGGCTACCTCGGGGTGGGCACACAACAAGTGCCGCTACCCGCGGCGCTGGCGCAGAAGGCGGGCATCACTCAGGACATCGGTCTGCTGGTGATCTCCGTCGAGGCGCAGAGCCCGGCCGAGCAGGGCGGCATCTTTATCGGCGATCTGATCGTCTCGCTCGCCGGGCAGCCGGTGACCGATGCGCAGACGCTGCGAGCGCAGCTCGGCACCGAGCGTGTCGGCCAGCCGCTGGTCGTCAGAGTGATCCGTGGCGGCGAGCCCAAGGACCTCGCGGTGACCGTTGGCGAGCGCTCATAGCGCGGCGCACAGCGGTACGTGGCGGAGCACATAGCGCGCGGCGGCGAGCCAGCGAAGAACATAGGGAGCAAGAACGTGGCGAGTGTTGTTGAAGCAGCGGTGGGAGCCGCTGCCCTCTCCGAAGAGCTGGCGACGACGGCGGCGCGACTACAAGCCAGTGTGGTGCAAGTGCGCACGGGTCGCGGCGGCATCGGGTCGGGCGTGATCTGGGAGCGGCGGCCAGCGACCGGAGGCGCGGAGCCCGAGGTCATAGTGGTGACGAACGAACATGTGGTGCGGGCTGCCGGTAATACCAACCTCTCGATTCTCGTGCACGACGGACGCACGTTGACCGCCGAGGTGCTCGATCACGACCCGGAGCACGATCTGGCGTTGCTGCGGGTGCGGGCTGAAGGACTCCAGCCCGTCGAAGTGGGCGACTCCGCGGCGCTACGTGTCGGCGAGCTGGTGATTGCCGTGGGGAATCCCTTTGGCAAGCTCAACACGCTGACCGTGGGCATCGTGGCTGCGCGTGCGCCGGCGGATCCGGACCTGCCGCTGGAGCCCGCTGACCCGGACGGCGAGCCGACGCCGTCACGCGAGCGGCGATCCGAAGGCGGCCCGCGCGAGCGGCGATCCGAAGGCGGCCCGCGCGAGCGCGCCTCGCGCACGCCTGACCTCATTCAGGCCGACGTGCGGTTGTACCCCGGCAATTCGGGCGGGCCGCTCGCCGATGCGCGTGGGCGCGCGGTGGGGGTTAACTCGATGGTGGGTGGCGGCTTGGCCTTTGCCATTCCGAGCCGCATCGTGCAACAATTCACGGCGATGGCTGGCTCGCCCGCGGGTGCACGCCCACAGCTTGGCGTCCAAGTCATCGACGTCGAGCTTCCAGACGCTGTGCGAGCGCGCGCGCAGGTGCGTGCGGAGTCCGCCGTCCTGGTCGCCGGCGTCGAGGAAGGCAGCCTGGCCGCGGCGTCCGGTGTGATCGTCGGGGATATCATCCTCGCCATCGATGGTCGCACGGTCGGCAGCGTCCGCGATCTGGTGTACGCGGTGCGCACGGGAACGGCGGACGGTCGCCGAACGCTGAGCCTCTTGCGCGGTGGGGAGCGGCGCGAGCTGACGATCATACCGACGCCGCGTGACGCCGCAGCCTGAGCTCCGCACGAGGAGCGTCAGTTGTGTCGGGTCTATACGATGTGGCGGGGCGGGTGACGCGCCTCGTCGCCATTGCAGAATCCACCAAGTTGGTCCACCATGCGCGTAGTTGTCCTCTCCGCCTATCCAACCGTGCGCGCGGGGCTGCGCTCGGTAGTGCTCGCTCGCTCGGGCTGGACCGTCATTGGCGAGAGCAGCCCACCACGTGTCACGGGCGGGAGGACGGAGATGCCTCCCGATGAGGGGCTGGTCGGTCAGGCGGATATTCTGCTGGCGGATGTGGATGACTCCTCGACGGTCGCCACATTGGGCGCCCTGGCCGCCGCCATGCAGCCGCGTCTGGGCCTGGTCGCCATCGGCTCGTTTGGGACCGGCCCTGGCATGCGCGAGGCCCTGGAGGCCGCCGTCGCCCCCACAGGATGGCTGGGGGCGCTGGGGCTGGGCCTCCTTCCGCGCGACGCTTCTGCGGAGGAGATCGTCGCCTCCATGGAGGCGGCGGCGAGTGGACTGGTGGCGCTCGACCGCGACCTCGCACGCGCGCTGGCCGGTGCGCCCGCGCTCGCTGGCAATGGAATTCCTGCTCGGTCGCCAGCTCCACCAGAGACCGTGGAGGGTCCAGAGGGACCGCTCACGGGGCGCGAGCTGGAAGTGTTGCAGCTCTTGGCCGAAGGCCTGGCGAACAAGACCATCGCAGCGCGCCTGCACGTTAGCGAGCACACCGCCAAATTTCACGTCGCTTCGATCATGACCAAGCTCGGCGCCGCCAGCCGGACCGAGGCGGTAACGCTGGCGGCGCGGCGCGGTCTGCTGATCCTGTAGCTCCGTCCGCCGCCCGGCCAGCACACCCCTGCCTGGCGCGCGCTCCGCAGCGTGGCGCCCGGCTTCGTGTCGCTGGAGATAGCGAGCGGATTCGGCAAGAAGCCGCCAGGAGATACCCTTGTCCGAATGGTGTGTCTCACGCCATCTGCCGCCCTCTTCAGTCTGCTCGGCCTCCCTTCACCCTGACTTTGAAAGACCCTGAGCGAGATCGACGCTTGAAACCGCCTCTATGGTATGATGGTACGGATGGGGTTGGCTTGGATGGCCGCCCGGGCGCCGCAGGGCGTTCCCGTAGGTAGCGCGCGAGCTGCGTATTCAATTTGCATCGCATCTTCCCCACCAACACCGCGTACGTGTAACCGATCTGAATGGTCGTTTTCGTTAGTTGCTGGTAGGTAGGCCATGCAAGAAGAACACATCGAGTACTACAAAGACGGCAGCGTCAAAGGCAAAGGGCTGCTTGTTGATGGCAAAATGGAAGGCTATTGGGAGTGGTTCAGGAAAAACGGCACCAAAATGCGGTCTGGGCATTTCAAAGCTGGCGAACAAGTCGGGGAGTGGATTACCTACGACCAGCAAGGCCAGGTGTACAAAGTGACGAACATGGATAAGAAAATCTAAATGGCCGTTTTGAAACCGCTTGTATCTGCCTCTCAGTGATCGAGCGGATAGGTCGCCCTCAGGCCTTCACGCGCCATCTGCTGATCAGGTTGAGAGCCTATTTTGGAAAAGCATCGAGATGGCGTAACGTCGTACGCTCCGCTGCACGAGTACGACGTATCCCAGCGACCTGCAGCGATGGGTGCCCCAACACCCTGTCCGAGTCGGGGCGCGGGCACACAGCTCAGCCGACCGGCTCGGCCCCGTCGAGCCCGCTGAGCCAGATCGTGCACTGTTCCATCGTCAGGCAGCCACACCGCAGCCCCTCGCGCAGCAGACCCTGCATCGTCCGGATGCGCCTGAGCTGCTCATCGAGCTCGGCCACCTTGCGCTGCGCCAGCGCCTCCCAGCGCGCGTTCGGGGAGGTGCCCACCATGAAGCCGAAGAAGAGCTCGCGGATCTCGCCGAGCGTGAACCCCGCCTGCTGCGCGCGCTCGATGACGCACAGTCGCTGGACACTGCTCCGATCGTAGCGGCGACGTCCATGGACACGGGCAGGCGGCGGCAACAGGCCGATCTCTTCGTAATAGCGGATCGCCGAGGTCGTCGTCCCCGCCTGGCTGGCGACCTCCCCGATCGTCAGCTCCACCCTCCCCCACAGCTTCGTCAGTCTTCGCGCCCTCTTGACTTCAAGCGCACTTGAAGAGTGTACGCTGCGTGGCGAGGGGAAAGCCACCCCGCGATTGGTCTCACCGGCTCCCCTAAGAGGAGTGCAAAGGAGCATCGTATGGCGTCTGATGATCCGATGGAGGTCTTGGGAGATGTCCCATTGGCGTGCAGCCTCACGGCTGCCGAGCTGTGTGTGCGCGGCGAGGAGAACGCCTCGCTGTTCGCTCGCGCCCATAGCACGCAAGAGCTGCCCGACGGCTGCCGCTTCGCCTTCCCGGCCGCAGCGGACGAGGCGCGGAACCTGCTGCAGTTTGTCCTAGCCGAGCGCGCGTGCTGCCCCTTCTTCACGTTCGAGCTGACGTTCCCTTCGCCGCACCACACCATTTACCTGACCGTGCGGGGCCGCGAGGGGGTCAAGGAGATCGTACGAGCAAGCGTCGCATCCACAGTCATTGAGCGGGCAAGCGCCGCGATCGTCCTGGCTCGTCTGCGCCTTCGGCATCGCCTGCTGTGGCGCCTCCGCCTATAGATGGCTCGTTGGCGCGCGGCCTAGCGGCCTCATCGAGGGGACGGGGGATCTATTTGCCCTGCGCCGGTGGTGGCGAACCCGGGACATCACCGACCCGCCTCGGAGAGCACGTCGCCGGGAAGTTTGGGGCAGGTGGACACACGCATGCTCACGCAGCGGGCGATGACCTCTCGTGTCTCCTGACGAGCAGTGCCAAACACGCTCTCACGCACGGCAGCGCCATGAAGAACGGAGAGCGACCGCTACTTGCGCCGCTACATGCCCTGCACCAGCGCCCGGTACTGGTCACCGCGATCGAATTCGTGCAGAAACATGCCGAAGCTGGTGAAGCCGGGCGAGAATAGGACGACATCGCCTGGCGCGGCCGCGGCGCGCGCGGCTGCCACCGCGACGGCCAGATTGTCGTATGGGCCCTCGACGGGATCGGGCAGCCCGTGAGCCTGGGCCGCCGCTCGCAGCTGCTCGGCGAACCTGCCGCTCGCGGTGCCGGCCAACAATACCACGCGCTTGCAGCGGACGGCCGCCGCCTGGGCGTATGCGCCGGCATCGAGCTGCTTCGAGTTCCCGCCGGCGATCAGCACGATCGGCTCCGCGAAGCTTTCGAGGGCCGCGACGCCCGCCACGGGAGCCGTGCTGGCGCTGTCGTTGATATAGATGACGTCCTCCAGCGTGCGCACGACCTCGAGCCGATGGGGCACGCCGCCAAACGCCGCGATCGCGGCGTGGATCGTCGCGGGTGCGATGCCGATGCGTTCGGCAGCCAGCGCCGCGGCCTGGACGTTGCCCACGTTGTGGGCGCCACGCAGGCGAATGTCCGCGCGATACGCGAACGGCTCGGCAGCCGCTTCCACCCCACGCGGCCACGCGCACGCGCGCTCCGGGCTATAGTACCAGACATGGCGGCTGGGCGCCGCGGCCCCATAGCGGCGCGTGTAGGCATCATCATCGTTGAAGATGGCGACGTCGTCTGGCTGTTGATAGCGGAAGATGGCGGTCTTCGCCTCCCCATACTCTTCCATCGAGTCGTAGGCGTCCAGGTGGTCGGGCAGCAGATTGGTGAAGATGGCCACCTGTGGACTCAGCCGGACGGTGTGCAGCCCTTCGAGGATCCAGTTGCCCAGCTCGAGCACGGTCCAGCGCGCGGGTGTGATCTGCGGCAGCAGCGAGAGCGTCTCGATCCCGCCGACGTTGCCGCCGAGGAGCGGAGCCATCCCCGCGCGCTCCAGGATGTGGTGCAAGAGGATTGTCGTAGTCGTTTTGCCGCGCGTCCCTGTGACGCCCGCGATCGGACCCGGGCACGCACGGACGAACCAGGCGATCTCCATCTCGATGCGCTTGCCGGCGTCGCGCGCCAGCGCCAAATACGGCGAGGTGCGGCGCACATTGGGGTTACGCACGATCACGTCGGCGCGCAGGAAGTCGGCCTCATCGTGGCGCCCCAAGACATAGCGGATCGGCAGCCCGTCCAGCTTGGCGATGCTCGGCGCCAGCACTTCTGCTGAACGCAGATCGGTGACGGTGACCTCAGTCGCCCCCTGCATGACGGCGTAGCGCGCCGCCGCCACTCCGCCGGCGAGCAGCCCCAGCCCCATGACCAGCACGCGTCTGCCCGCGAGCAGATTCGGGTCGTGGGACGGCGCGCGGATAACTGGAGGCGACTGCTCGGCCATTGGGGAACTCCCATAGCGGTTGTTGACGTGGTTTGCATCGGCATTCTAATACTGCAGCATCATGTGCGGCAATCATTCGGCCACCGGTGTGACGGAAAAGGGCTTTGGCCCGCCGCAAGCCGCTGGGTATTAACCCAAGCGGTGAGGCGCTCTGAGGCTGTAGCCAGAAGTCCTTCGGGTTGCCATGTATCCATGTGCGTGATAAAATGAATATATGGAGAACACACCGAAGGGCGAGCGGCGTATCTCAATTCGTTTCCCGC
>WNFM01338315.1_pt2 | contig 10936 bp, 6 predicted proteins | sample 5400271 | NCBI WGS metagenome assembly WNFM01 (sample SAMN13153352, study PRJNA577476) | soil metagenome | isolation source: 60 cm saprolite on Douglas fir-dominated hillslope | place: USA:California | collected 2013-09-17 | reverse complement strand
CGGCCATCGGGGGCTCTCCTGTCTTGAGGATTGGGCTTCGACAACCGCAATCCTCTCAGACAGGAGACCTTCGACCTATCCGCTCACCCCATTCCCGCGCCAGCGGGTTCGTTCAATCCCCTGAATGTCCACAGGTCCTAGAGCGCGCTCCGCCGCACCACCGCGTCCGGCCGGTGCCGAGGCCGGCCCGTCGGGCGTGGTAATATAGCCCTTCTCCTCGCCTTGCCCATGCGCTTCCTGGGCCCATGCGCGTCCTGGGCCCATGCGCGTCCTGGCCGTAACGGCAAAGGCGGCGCCGGGCGTCGAGGCCTACGAGGCGGTGTATCTCGCCTCCTGCGATGCCGATCTCGGGTGCTCGGATTGCCAGTGCCGCATGACCGTCATCGAGGCGGCTTTGTCTCGTCGCCCAGCTCGTCGCGCTGTGGCGGCGACATCCGGGAGGTGCTGCCCGACGAGGCGATCGCGGCGCAGGTCAGGCAGCGTTGCGGCTCCGCCGGCGTGGCGCGCGGCGGAGCGACGATGTCTGGCGCCACTTAGCATCCGCACTGCGATCTCGCGCGCTGACACACGATTGCCACCGCAGCTATGAACCGCATCACAGGGCAACGACCGCGCATCGGCCTATCCCAGTCTGCGTCGGGCCGGCGATCGGTCGGCGATCCCGTCCCACGATGGAGGCAACCATGCAGCGCGCAACGGCGACGGTGCTCATTGCTGCGACGGCGATCCTGCTGGCGCAGGCGGCGAGGGCGGATCCCAAGATCGAATCCGATGATTTCTACGAGGCGACGTATTTGGCGGCCTGCGGCGCCCATTTGCCGCCGGCCTCCTGCCAATGCGCCATGGAGGTGATCGAGGACACGCTGTCCTTCGACAAATTCGCCTCGCTCGTCGCGCGGTTCGGCGGCGACATAAGGCGCGTGCTGCCGGCCGAGCGGGTCGATCCCGCGGTCGAGCAGAGCTGCGGCATCGCCGGTCTCTCGACGTCGCGGACGACCACTATGACGCTGCAGGCGAAGCCCGGCCAATGACCGCTTAGAGCGCGCTCCGCCGCACCGTCGCGTCCGGCCGCGTCATCACCTCGGGCCGCAGCTTGGTGCCGAGGCCGGGACCGTCGGGCGCCGTGATGTAGCCCTTCTTGAGCGGCGGCAGCGCGGTGACGATCTCGCCGTACCAATCGTGATAGAAGGCGCGCACCACCTCCTGGACCAGCGTGTTGGTGCAGTTGAGCGAGAGATGCACCGCGGCGGTCAGCATCACCGGACCGGTGCAGTCATGCGGCGCGACCGGGAGCTGATAGGCCTCGGCCATGGTGGCGATCTTCTTTGCCTCGGTGAGGCCGCCGGTCCAGCCGATATCGAGCATGCAGACGCTGACCGCCTGCTTCTCGAAGAGCTCGCGGAAGGCCCAGCGCGTGCCGAGCGTCTCCGATGCGGTGACCCAGATTCGGGTGCGCCGCGCGTAATCGGCGAGCGCGTCGAGATTGTCCATCTTGAGCGGATCTTGGCGAGGCGGATCGCCATCGGCAGGTTCCACAGCGAATGGAACTCGACATGGATGTCGATCTTGTCGCCGACCGCCTTGCGGATCTTCTCGAAGGGCGATAGCGCCTTCTTGAGATCGGCGGCCGAGATGTGGCTGCCGTTCGAGGTCTCGGCATAGGGATCGAAGGGCCAGATCTTCATCCCCTGATAGCCTTCGGAGAGCAGGCTCTCGGCGAGCGCGCCGGCATTGTTGAGGAAGCCCTCGAGATCCTCGTAGGGCTTCTTCTTCTGGCGCTTGGCCGGCAGGCCCCAATTGGTGACGAGCTGCTCGGGCTGGGCGCGGACATAGCGATAGCCGGCGCAGGTATTGTAGGTGCGGATGGTGTCGCGGCTCTTGCCGCCGAGGAGCTGCCAGACCGGCTGGCCGGTGACCTGGCCGAAGATGTCCCAGAGGGCGATGTCGATCGCCGAGGTGCCGCGCATCTCGGCGCCGACCGATTTGAAGCCGAGATAGTGGTTGAGGAAATGCCGGCTGTGCTTGTCGATCTGCAGCGGGTCCTGGCCGAGGAGATAGGCGGATGCCGTCTCGTGAATGTAGCCGGCGACGGATTGCGCGCCATAGAAGGTCTCGCCCAGCCCGACGATCCCGGCATCGGTATGGATCTGCACCCAGAGAAGGTTGGGAAACTCCGCGAGACCGATCGTCTCGATGGCGGTGATCTTCATCGCGGTACGTTTCCCCCTGGCTGCCGATTTGCCCCATTGGACGACGGCGCGCGCCGACAAGTCCAGCCCCAACACGGCGCCCCACACCGCGACGGACGTGCTAGCCTGTGCCCGGCCGAATCTTCAGACGGGCGAAATCCCGGGAGAGTGCGATGGGCGTCAAGCTCTATGCGATGACCTGCGGCCGGCTGACCGGCGCGTTGTCCAATCTGATGGAGGGCGGCGAGGGCGAGGTCGTCCTGCCGATCCCGGCCTATCTCATCGAGCATCCCAAGGGCACCGTGCTGTTCGACAGCGGCATGCATCCCGATTGCCAGCGCGATCCCGCCGGCCGCGCCGGCGCCCGCATCGGCGAGTGGTTCAAGTTCGACTACCATCCCGGCGACGAGATCAGCGCGCGGCTCGAGGCGATCGGCCGCGATCCGGCTGACATCGACATGCTGATCAACTCGCATTTGCATTTCGACCATGTCGGCGGCAACGCGCTCATTCCCAATGCGACGGTGGTGATCCAGCAAGCGGAATGGGAAGCCGGCATGGATCCCGAGATGGCGACGCTGCGCGGCTTCAACCGACGCGACTACGATCTCGGCCACAGGGTGAAGACGATCGTCGGCGAGCACGATCTCTTCGGCGACGGCAGCGTCGTGCTCTTCCCGACCTACGGCCACACGCCCGGCCATCAATCGCTCAAGCTGAAGCTCGATTCCGGCGATGTCGTGCTGGCCGCCGATGCTTGCTATTTCTGTCGCACCCTGCAGGAGCGCCGGCTGCCGGTCCGGGTGCATGACCGCGAGGCGATGCATCGCTCGCTGGAGACGCTGGCCCGGCTGCAAGCGGCCGGCGCCCGCATCTTCTTCGGCCATGACAACGCGTTCTGGAAGACAGTGCCGCAGGCGCCGACGGCGATCACCTAGCCGAAGCCTGGGCAGAACCCTGGGTTACATTGGCGAGGCAACAAGACGCGGCGCCGGATCGTTATCCGAGGTAGGGCCTCCGCGCTCGGCCCTTGGCCGATGGCGCGCGTTCTGCCGGCTCGGTACCCGAAACCCTTGCCGGTCGGGCTGGCCGTGACGGGGATTGTTTCGCCAGCGAGCGCCTAAAACGAAAGCGATGCCCGCCTGTTCTGCGCGAAACGCCTTTCGGCCCGTCCGCGCCGCCCGGGATCATCGCCGGTCTATCGACGATGCGTGCCGCCGCCGCTGATCGAAGAGCGGCCGCCATACGTAGCCAGGATCAAGCGGTGACCACGCAAGACGACCGACTATGGACGATTTGAAGCTTCCCGAGGATATAAGGCGTGACGTTGCGCGCCGCGACGTGCCGACGCGGCGCCGCTTCGTGCTGTGGCGCCGTCTCGCCTGGGGCCTCGTCGCCGTTCTGATCGTCGGCGGCGTCGCCTGGTGGATCCATTCGCGGCCGAGCCCGGAGACCGCGACGCGTCGCTTCGCGACCAGCGGCCCGATGCCGGTCATCGCCGATACGGCGCAGCAAGGGACGATCGACGTCACGCTCGACGAGCTCGGCACGGTGACCCCGCTCGCCACCGTCACCGTCAGGACGCAGATCAGCGGCCAGCTGATGAAGCTGCTGTTCACCGAGGGTCAGACGGTGCAGAAGGGCGATCTCATCGCCGAGATCGACAGCCGGCCCTATGACCTCGCTCTTGCCCAGATGCAGGGCCAGCTGGCCCGCGACCAGGCCCTGCTGAAGAATGCCGAGCTCGACCTCGCGCGCTACCGCAAGCTGGTCGCGCAGGATTCGATCCCCCACCAGCAGCTCGACACGCAGGATGCGCTGGTGCGCCAGCTGCAGGGCACGGTGATGACCGATCAGGCGCAGGTCGACAACGCCAAGCTCAACGTCGTCTATTGCCACATCACCGCGCCGGTCAGCGGTCGGATCGGCCTGCGTCAGGTCGATGCCGGCAACTATGTCCAGACCAACGACACCAACGGCATCGTCGTCATCGCGCAGATCCAGCCGATCACCGTGATCTTCACCGTCCCCGAGGACGAGGTGCCGGCGATCATGCGGCGGCTGCAATCGGGTGCGACCCTGCCGGTGACCGCCTATGACCGCAGCGGCACGGTCAAGCTCGCCACCGGACGCCTGTTGACGGTGGACAACCAGATCGACACCACCACCGGCACGGTCAAGCTGCGCGCGCAATTCGACAACACCGATTTTGAGCTGTTCCCCAACCAGTTCGTCAATGCCCGCCTGACCGTCGACACGCTGCGCGACACGACGACCGTCGCCAGCGCGGCGATCCAGCGCGGGGCGGCGGGCAATTTCGTCTACCTGATCAAGCCGGACGACACGGTGACGGTACGCTCGGTCAAGCTCGGGCCGAGCAACGGCGAGCGCGTCGCCGTGCAGTCCGGCCTCGCCCCCGGCGACCCGGTCGTCGTCGACGGCGCCGACAAGCTGCGCGACGGCGCCAAGGTGGCGCGCCGCGATGCGGCCGGGGCGGCGACCGCGCCGGCGGACAAGGCGCAGCCGGCAGCACCGCGCCGCCGCGGCGCCGCTCAATGAGCGCCCCCATGAGCGCGCCACGAGCACGCACTGGTGCCGCGATCCGCGGCGTCGCCGGCGCGGCGTGAGCGCGGCGCGATGAATCCCTCCGAACCGTTCATCCGGCGACCGGTCGCCACCTCGCTGCTGATGGTGGCGGTCCTGCTGGTCGGCATCGTCGCCTACAAATTCCTGCCGCTTTCCGCCCTCCCGGAAGTCGACTATCCGACGATCCAGGTGCAGACCTTCTATCCCGGCGCCAGCCCCGACGTCATGACCTCGTCGGTGACCGCGCCGCTCGAGCGCCAGTTCGGCCAGATGCCGAGCCTCAACCAGATGTCGTCGTCGAGCTCGGCGGGCGCTTCGCTGATCACCCTGCAATTCGGCCTCGACCTCACCCTCGACATCGCCGAGCAGGAGGTCCAGGCGGCGATCAACGCCGCCGGCAACCTCTTGCCCTCGGACCTGCCGGCGCCGCCGATCTATGCCAAGGTCAACCCGGCCGACGCGCCGATCCTCACCCTCGCGCTGACCTCGACGACGATGCCGCTGCCGCAGGTCGAGGATCTCGCCGACACCAGGCTGGCGCAGAAGATCTCGCAGTTTCCCGGCGTCGGGCTGGTCAGCGTCAGCGGCGGGCAGCGGCCGGCCATGCGCATCCAGGCCAATCCGCGGGCGCTGGCCGCCTACGGCCTCAATCTCGACGATCTGCGCACCACCATCGGCACCGCCAACGTCAACACGCCGAAGGGCAATTTCGACGGCCCGACGCGCGCCTATACGATCAACGCCAACGACCAGCTGCAATCCGCCGCCGCCTATCGCAACCTCGTCATCGCCTACAAGAACGGCGCGCCGGTGCGGCTCTCCGACGTGGCGCAAGTGCAGGAGAGCGCCGAGAACGTCAAGCTCGCCGCCTGGATGAACACGGTCCCGGCGGTCATCCTCAACGTGCAGCGTCAGCCGGGCGCCAACGTCATCGAGGTCGTCGATCGCATCAAGCAGCAGCTGCCGCAGCTGCAAAGCGCGCTGCCGACGGGGATCGACGTCGCCGTGGTCACCGACCGCACGGTCACCATCCGCGCCTCGGTGCGCGACGTCGAGCTCGAGCTGGGCTTCGCCGTCATTCTCGTCGTCATCGTCATGTTCGTCTTCCTGCGCAACGTACCGGCGACGATCATTCCCAGCCTCTCGGTGCCGCTGTCGCTGGTCGGCACGCTGGGCGCCATGTACCTCCTGCATTTCAGCCTCAACAATCTGTCGCTGATGGCGCTCACCATCGCCACCGGCTTCGTCGTCGACGACGCGATCGTCATGATCGAGAACATCGCGCGCTACATCGAAAGCGGCGATCCGCCGCTGCGCGCGGCGCTCAAGGGCTCGAAGCAGGTCGGCTTCACCATCGTCTCGCTGACCATCTCGCTGATCGCCGTGCTCATCCCGCTGCTCTTCATGGGCGACGTGGTGGGCCGCCTGTTCCGCGAGTTCGCCGTCACCCTCGCGGTGACCATCCTGATCTCCGCAATCGTGTCGCTGACCCTCGTGCCGATGCTCTGCGCCAAGCTGATGCACCGTGCGCGGCGCGCCGAGCCGGCGCCGGGACGGGAGCCTCGGCGCGACTGGTTCGAGCGCCTGACCGCGCTCTATGACCGCGTGCTCGTCTGGGTGCTCGATCGTCAGCTGGCGACGCTGATCGTCGCCGTCGCGACGCTGGCGCTGACGGGCTATCTCTACGTCATCGTGCCGAAAGGCTTCTTTCCGGTGCAGGACACCGGCCTCATCCAGGGCATCTCCGAAGCGCCGCAATCGATCTCCTTCGCCGCCATGGCCGAGCGCCAGCAGGCCCTGGCGGCGGCCGTGCTCAAGGATCCGGCGGTGCAGAGCCTGTCCTCCTTCATCGGCGTCGACGGCACCAACATCACGCTCAATAGCGGCAGGCTGCTGATCAACCTGAAACCGCATGGCGAGCGCAGCGACGATGTCGGCGCGGTGATCCGCCGCCTGGAGGAGAACCTCGCGACCGTCCCCGGCATCGCGTTGCACATGCAGCCGGTGCAGGACCTCTCGATCGACGCCACGGTCAGCCGGTCGCAATATCGCTTCGCCCTCGAGGACGCCAATCCCGACGAGCTCGCCGCCTGGACGCCCAAGCTGGTCGACCGCCTCAATCAGCTGCCGCAATTCGAGGACGTCGCCAGCGACCAGCAGGAGAACGGGCTTTCGGCCTTTGTCACCATCGACCGCGATACCGCGGCGCGGTTCGGAATCACGCCGGCGACCGTCGACAACGCGCTCTACGACGCCTTCGGCCAGCGCATCATCTCGACGATCTTCACCCAGTCGAATCAGTATCGCGTCATCCTCGAGGCCGATCCGGCGCTGCAGAACTCGCTCGCCTCGCTCGGCGCGATCTATCTGCCGTCCTCGGCGGCGGCCGGCCAGGTGCCGCTCTCCGCCATCGCGCAGATCAGCGAAGAGACGGCGCCGCTGCTGATCAACCATATCGGCCAGTTCCCGGCGGCGACGGTGTCGTTCAACCTGGCGCCCGGCGTCTCGCTCGGCGAGGCGGTCACCGCCGTCTACCAGGCCGAGGCGGCGCTCGGGCTGCCGAAAAGCATCGTCACCTATTTCCAGGGCGCCGCCCTCGCCTTCCAGGCGTCGCTGAGCAACGAGCTGCTGCTCATCCTCGCGGCGGTGGTCGTCGTCTATATCGTCCTCGGCGTGCTCTACGAGAGTTTCGTGCACCCGATCACCATCCTGTCGACGCTGCCCTCGGCCGGGATCGGCGCGCTGCTCGCGCTGATGGTGTCGGGCAACGATCTCGGGGTCATCGCCATCATCGGCATCGTTCTCCTGATCGGCATCGTCAAGAAGAACGCCATCATGATGATCGACTTCGCCCTCGATGCCGAGCGCGAGGAGGGCAAGACGCCGCGCGAGGCCATCCACCAGGCTTGCCTGCTGCGCCTGCGCCCGATTCTGATGACGACGGCGGCGGCGCTGTTCGGCGCCTTGCCGCTGATGCTCGGCGCCGGCACCGGATCGGAGCTGCGCCATCCGCTCGGCATCACCATCGTCGGTGGCCTCATCGTCAGCCAGATGCTGACGCTGTTCACCACGCCGGTGATCTATCTCGCCTTCGCGCGGCTCGGCAGCCGCCTGGCGCGTTACCTCCCCGACGACGGCGAAGAGGGCGAAGAGAACGCCGCGCCATGAACGTCTCCCCATGAATGTCTCCGGACCGTTCATCCGTCGCCCGGTGGCGACGCGCGTTTTTCAAGCTGCCGGTGTCGCCGCTGCCGCAAGTCGATTTTCCCACCATCTCGGTGCAGGCGCAGCTGCCCGGCGCCAGCCCGGAGGTCATGGCGAGCAGCGTCGCGACGCCGCTCGAGCGCCATCTCGGCCAGATCGCCGACGTCTCCGAGATGACCTCGTCGAGCACCGTCGGCTCGACCCGCATCACGCTGCAATTCGGCCTCACGCGCGACATCGACGGCGCCGCGCGCGACGTCCAGGCGGCGATCAATGCGGCGCATGCCGACCTGCCGACCAGCCTCAGGAGCAATCCGACCTATCGCAAGGTCAATCCCGCCGACGCGCCGATCCTCATCCTGGCTCTGACCTCGAACACGCTGAGCCAGGGGCAGCTCTACGACGCGGCGGCGACGGTGCTCGAGCAGAAGCTCTCGCAGGTCGAAGGCATCGGCCAGGTCAATCTCGGCGGCAGCTCGCTGCCGGCGGTGCGCGTCGAGCTCAACCCGAACGCCCTGTTCAAATACGGCATCGGCCCCGAGGACGTGCGCGCCGCGCTCGGCGCCGCCAACGCCCACGCGCCGAAAGGCGTCATCGAGGAGAAGGAGCGGCGCTTCCAGATCTACGCCAACGATCAGGCGCGCCAGGCCTCGCAATACCGCTCGCTCGTCATCGCCTATCGCGACGGTGCGGCGGTGCGGCTGTCGGATGTCGCCACGGTCGAGGACTCGGTGGAGAATCTGCGCAATGCCGGGCTCGCCAACGGCAAGCCGTCGGTGCTCGTGCTGCTCTACCGCCAGCCCAACGCCAACATCATCGATGCCGTCGATCGCGTGATCGCGCTGTTGCCGGAGCTGCAGGCCTCGATCCCGAGCGATGCCGACATCACCGTCGCCAACGATCGCTCGACGACGATCCGCGCCTCGCTGCGCGACGTCGAGCGCACGCTGCTGATCTCGATCGTGCTGGTCATCATCGTCGTCTTCGCCTTCCTGCGCAGCTGGCGCGCCACGCTGGTGCCGAGCGTCGCGGTGCCGGTGTCGCTGATCGGCACGTTCGGGGTGATGTACCTGCTCGGCTACAGCCTCGACAATCTGTCGCTGATGGCGCTCACCGTGGCGACCGGCTTCGTCGTCGACGACGCGATCGTCGTGCTCGAGAACATCTCGCGCCATGTCGAGGCCGGTATGTCGCGGTTTCGCGCCGCGATCCAGGGTGCGCGCGAGGTCGGCTTCACCGTGCTGTCGATGAGCATCTCGCTGGTCGCCGTCTTCATCCCCATCCTGCTGATGGGCGGCATCATCGGGCGCCTCTTCCGCGAGTTCGCGCTGACCCTCTCGGTCGCCATCTTGGTGTCGCTGGTCGTCTCGCTGACGACGACGCCGATGATGTGCGCCCGCCTGCTCGTCCGCCAGCGCGATGGCGGGCACGGACGGCTCTTCCGGGCGAGCGAAAGGCTGTTCGACGCGACCTTGCGGCGCTACGAGCGCTCGCTGGCCTGGGCGCTCGACCATGCGCGGCTGACCCTGCTGATCCTGCTCGCCGCGCTCTGCCTCAATGTCTGGCTTTTCGCCATCGTGCCGAAAGGCTTCTTTCCGCAACAGGATACCGGGCGGGTGATCGGCGGGCTGCAGGCCGATCAGAGCATCTCCTTCCAGGCGATGCGCGACAAGCTGACCCAGTTCATCACCATCGTGCGCAAGGATCCGGCGGTCGACAGCGTCGTGGGCTTCACCGGCGGCGCCCAGACCAACTCGGGCTTCGTCTTCATCTCGCTCAAGCCGCAAAGCGAGCGCCGGCTCTCGGCGGACGCGGTGATCGCACGGCTGCGCCGCGAGCTCGGCCAGGTTCCCGGCGCCTCGCTCTTCCTGCAGGCGGTGCAGGACATCCGCGTCGGCGGCCGCCAGAGCAACGCGCAGTACCAATTCACCCTGCAGGCCGACGCGCTCGCCGATCTCTACACCTGGACGCCGCGCATCACCCAGGCGCTGCAGGCCATGCCGGAGCTGACCGACGTCAATTCCGACCAGCAGCAGAAGGGGCTGGAGACCGATCTCACGATCGACCGCGCGACGGCGTCGCGGCTCGGCATCACGGCGAGCCAGATCGACAACACGCTCTACGACGCCTTCGGCCAGCGGCAGGTATCGACGATCTACAACGCCCTCAACCAGTACCATGTCGTCATGGAGGTCGCGCCGCAATTCTGGCAGAGCCCGGAGATGCTGAAGAACATCTATGTCAGCACCTCCGGCGGCGCCATCGGCGGCGTCCAGGGCACCAATGCGATCGCCGGAACCACGGCCGCCAAGACCGCCGGAACCGCCGCGGGGCAGGCGACCGGCAATGACGACGCGGTGCGCAACCAGCGCACCAATGCGATCGCCAGCACCGGCCATGGCGGGGCCTCGACCGGGTCGGCGGTCAGCACGCGGCGCGAGACCATGGTGCCGCTCTCGGCCTTCAGCCAGTTCGCGCCGGGCAATACGCCGCTTGCCGTCAATCACCAGGGCATGTTCGTCGCCGCGACCTTGTCCTTCAATCTGGCGCCGGGACGCTCGCTGAGCGATGCGGTGGCGGCAATCAATGAGACGATGAACCGCATCGGCGTGCCGGCATCGATCCACGGCAGCTTCCAGGGCACCGCCCGGGTCTTCCAGGAATCGCTCGCCAACGAGCCGTTCCTCATTCTCGCCGCCCTCGCCGCCGTCTATGTCGTCCTCGGCATCCTCTACGAGAGCTATGTCCATCCGATCACCATCCTGTCGACCTTGCCCTCGGCCGGCATCGGCGCGGTGCTGGCGTTGATGCTGTGCAACACCGAGTTCAGCATCATCGCCCTGATCGGCGTGATCCTGCTGATCGGCATCGTCAAGAAGAACGCCATCATGATGATCGACTTCGCGCTCGATGCCGAGCGCAGCCGCAATCTGAGCTCGCGCGCGGCGATCTTCGAG
>WNFM01021044.1_pt1 | contig 10936 bp, 10 predicted proteins | sample 5400271 | NCBI WGS metagenome assembly WNFM01 (sample SAMN13153352, study PRJNA577476) | soil metagenome | isolation source: 60 cm saprolite on Douglas fir-dominated hillslope | place: USA:California | collected 2013-09-17 | reverse complement strand
GGGGTGCTTGCCACCATACTCTCATACGCGAGAAGGAGCAACGGCCTCTGGTCGTTGCTCTGTTTCAGACGAAGGCTGATTATACAGGGGCACACGCAAGAACAAGGAGAAGCGATGCTATTCGAAGCACAGAGCTGGCCCTGGATTGGATTTAATGCCTTTGTCCTGCTGATGCTGGCCATTGACCTCAGGGTGTTTCATCGCAAAGAGTCATCGTCATGAAAAGCACTACGCGAGAGGAAGCCAGATACTGAAGGTGCTGCCTTTGCCAGGTGTGCTCTCAGCGATGATGTGACCGCCAAGCCGCTCCACCAGCGTCTGCGCGATAGAGAGTCCCAATCCTGTACCCTGACGTGAGCGCGCCCGATCGGCCCGGTAAAAGCGCTCGAAGATGTGCGGCAGGTCAGCAGGATCAATGCCGATACCCGTATCACGCACACGCAGGACTGCTTGCCCATTGGCTCGCTCTAGCGAGACGATGACACGACTCGCCCCTTCCTCATCTCGAAGCGGTGTATACTTGATGGCATTATCGAGCAGGATCAGGGTCACCCGGCGCAGGCTCTCTTCATCCCCACGCACGCGTACCGGCTCAATGCGTCTGATCTCCAGCTTCAACTTCGAGCCCTCGGCATCCAGCCGCCTGCGCAGTTGACGCACCAGTTGCAGCATGGCGCGATCCAGTTCGACAGGGGGTTCGCTGCGTGTACTCCCCTCTATCGCTGCATCCGCTGCCCGCTTTGCGAGGGGAGTTTCTACGCTGGCATCAGCGCGGGCCAAGAGCAGCAACTCCTCTACAAGCTTCGCGAGACGCTGCGTCTCCTCATGTGCATCAGCAAGCATGGTGCGGCCTTCCTCAGGCGGCAGTTCATCGAGATGGCGCTGCAAGAAGGCCAGGTTTCCTTGAATGGTGGTGAGCGGCGCACGCAGTTCGTGGGAGGCATCAGCCACGAAGCGGCGCTGGGTTTGCGTCGCGCTTTCCAACGATGCCAGCATCTCATTGAACGTCTCCACGACCTGCGCCAGTTCATCGCGCCCGCGAGGTTGAGGCACGCGCTGGCTCAAATTGCCGATGCGTGTGCCTCGCGCCGTGGAGGCGGCAATGGATCGTGCCGTTGTCACGAGTTCCGAAAGGGGATGCAGCACGCGAGCTGCAATGATCCAACTGGCTATCAGTGTTCCCGCCAGTGTAGCGACTCCTGAGAGCAGGAGGAGCGCTCGTAACAACAGCAGGGTGGCATCGACATCGGAGAGCGACTTCGTGACCAGCAGCACGCCAATCACCGGGCCATTGCCTTCTGGCACGCCCTTGTTATCCCCACTCACACCATGCGTTGGCGCTCGGATGGGCAAAACCTCCACCCGCACGTGCTGACTATCAACGGTGGTATTGTAGAAAACAGGCGGTTGGCCTGCGAGCGCTGTGTGGACTCTCTCGTTGCTAAGTGGAAGAGGTGTGCCATTCGCGGAGAGATAGCGCACTCGTCCCTGTGTATCCAGGACCTCGACCACGACGCCAGGGTCTCTATAGGTGTCAACAACGTGCAGGGAAAGCTGACCTGGCCAGTAGGGCGGGACAGGAGATAGGTCATGCACTATATCCAACATAGCGACTCGCGCCTCGGTACGTAACGCACTATCCACGCTCTGATCGATAGCGTCGGTCGTCAGGAGCAGGAAAAGAAGCGCAAAGAAACCCAGCGCGACGGCGATGAGTGAGCCATACCAGAGGATCAGCCGCAGTCGGAGTGAACGGGGGAGTCCCCGCCTTGGCTCGGATATCTTCGTTGTATGCATGACCGCTTTCACCTCGATACTCGCTGCCGATATTCAGAACCAGAGGTGTGTTTCACCTTGTATGGGAGTATAGCATAGATATGACAAGTGCTTGAACCATAGTCTTTCTTCTCCTTTAGATTGATCTGTACTCCCCTGGCAACCTCCAGGTTTTTTCCCATATGAGTTGAATTCTTCCGAATTCTGCCAGGTAACCTGTATGGATACAGCATAGCGCGTCTGGATGAATTGGCCCTGGGCAGTATCTGAGATGAAGCTGAGAAAAGGCTGTCCATTTTCAGAACATTTGCACCGTAAAAGCCGGAGCAGGCGTTCTCAGTTGTATTTCAGCGAATCTCAAGCATCAACTCATAGAAACATACTATGCTTCCCTTGATAGAAAAAAGATCAGACCATATCATATCAAGACAGGAGAAAAGCAGCATGAAGAAGGATCGAGCAACCGTCAAAGTAGCACAATCTCAGGCAACGCATGCGCTATTGAAGAGCAGACCGTCCATTCCAGATGCTTGTGAAACAATTAACAGCCAACCAAAAGTGGCCATCAAAGGGGATATCCGGTTGCGCGTAACCGAGCTGTATGCTGCCCGTCGACCGGTGAAGGGCCGCTACCAGATCGATACGGAAGGTATGCAAGCGCCCTTGCATGTTCTCTGGATGATTGAAGGGCATGTGCTCAGCCATACTGTCCATGATATAGAGATTGCATTTGATGTACGAGGAACCCCTGCGGGAGAAACGCTCACACGACAGTTAACCGCGCAGGTGACGGAGAGAGGTGGACAAGGCTGCATCGTGCATAGTAGTGTATTCGTGCAAATTTTCGTGGTGAATGATGATCTTACCCGTGAGATACCCTTGCTCAATCAGACCTCACTGTAGCAGTGTGCTCCTGGCTTTGTGCCGCGATGCATACCGTTTTTGCCGCAGACGTTGCCTCACACGCTTTCCCGCGAGGTGCCAGGCGAGGAAGAGCAACACGAGGACGCCGAGCAGCATCCATCCAGTCCTTTCGATCAGCAACTGCAGGCGGTCAATTTCTCCGGCGAGAAGATAGCCGAGGAAGCAGAAGGCTGTGTTCCATACGAATGCAGCCACCAGTTCATAGCCCAGAAAGCGCCGGTACTTCATCCTGGTCATTCCGGCACTCAGGGCCACAAACGAACGGAGATGCCCGACCAGGTGCGACATAAGAATGGCCTTTCCTCCATGTTTTTTGAGCAGCATACGTGCCATACGCAGCCGTCCGGCCAGGCGTATGCTGCGGCCCAGCTTCACTGAGCTCCATCGCGTGGCAGCGTGGGCCAGGACGAACCGCCCGAAGAGGTAGTCAATATGATATCCAAGGACCGTACCAAGAGAGGCAAGGAAGATCACCCAACCCAGGTTGAGGATCCCTAAGCGGGCATAGAAGGCTCCCAGTAATGCTAATGAGTTGCCGGGCAGGAGAAAACCGATGAAGGCGGTATTCTCACCCAGCGTACTCAGGAATACAGTAAGATAGCCATAGTCATGGTAAAAGTGACCGAGCAGTTCGAACCATTCATGTAGTGAGAACGTTGGCATAGTACATCTCCGATTTACTTCACTTTCGCCTATTCAGGTGCTGGATGCCAGGCCCTCCTCTTACTCGACAATCTGAGGCTACATACAAACAACATTATTTTTTCACCACTATATCCTTGATCGGTTCCTCGCGCATCTGTTTCTCAGGCTTTACAATCATCGCTGTGAGGTGCCGAGCACGCACAATTGAAGCGATGAGAGCGGTGGCCAGTACGAACGCGATTACTGCCAGTGAGAGTCCGATGGGTATATGAAAGATGTCGGCCAGCACCATCTTCACACCGATGAAAGACAGCACCACAGACAACCCGCATTTCAGGTAGTAGAACTTGCCCATCACATTCGCGAATACGAAGTACAGCGAGCGCAAACCCAGAATCGCGAAGACATTGGACGTATAGACAATAAATGGATCCCTACTGACCGCAAAAATGGCGGGAATCGAGTCCAGGGCGAAAACCAAATCCGTGGTCTCGATCACCAGCAACACCAGCAAGAGCGGCGTGACCAGCACCTTTCCTGCTCGTCGCACAAGGAAGCGATCACCTTCATAGTTGGCAGTGACAGGAGTCACCCAACGCACAAGCTTGAGCCCCGGATTGCGCTCCGGATGCACCGCCTCGTCTTTGTTGAAGGCCATGCGAATGCCCGTCACGATCAAGAAGGCCCCGAACAGGTGGAGAACCCAGTGGAAATTTTCGAGCAGCATAGCTCCAAGGGCAATCAGGATGCCGCGCATGATGAGCGCACCCAGAACACCCCAGAACAACACCCGGTGCTGATAGGCTGCCGGTACACTGAAGTAGCTGAAGAGCAATACAAAGACGAAGATGTTGTCAACGCTGAGGGACTTCTCGATCAGATAGCCCGTCAAGAACTGCAACGCATGTTCAGGTCCACTGAAGAAGTAGATTCCAGCGTTGAAGAGCAGCGCCAATGCAACCCACACGGCACTCCATATCGAGGCCTCACGGATCGAGACGGCATGCGCCTTGCGGTGAAAGATACCCAGGTCGAGTACGAGCATTGCAAGAACGAATAGGTTAAATCCCACCCACAACCAGATAGCTCCAAAAAACATTACCTATCACCTCGTGTTCTTAGCCTGTTCTCCTGCCAACCAGCGATGACCTTCTCAGCCCGCTCAACCTGCAGGCGGGCAATACGTAAATGATCCATTGCTTCTACTTCCAGCCGATACTCTCCCTGGGGATTACTACCAGTCACTGCCACCACCAAAATCACCACTTCCAAAGTCTTCACCAATGTCAGAGAAGCCTCCTGCATCAAAGGTACCTAGAGCATCGGCCATACCAGGATCGTGCCTATCTTGAGCAAGCGTTGCGGTTTGATCTGAATTCTGAGTATCGCCAACAAAACTAGTGCGTTTACTCAGATCCTTTGCACTTTCCGATTCATATGTTAGCAGACAGGACTGTGACTACCCTGAAACAAGGCTGAATCGCACCTGAGTATCATCATTCCGGCACATCAATCTGACTTTCGTGTTACCAGCCATGCGCATACACGGTAAGCACGTTGGTATTATCAGGAGGGCAGAGATAGAACGTTATGGAGGTGGCGTGCGCAACTAGATAGGCTTGAGGAACATATGAAACGAAACATCGTTCTAGAAAGGAAAGATGAGTTTCGGAATAGAGCCTCTCGAGAGGCTCTATTCCTTCAAGACGTAGCCGACGCCGCGAACAGTATGGATCATTCGCGGCTCACCTCCGGCCTCGAGTTTGGCACGCAAGTAGCCTATGTAGACTTCCATCACATTGGAGGAACCTTCGAAATCCATGCCCCAGACACGGTCCAGAATGATCTCGCGGGTGAGTACCTGGCGCGGTCGTCGCAGAAAGAGGGCGAGTAACTCATATTCGGTCGGTGAGAGCTCGATCTCACGGGCTTCCCGATGTGCGACACGCGTCCCTGTATCCAGTTCGACATCAGCATAACGCAACACCTCATGGCGCTCTTCCTGATTGCGTCGAAGGAGCGCCTTCACACGAGCCACCAGCTCTTCAGGAGCAAAGGGTTTGACCAGGTAGTCGTCGGCCCCCGTTTCTAATCCCTTCACCCGGTCAGCTACGGCATCACGCGCCGTTAACATCAAGATCGGCACGTTATCACCTGCTGTACGCAATCGCTGTGCCACCTCCAGCCCATCTAATCCTGGAAGCATGATATCGAGGACGATGAGATCAGGTGGCCGTTCCAGCGTACGGTTCAACGCCTCGTTGCCGCTGGCCGCACTGGCGACGCTGTAGCCCTCGTATGCAAGAACACGTCGTAACAGGTCGGTTATATGTGGATCATCATCCACGACGAGTATATGTGCTTTCATCAGTCTTCCCCTATGCCAAAACAGCTACTATTTCCCCAGGTTTTTGTTTCTCCCTGGTTCTGGGGAGAGTATAGCATAGCAAGGTGAAGCGCTGCTGAGATGGACCTGAACTGAAGAAGCGCTGCTGAGATGGACCTGAACTGAATCTGAGAGCCGCTTGCGGCTTGTCCTGCCAAAATCATGCCTCATGTGAGCTTCCATTTTCAGGTTTAGTAAATATGTTGATCTCGGCCTTTTACTCCTTCCTTAGTTTTTAAAGAGGGGTTGATGTCTGCATGACAGATAGCCAAACAGTATTACGGAAAACAAGTATACGCCACCTGTCCAAGGAACGCTGGTAACGTATTATAGGCAGTATCTTGCGATTATATCAATAAGATCGGACATGTGAAATGGTTTCAATTATTTGTTAGAGTGAGGGCGTAGACAAAAGAGGGGGATCTGGAAATAAACAAGACAGAGCAAGGGACCTACGAAAGTGAGCGGCTGATTATTCGCTACAGTAAACTCCCACCATTCTCTTCAGAGAAGGTGCTTTAATAGGAAGGCCATTCAAAACCGGATGCTGGCTAGATTACCCCCCCGTTTTTGAATAGTCTCCTAAGGCGCTACCCCTCAAGGGCAAAGCCGATCTCTACAGTGACCTGGTACTCAATACCGCTTCCGTCGATGCGCCCTCGTTGCTCCTTTACCTCGAACCATTGCACATTTCGTAGCGTCTTCTGAGCACGCTCTATGGCACGTCTCACTGCATCATCAAAGCCGACGTCTGAGGTTCCTACCAGCTCTGTTTTCCGATAGATTTTGGCTTCATGAGTTGACATGTGTTTTTCCTCCTTTGTAACTTGCTCTGTTCAGCATACCAATAATATCAGTATACCCTTTTTAAGGCTCTCCCGCATCCGTACCCTCTTAGCATAGTTATCTGGAGAAACCCATCAGTATTTGGTTATGGCTGCCCGTAATGTGAGCGTTCCTGACATATGAGGTAGGTGCCTACCTGAATACCCATGCTCAGCATATAGCACAGCTCTGGCGCCTCACACCCATAGAGCAGGATTATGGTGCAGTGACCATTGTATTGGTATCGTTTTCAGGTAAAGGGCGTTCCCAGGGCATTTTCTTGATACAAAGAAAGAAAAGAAAGGCCAGGATTGGAGGGACCATCGTTGCAGCGCAACCAATTATGTTCCAGTCAATAGGATCTATTTGGCCAGTGGAAAGATAGGTCAGGCGCGCAGAAGCAGAAAAGACCAGTGCAAAAGCGAACAAGGCTCGCGCTATACGTTGGTGTGAAGTTGGTAAGCTTATTGCGGCAAGGCCTACTAACCAGGTCACATACCAGGGGAAGAACCATGTTGTTACAACCAACAATGGCCCCAGGATAGCGATACCTGCGAGAACAAAAGTACGTGTTGTAGGGGTGCGCCATAACCAGATAGCGCTCACTACAAACATACTTAATACCACCAGGATATTGATGGTGTTCCACACTTTATAAGTGGCCAGTATGGTCAATACCGGGTACAGCCAGGAGGTTGGTGCTGGCATGCCGTGGTAAGCAATTCCTTCAACAGTAACTTTCAGAATAGAATGTTCCAGTAAATGGAAGGATGGCGGATTGATAAAGCTAGTAATAACGGCTGGTATGCTATGTCCTATGAAGAATGGGGCATAGGGTAAGACAATCACTAACCCGCTGGTTATTCCTGCGAACAACACCTTCGGAAGTGCATATTTCCACTGCAATGAGGCTGCCTTCTGACTCTTAGTGGCATCGCTCGTTGTCCTGTAAAGAGTCTTACGTGCCAACAGGATAAGATATAATGCGGCCAGAGGAAGTGCAGTAAATTTGATCAGACCCGCCAGTGTAAAAGCGACAATGGGCGGAAGATACTGTAGGGGTCGCGTAAAACCATGCTGCTCGGCGCGAGCACAGAACAACATCCCCAATAAGATAAACGTGATCATAAATACGTCGTTATGCCCGCTAAAGCAGAATTCCAATATTAAAAGTGGATTCCAGGCATATAGCAATGTACCAAGTGTAACGGTACGAGATGAGCGTCTCTGCGCTCGTAAGATAGCCATCACCAACGCTATATTTACAAGGTGGGCAGTCAAAGCAAAAAGCCGGAATAACAGCAGATAGCGCGTAGCACTTGTGCCAGCTATCAAAGCAATCAACGAACAGACACCCAGCCAGAGTGGGCCATAAGCAGCTATTACATCTTTCCAACCATTCAAGTGATTGATCGGGTCCTGTGGAAATGCAGAAGGGGCTACGAAATATGGGTTTGAACCGTGGGCAACAATAGTGCGTCCATAGTTAGCATACGCAAATACATCGCCCGAGATTAAAGCCTGGGTAAAGACCAAAAATCCACCCGCTATAACCACACCAAGCCAGATAAAGAGCATGGTACGACGATTTTCCCACTCTGACGTTTGCCGTTGAATAAAGAACGCACCAAGCCCATAAATCGCGAATTCAAGACCCGTAATGACGATAAACACAAGGTTCACATCAACTGACTTATAGAGACTCAATCTATGCAGAAGCTTCATACCTATAGAGGTAAGCTGGGAACTTATTGGTATATGCGTTGAAGTACTTGTGAATTGTTTAAGTACACCAGCACTCACCAGAAAACACAGCACAAAAGCGAGCGTACAAAGTGCAATAAAGACTATCGATAGTGATCTTCGCCCAGCAGGTAATTGCTCAGCAGATCCCTCCGTTAGCTGAGGACTTTCAACATCTTTTTTGAGCATAGAGTACGATCCTCTAAAACTTTATCTACGATGAGTTAACGCTATATCCCTTGAGCACACATACTCAACTCAGAATATATCACGTTGAAGGTTTCTAAGACAAAGGTGCTCGCTGAAAGTACTTAGGTCTGCATTAATGAGAGTTCCCTGATAACGGGAGTAGGAGCAAAGTCTATGAAGAGCGATGATCCTATAGTAGCCATCCAGGAAATAAGCTTTACAGGGAACAAGTCACTTTCGGGAAACAAACGCTGGCAGTTAAGCATAGGGGTTGCTGACACATGCTAAAATGGTAGCATGTCTAATCGGAGGGCTCATAACCAAACGACCAAAGAGGTAGTATCATGGAATATATTCACTATCATAGTCAACCAGAATTACGAGATCCTGTAGCCGTTGTTGCCCTGGGTGGGTGGAATGACGCGGCAGACTCGGCGACAACAGCCATTAAATTCCTCATAGATCGTTGGAAACCCACCAAATTTGCAGAGATTGATATTGAGGAATTCTTCGTATTTACTGAGACGCGCCCCACAATTAAGTATGTGGACGGAATTCAGCGCAGCATAATATGGCCTTCCGGACAATTCCTGGCCTATCAAGCACCTGACCTGCCCCATGACATCATCCTCTATCTCGGCGTTGAGCCACAACTGAAATGGAAGACGTTTAGCGCCTGCTTCCTCGATGTGTGCAAAAAGTTTCATGTCTCAGAGGTGGTCTTACTGGGTGCACTGCTTGCCGACGTCCCCCACTCAATATCTGTACCCATCACAGGTACCTCATCGAATACTGATCTGAAGGAACGTCTGAAAGAAATGGATGTGCATAGTTCGCGCTATGAAGGCCCGACAGGCATGCTAGGTGTGTTACAGGATGCATTTCGCCGGGCGGCTATTCCCGCGACCAGCCTATGGGCTGCAGCACCACACTACCTGGCCGCTACACCAAATATTAAGGTTACGTCAGCGCTCCTGACTTACCTGAACACCTATATGTCCTTTGGCCTGAACTTAAGCGATATTCAAGCCGACGCTATCCGCTTTGAGGAGCAGATCACCACCCTTGTTGCACGTGACCCTGAGGCCAGTGCATATGTGCGCAAGTTGGAAGAGCAGGCATCAGGTCTTCTTGATGCCGAAGATGAGGATGAAGATGAGGAGGAGAGCATTTTCACCACCGAAAAAGGGGCCGGCACTGGCCCACTCCCCAGTGCAGAATCGCTTATTCGCGGCGTAGAAGAACTACTGCGCAAACAACGCGAGAACGGTCAGCAACAATTAAATGATGACGAGGATAATGCATGAGTATTGAACCTTATAGTTTGCAAGAGGTGTTACACCCTCGCTCGGTCGCCATTTTAGGCGCATCCCGAGCTCCTCAGAAATGGGGCAACGTTGCCGCTAAACAGCTTATCGCCGGAGGTTTCCCCGGCGATATCTATCTCATTACCCCCTCGGCACCTGAAATCCTGGGCCGCGTAACTTACCCCAACCTGCGCGATGTGCCAGGACCTGTTGACCTGGCTGTTATATCTACATCATTCACCCACGTTGTCCAATCTGTTGATGACTGCATTGCTAAAGGTGTAAAGGGCATTGTCATCATCACAGCAGGCTTTAGTGAAACAGGCCCAGCAGGACGCAAACAGGAAGAACTGCTAGTTGCCCGCTGCCTTGAACACGGCATACGCATCATCGGCAGCAACTGTATGGGTATTTATGTACGCAGTTCCCAGCTCAACGCGCTGGGAATGGTATTTCCCTTACCTGCTGGCCCGATAGGCCTGGTATCGCAGAGCGGTAACCTTGGCATGTATTTTTATGCCCAGGCACATTTAGATGGTCTGGGCTTCACGACCTTTTTAAGTATGGGCAACGGAGCCGATGTCAAGTTTCCCGAGTACATGCAATATTTAGCGGATGATCCAGAGACAGGCGTAATTGCCGGGTATGTCGAGGCGATCGACGAAGCTACGCTGCGCCAGGTTACCCAGGATATGAAAGAGCATGGTAAGTACAAGCCAGTCGTTATCCTTCTCAGTGGCGCTACAGAAGTAGGCGTACGAGCCGCACTTGCCCACACAGGCACCATGGCAAGCATTCGTCCTGATAACGATACAAGTTTACGTGGCAGCGGCGTGATACGTGTTCTGCGCTCAGACGAACTCTTCCCGGTCGCCCAGGCTCTGGCAACGCAGCCGCCAACATCTCATGGCGGCCGGCGCATCGCTATTATTGGTGATGGAGGAGGTAGCGTTGTAGCCTCTGGCGATGCCTGTATCCGTGCCGGGCTGGAGGTTCCCATCCTACGTGCAGAAACACAACAACATCTGCGTACTTTGATGCCTGCTCGCGCAACCGCGACCAATCCCGTCGATGTAGCAGGAGCAGCCGATGAAGACCCCATGGCCTTCGCTACTCTAACTGAGGTCTGCCTGAAAGACCC
>WNFM01092534.1_pt1 | contig 10937 bp, 5 predicted proteins | sample 5400271 | NCBI WGS metagenome assembly WNFM01 (sample SAMN13153352, study PRJNA577476) | soil metagenome | isolation source: 60 cm saprolite on Douglas fir-dominated hillslope | place: USA:California | collected 2013-09-17 | reverse complement strand
TCGCGCGCCGTCACCACATTGAGCGGGTCGCCTGCCTCGGCCTGGGCGGCCGGCTCCTCCCACGGCGCGACCATGCCCTGGATGGTGGGCAGCGCCGCCCGACGCCGGTAGTGGTCAACCACCTTGTTGCGCGCGATGCCGAGCAGCCACCCCGCGAAGGCCGGCTCCCCGTCCGCGCGCACCCGCTCGATCGAGTCCACCATCGCGAGGAACGTTTCCGAGATTACGTCCTCCGCCAGATGGACATCGCGAACCCGGCCCAGTACATATAAACGCACCACGGGGAGGTAGCGGCTGTAGAGCAGGCTCAGCGCCCCATGGTCCAATGCACGGGCCCGCTCCAACACAGAGGCGAAGGGCAGGTCGGGCAACCACCGCTCGCTCAACGTGTCGCCCTTTCCCGCCATGCCCAGCCCTGTAGTGAGGTCCGTCCTCGTCGGGGCTCATAGGTCGTCACGAGGATTGACGGGCGAGGAGGTGACTGGTCATCCCAGCATGACCGACGTCGCAGCAGTGACTGGGCACGATCACCGAGAGGTGGGTGCGCGTGCCGTGGTCGGACCCGCCCACACACCCGACCTCGGGCAGCTCTACTGCGCCACATCGCATACCTGCTGTTCATTGGTTCCCAGGGGTCTCGGTGGCCTTGGATGTTTGCCTCCCTACCGGCGCTGCTACAGACGCAGTGTCGGTTCCAATGTAGAGCGTCGTGTCAGGAGGTGGGTCTGTTACGGGTCCATACAGCTACAGAACAGATCGGGCAAATCTCGTGAGATGAGAGCGAGCTCATCCATGCCCTGACGATGTGGCGAGGTTGCTTCTATGGCATCCTAGCTCCCTGCTGGCTATGAGCCTGGGCTCGATCATCCGCCCCAGCCAAGTAGTCCACAACACTTGGTCGCTTCTTTTCTCTCCCAGGACGAGCAGGAGCCACCGCCGGGTGTGGCTCCGTTGACCGCTGCTTTCCTGCGCGATGCCATCCTCACCGGCGCCCGGCAGCGGCTGGATGACCGGAGTGCCAGACTGATTGCGGGGTCTTGTGCCACCGACGCGACGCTTGCCAGTTGTGGGCAGGCCAGGGGCACATCCAAAGATCGAGTGCGCCAGTTGATCGGCAGCGGGCTTCGCACCCTTTGGGAACGTCTCCCGGCAGACCTGCAGGCCCAGTATCCTTGGGAAGTAGTGCCCAAGTCAATGACCCGCGAGCAAGACACCATGAAGCGCTCAAGGCGCTCTGGCACGACTCAGCCTATTGCGCCAGAATGACACAGGAGGGGAGAGTTTGCCCCTGTTGGAGGCTCGACCAACGAGAACCGTCCGAGGTAGTGCACAGCCGTGGCTCAGTCGTTGGAGGTTTCGGTGGCCTTCGGCGCCGAGGTAGCCGTTGCCTGGTGGTGCTCACGTTCGGGCGGGCGTGTGCCGGGCGCCCGCAACTTCCGCAGCCGCGGGCTTCTCCCCCTCCTCGTCACAGCGCTCGACCGGACCAGACCTGGAGTTGAGGCGACGTGGTAGCCGTAGGCAGCCCACGCCCCACGCAGCCAGCGCCCGGCGAGCGCAGGCGGCACTTGTGCGCTCATCCCGCGATCGGCCACGGTCAGTACCTCAGGGGCGAGCAGGTCGAGCGTGGGGTCCAGGCGCGGCGGCAGCGGCTCCCGCCCCGCGATGGCCCGCTGCAGCTCAGCCTCCCAACTAGCGGCAATGGTGTCCCAGTCATAGAGGCGGTGGGCTTTGCGTGCGGCATTCCACCCGAGGCGCGTCCACAAATCATCGTCCTGCAACAGGCGCACCACTGCCTCTACGAAGGCCTCTTGATAGCCGTGCTCCCGGGCATGTCCGGGGATCACGAAACCCTCCACTCCATTCGTCACGCGCTCAGCCAGCGCGGCACGGTCGCTGGTCACCACGGGCAGGCCTGCGGCCTGAGCCTCCGCCACGGCAGTGCAGAACGTTTCCTTCAGGGTGCACGGATAGGCCATCAGGCCGGCCGACCGCAGCTCGTGGGCCAGCGCGCGCTTACCGAGACTCCTCCGCCAGTGGACGCCGGGCTGCGTTGCACCGCGGAGATCGCGCAGCGCCTGCGCATCGGTGTGCTCGTAGCCAAAGATGTGCAGCTCGGCCTCAGGCACTGCCGCCCGAATGCGGGGAAAGTGGTCAAGTAGCCGATCTAGCCCGCGCCGTACCTGGCTCGTGTACACCAGACGGTGGCGGTGTCGAGCGACCGCTGGACCCCGGTAGTACTCCAGTGGCACACCGTTGTATGCCACGACGAACTTGTCCCTGGGGATGCCCAGGGTACTCCACATGTACTCGGCCTGCCAGTGTGACTTGACCACGAGACGATCGGTATACGGGTGGAGTCGCTCCATGGTATACAATCGCGCCGTCTCCCCAGCGCGCCCAATCCCGGGGGCCCAGGACCAGCGAGCTGACAGGGCGCAGTCGCCGGCCTGGAAGGCGTTGCCCGACCAGACAACGCGCGCTCGCGCCCGCAACGGCATGAGCAGTGGCAACACCTCTGGGATCGCTACCAACGCGTCCACACTCTGCTCGCGGCCAAACCCGGCAAACTCTGCGCGATCGTGGAAGGCGATCCCATCGCGTAACCCCGGGCGCGGACACACCGCGAACAGATGCACATCGTGGCCGCGGCGCGCCAAGGCGGCGCAGAGGGCCAGGGTCGCGGTGCGTATGCCGCCCATCGGCCGGTCCCCGTTCAGCGCCTCGGGCTCCAGCGCCGCGTCTCTCCCGTAATTGACGGCGATGCGCAGCGGCATGTGACATCCCTCCTGTCATACTCATCTGCCAGTTTCCAGTGGGCAGGTGCGTAGCGCCCTTCCGGAGATTAGAGTCGCGCTCACCTGACTTCGTGTGACGCTCGAGGGAATGTCACCGCGCTACTCGTTGCGGTGCCGACTCTCTTGCGCGCTCGCCGTCACGCACCAAACTCGCTAGCCACGACAGGCGCCGTCCTGGCACCCGTAACGCAGGCTGGGTGACGTGCGACTTAGGCAATGTGAGTGTGGCAGGCTCAGAGTAGTCGTGAGCGGCGGCCAGCCTGCTAACTTATTGCCTGATTGCCGCTCCACAGGCGTCGCGTGGTGCGAAAGAGGGTGTACAGACATGGGTGGGTACGAGAGCGAGTCGCAGGCCGGAACCAGAGGAGCGGCCCACTCAGACGTGGAGGTGCGCGCGCTACTAGACCAGATACTGGAGGCGACGAACCGACTGGCTGCGGGGCTCGATGCCGCCGGCCTGAACCAGCCGCTCCGTCAGTCACCCGCCTACAAGCTCCGCTCGCTGGACCGAAGTCTGCCGAACCACACGGTTGAGGACCTACTCCTCGCCTGTGAGGCATACGCCACGGTGACCGCCCCGTCAGCGCTCGCGACCGGCGACTTCATCCGGGTGCCCGACGGGGCACTGCGCACCCTGCAGTTGCTACAGGCGCTCGCCGGTGGCGTACGCGGCCGGCGCCGGCAGACAGGCATGACCACCGTCGGGATCCAGGGTTCATTCCTTCGCTCGGCGTTCAACGAGCCGGCGGTTCGGGCCGCCCTCGCTGCGCTCATGGAACCCCTCTCAGCGCTGGCCTTTATAGACTCCACTCAGCAACAGAAGCGCCGTCATCTGCTGCCAGTTGGCGTGGGCTGCTTTGTACCGGGAACCGTGCTGGCCGGCGCGCTCGCCCTGATCGTGTTTCTGCTGACGAGCATCGCTTTCGCCGCTGGGCAGATCGCCATATCGCCGAATGGCGTCGATGTGCCTGTCCTCTCGGGTGGGGTACACCATGGGAGCGGCGCTGCCGCCAACCCCACGCCCACGCTGCGCGCCAATGCCCCCGCGTCGCAGTCGACCGCGGGCGCCACCCCCACGGCGAATCCAGGTAGCACCTCCACCCCGACTCCAAGCCCTACGCCCACGGCTACACCGCCGTCCGGCTCACCCACCCTGTCCGTCTCGAAGTCTACAGTTGGGCCGTGCCCGGGCACACCTGACTCATTCGCCCTCACCTATGCTGGTAGGCAGAGCCCCATCACCTGGACAGCAAGCTGGCCAGACCATACCGACGTTACCCTTAGCCCGGCCGGTGGGACATTGCAGCCGAGTGGCCCAGGAAGCTCGGTGTACATCACTGTCACGTTGGTGAACGATGTTAGCATCACGGGGACCATGACCATCTCCACCGGCAACAACCTGACACGGACCGTCCAGTACGACTCCACTGGGTGTTAGCAGGCGACGCAGAGGGGATAGGGGAGGATTGACGCATCGATGAAGGCCTTAAAGCTCTGCTGGCGCTATCTGCGACCGTACTGGAGAGTCGCCCTATTGGCGCTCCTGGCGATGATCGTGCAGACGGGAATGGACCTGCTGGTCCCCTGGCCGCTGAAGATCGTCTTCGACAGCGTCCTGGGTGCCCACCATCTGCCCGCGCCACTGCGCGCGCTGCTCAGGAACCCGAGCACGGGGGCTGGCCTGACGCGCCTGAGCCTGCTTGACGTCATGGTCGCCGCCATGCTCATCATCGCGCTGGTCGATGCGCTCTTCACTTTCATCGGGGGGCTCCTGACGGCGTCCATTGGGCAGCGTACGGTGTACCAGCTCCGCGTGCAGATCTTCGATCACATCCAGCGTCTTTCGATCTCCTTCCACAAGCGGAGCCGTACCGGCGACCTCGCGGCCCGGCTGACCTCCGATATCCAGTCCATCCAGGATATGGTCTCTTCCGGTTTGAACAACCTCATCACCAATACCCTCTCCATCGTGGGGGTGCTGGTCGTGGTTGCGGTAGTGGACTGGCGCTTCGCGCTCCTCATGGTGGGCGCGACGCCGCTGCTGCTCTTCGTGGCCGGCTCGTACCGGGCACGCATCCGCCAGGCGTCACGCCGGCTACGCAAAGCCGAGGGACAAGTCGGTGCCACTGCCCAAGAGAAGATCAGCGCGATCCAAGTGGTGCAAGCCTTCGCCAACGAGGACGACGAGGTATGGCAGTTCGCCCAGCAAACGCGCCAGAGCTTGAATGCCGGGCTGGAGGTCTCCCGGCTGCAATCCGAGCTGAGCCCACTGGTGGACCTTGTCGGGGTGATCGCGCTCGCTGCGATCACCTGGCTGGGCGCGCGTGAGGTGATCGCCGGACGCATTACTCTAGGCTACCTGCTGCTGTTTACCACCTATCTGCGCTCGATTCTCTCGCCCGCGCGGCAGCTTGCCAAGCTCTCCAGTCAGTACAGCAAGGCGGATGCGAGCGCCGAGCGCATCCAGGAGCTGCTGGACATCCAACCTGACGTACGCGATCTGCCCGGCGCCCGCCCGGCTCCACGCCTGCGCGGCGCGGTCGCGTTCGAGGGCGTCCTGTTTGGCTATAACAAGGACGCACCCGTACTGCGGGATATCCGGTTGCGTGTCGAGCCGGGCATGACCGTGGCCTTGGTTGGGCCCACCGGCAGCGGCAAAAGCACGCTCATCAGCCTGGTCCCCCGCTTCCACGACCCCCAGACCGGCCGCGTGCTGTTGAATGGCATTGACGTGCGGCGTTTCACGCTGCGCTCGCTGCGCGATCAGATCAGCCTGGTGCTTCAGGAGCCGGTGCTCTTCACCGGCACCATCCGCGACAACATTGCGTACGGCGGGGTTGGTGTGAGCGATGTCGAGGTGCTGCGCGCAGCCAAGGCAGCCAATGCGCACGAGTTCGTGAAGCGCCTACCCGACGGCTACGGCACGGTGCTGGGCGAGCGCGGGGGGACGCTCTCGGGCGGGCAGCGCCAGCGCATCTCGATCGCGCGCGCGATTGTGCGCAACGCGCCCATCCTGCTGCTGGACGAGCCGACCAGCGGATTGGATGCCGAATCGGAGGCGCTGGTGATGGACGCACTGCAGCGGTTGATGCAAGGGCGGACCACATTCGTGATTGCTCACCGGCTCAGTACCATCGAGCACGCCGACCTGATTGTCGTGCTCGAGCGGGGACAGATCCGTGAGACCGGCACTCACCGCGAATTGCTGCGAGCCGGAGGTCTCTACGCGCGGCTGCACGCGCTGCAATTTACGGATGCGTCGGCCGGGGCACAGGTACCGCCAGGGTCGTACCGCGGGGAGGCGGTGCATCCGCAGTCACCACCCGGCTCCCAGCCTAGCACCCCACGCCGATGAGGGCACGCGACGGGCGAAGAGATACCGGGGAGATTCGACTCGAACGTGAGTGCCCTCGTGGGCAGGGAGATGTCCAATGCGCTGTTTAGTCACCGGTGCCGCCGGCTTTGTTGGCTCGCACCTGGCGGAGCGCCTCGTGCAGCTGGGACACGATGTCGTCGGGGTGGATGGCTTCAACCCCTACTACGACCCGGCTATCAAGCGCCGCCACATGGCGGCACTGCGTGAGCGTCCCGGCTTCCAACTGGTGGAGGCCGACCTTGCGGAGACGGACCTGGAGCCTCTGGTGGACGGCGTCGAGTGGGTCTTCCACCTGGCCGGCCAGCCGGGCGTGCGGGGCAGTTGGGGGACGCAGTTCGCGGAGTACCTGCGCCACAACGTCTATGCCACTCAGAGGGTGTTGGAGGCGCTGCGAGCGCACCCCCTGCACCGGCTGATCTATGCCTCGTCGTCGTCGATCTACGGCGATGCCCTGCTTCCCATGCGGGAGGAAGCCCGGCCCCAACCGGTCTCACCGTACGGTGTCACCAAGCTGGCAGGTGAACATCTGGTCGACGTCTACCGCAAGAGCTATGGCCTCCCCTCCGTTGTCTTGCGCTTCTTCACGGTGTACGGGCCGCGCCAGCGACCCGACATGGCCTTCCATCGTTTCATCCGGGCGATCGCGGACGGCAAACCGGTGCACCTCTACGGAGATGGCCGCCAGATGCGCGATTTTACGTACGTGGACGACGTCGTGGAGGCGTGCCTGCGAGCGGCCGCCTGCGCCTGTGTCGGTGAGGTCATCAATGTGGGTGGGGGAGCGAGTGTGACGGTCAACGAGGTGCTCGCTCTGCTAGGTGAGCTCATTGGGCAGCCCGTGCGTGTCGAACAGCAGGCGGGGCCGCGCGGTGATGCACCCCACACGTCGGCCGCAACCGACCGCGCCGAAACCCTGCTCGATTGGCGGCCGAGGGTTGCTCTGCCTGAGGGGCTGCGCCGACAGGCAGAGTGGCAGTTGGGTGCGGCAGCGCTGCACGGGCGCTCGACCGCCGTCTCTGCCGTTCGGTCGAGGCATGACGGCTCGCGCCTGCTGATCTATGGACATGATACCTATGGACTGGGCCACCTCCGCCGTAATCTCACCATAGCCGCAGGGCTGGCCCGCGAGTGTCCTGATCTCTCGATCCTGCTGCTGACGGGGTCGCCCGCCGTACAGCACTTCACCCTGCCGCCGAATGTGGACTACGTCAAGTTGCCCGCGGTGATTAAGGTGGCTGACGAGGACTACCACGCGCGCACCTTGCACATGCTGCCCACCGAGATTGTCCACATGCGGACAGCGCTCCTACGCGAAACGGTGGCCAACTTCGCCCCCGATGTCGTGCTCGTCGACCACGCCCCGATTGGCATGAAGGGTGAGTTACTTCCTGCCCTCCAGGAACTGCGGCAGACACGCCCTGAGGCGCGCGTCGCGCTTGGCCTGCGGGACATTATCGATGAGCCGCAGCGCGTGCGCGCCACCTGGGCGGAGCGCGGCATCTACCACGCGCTGGAGCACTATTACGATGCCATCCTGGTATATGGTGTGCCCGAGGTGCTGGATGTGGTCGCGGCTTACCACCTGCCCCCACGGGTGGCTGCCAGGACGCGGTACTGTGGGTACCTCCCCCGGGCGCGATCGAGCGTCGCTCGAGCGGCGGCCCGTGCCGCGCTCTGCGCTCCTGACGAGCGGCTGGTGTTGGTCACGGCCGGCGGCGGTGGTGATGGCTATTCGCTGCTGCACACCTACCTAGCGGGGCTCAATTCGCCTGAGGCGCCGGAGCGCGTGGCAAGCGTGATCGTTACCGGCCCCTTCATGCCTGTGGCCGAGCGTGCCGCGCTGGAGGCTCAGGCGATCGGTCACGAACGCGCCCGGCTGATGGAGTTCACCAACGATCTGCTCGACCTCATGCAGGCGGCGGACCTAGTGGTCTGCATGGGCGGCTACAACACGCTGTGTGAGGTGCTCTCGGTGGGAGCGCGGGCGGTGGTCGTACCACGTGCCGAACCCCGACGCGAGCAACTGCTGCGGGCAACCGCGTTCGAGCAGCTCGGTTTGGTGTCCATGGTGCATCCTGATGCGCTCGCGCCAGCTACCCTGGCTCGGCGAGTGGCAGAGGCCCTGGGCGAAGGGGAGGGCGGCCCGCGAGCCGGTGCGAGGGCCGCGCTGGCGGCCTTCACGGCATCTGGTGCGCTGGGTGGCCTCGACGCAACCGCCCATGCCATTGCGGAGTTGCTCGAGCAAGCCATTCCCGCCAGCGCACGTGTGAGCTGAGGTGGAGAGAGGGGGCTGCCAGTGCGCTCGCCAACTCTCCCTCTCTCGTTGTTCACTATTCGCCAGAATAAGGATACCCGAATGAGTGTGGCTGAATTTGCTAGGTCAGTGGAGCTGCCTAAACCAGTGCGACAAGACCAGAGCCTGCGAGTGGCCTATCTGCTGAAGCGTTATCCGCGGCTCTCGGAGACCTTCATCTTGCACGAGATGCTGGCGCTCGAGGCGCGCGGCATGCGGCTGCACGTCTATTCACTGCTGGACCCGGCCGAAGCTACGGTACATCCCGATGTCGATCGCCTCGCTGCTGCGGTAACCTACCTGCCGTGCGCCACGCTGTCCCATCTCGGGCAACTGGCACGCGCGCACGCCAGACTGCTGCGCCGCGACCCGCGCCGCTATCTGCAGGCGCTGCGTCTGGCGCTGACACGCTCCCATCCGCTAGTCGGCCTGCGCCACTTGCTGCGGGCGGGTTGGCTGGGCCTCGAGCTTGAGCGCGAGGGCATCCGTCACCTGCACGCCCACTTTGCCCACGGCCCCGCAGCCACGGCGCAGTTCGTCCACGCGTTGACCGGGCTCCCCTATAGCTTCACGGCGCACGCCAAGGACATCTACACCACGCCTCCCGCACGCCTACAGGAGCGCATCCGCGAGGCGTGCTTCGTCGTCACCTGTACGAGCCACAACTATGACTACCTGGCAAGCCTCGTGGACCCCACGACGGCCACCCGCATCCATCGCATCTACCATGGCGTGGACTTGCGGCGCTTCCGTCTGCTGCCATCACGTGCCCAGCACCCACCGGTAATCCTGGCCGTAGGTCGCCTGGTCGAGAAAAAGGGCCTCAGCTATCTGGTCGAGGCCTGCGCCGTGCTGCGCGACCGCGGCGCCCCCTTTCGCTGCCTGATGGTGGGGGGAGGGCCGCTAAAGGACCAGTTGCGTGCACAGATCGCGGCGCTCGGGCTCGAGGGCACCGTCGACTTGTTGAGCGCGCGCACGCAGGAAGAGTTGGTGGACATCTACCGCCAGGCGACTCTACTGGCGCTGCCATGCGTCGTACTGGAGAACGGCGACCGCGATGGCATCCCGAACGTGTTGGTGGAGGCGATGAGCATGGGCCTGCCGGTCGTCTCCACCCGAATCTCTGGCGTTCCGGAGTTGGTGGATCACGGGCACAACGGGCTCCTCGTTCCCCCGCGCGACGCTCCGGCGCTGGCAGCGGCCCTCGCCGACCTGCTCGCCGACTCTGCGCAGCGCCGCCGCCTGGGGGCCGAGGCGCACCGTACGGTCACCGAGCGCTTCGACTTGGCGCAGAACGCGGCACGATTGGAAGAGTTGTTCGCGAGCATCCTGGGTCGCGGCGGGGCCGCCCCGATCGCTGTTCCGAGTGCGTTGGAGCCGATGACCACGTGAGAATCCTGTACGTCTCCGCCGACTTTGGTGTCCCCGCGCTGGGCTTCAAAGGCGCCTCGGTGCACATCCGCGAGTTGACCGACGCCCTAACTGACCTGGGGCATGAGGTGATCGTCGTCACACCGAACGTGGGTGAGGGCAATACTGCGCGCGCCCGGGTCGTCCACGTGCCGGCGCCACACCTGCCGGCGCCGGCCGCTGTCGCGCTGCGCCGTCTGGGAGCTCCATGGGGACGGAGCAAGCAGCTGGCACGCGAGGCGGCGGAGTGGCACCCCGAGCTGGTCTACGAGCGCTATGCGCTCTTTGGGTTAGCCGGAGGCGTGCTGGCGCGACGGCTGGGTCTCCCACACCTGCTGGAGGTCAACGCGCCCTTGCGGCTCGAGCGCCGCCGCGGACGCGGCCTGGCGCTGGATCAGCCGGCGCGGTGGTGCGAGCGCCGCCTATTCGGGACAGCGGGGCGTGTCCTCTGCGTCTCGCGCCCGCTGGCCGCGTACGTCATCGAGCATGGTGGGCCGCCGAGCAGGGTCTCTATCCAGCCAAACGCAGTGGATGCGGCGAAGTTCCGCCCAGATGACCAGGGCACAGCGTTGCGCACTCAGTCGGGATTCGGCGATGAGCACGTGGTGGTGGGGTTCGTGGGGAGCCTGAAGCCCTGGCACGGCGTGGAGCAATTGGTAGAGGCCTTCGCCAGTGCGCGGATGCGGGCGCCGCACCTGCGCCTGCTCATTGTTGGTGACGGGCCGGTACGACCGCTGGTGGAGCGACTGGTCACCGAGGGCGGCCTCGCCGCAGTGGTGCGGCTGGTTGGCAATGTGGCCCACACGGACGTGCCGGGCTACCTTGCAGCCATGGATGTAGCTGCGGCGCCGTACCTCGACGCGCCGGATTTTTATTTCTCGCCCCTGAAGGTCTTCGAGTACATGGCGGCAGGCAGGGCGGTGATTGCGCCCCGATTGGGCCAGATAGCTGAGTTGGTGTGCGATGGCAAGACTGGCCTGGTCTACAGGCCAGGGGATGTGGCTGAACTGATCGAAGGGCTCGTGACGCTGGCGGAGCGCACGGATCTGCGCATGCAGCTCGG
>WNFM01187279.1_pt2 | contig 10938 bp, 9 predicted proteins | sample 5400271 | NCBI WGS metagenome assembly WNFM01 (sample SAMN13153352, study PRJNA577476) | soil metagenome | isolation source: 60 cm saprolite on Douglas fir-dominated hillslope | place: USA:California | collected 2013-09-17 | reverse complement strand
GCGCGCTCGATCACGTCGTGCACCGCGCGATCGGCAAAGTGCAGATGACGCGGATGTGCGCCGGGTGAATCCATCCGTACGCCGCCGCGTGTGGTCCAGCGATGCATCATCGCGTAGGTGACATCGGGGTGGAACTGCAAGCCGAACGCATGGCCGAGATGAAACGCCTGCATTGGAAAGGCGTCGCCTTCGGCCAGCAATTCGGCGCCCCAGGGCAACTGAAATCCCTCGCCGTGCCAATGATAGACGCGCTCAGGCCAGTCCGGGCAGAGCGCGCGTCCCGCTTCGGTCGGACGGATCGGATAGTAGCCAACCTCGACCTGGCCTTCGGGATGCGGCGCGACCTGCGCGCCCAACTGCCTGGCGAGCATCTGGGCGCCGAGGCAAATGCCCAGGAACGGCCGCTGCTCGCGCAGGGGCACTTCGATCCAGTCGATTTCCCGGCGAACATATTCGTCGGAATCGTTGGCGCTCATCGGGCCGCCGAAAATGACCGCGCCGGCATGCCGATCCAGCGTTTCCGGCAAGGCATCGCCGAACCGCGGGCGTCTGATATCGAGGGGATGGCCGAGCGCGCGGAGCGCATTGCCGACCCGGCCCGGGGTCGAGGTCTCCTGGTGCAGGACGATCAGGACCGGCAGCAACGGCGCCGGCTCAGGCGCGAGCACCACCTTCCGCCCCGGAAAGGGCAGGATATTGTCGCCATTTTTGCTCGACCAGAACGACATCGACGTTGCCTGGGCACCTCAAACCAAAACCATACCTAGGTCGGTATTAATTTCAGGTGAGTTCACACGGACTTGCAGAAAGATTGGTCTTGCAGAAATAATAAGCAAATCGCGGGCCAGATGTGTCCCGGGTCACGCGCCTCGTCAAAACGTGGGTATTTTAGCGCTGGCGCAGCTGGAGGCGGCCGACCGCACCCAGGATAAATCCGCGCGGGAACAGCCGAAGCAGCAACGGGACCATCTTGATGCCGATACCGGGCAGCACTGCCCGCTGGTTAGCCATCAACCCGCGATAGGCTTGCTGCGCGACATCCGCCGGCGAGACGTTGAGGACGGCCGAGTCAAATCCAGGCGTGAAGCCGGCGCGCGCCTGGAATTCCGACGGCACAGGGCCCGGACAGACCACCGTCACGCGAACGCCGTGCGGGGCGAGCTCGGCGCGCAATGCCTCTGTGAACGACAGCACATAAGCCTTGGAGGCGTAGTAAACCGCCATTCCCGGGCCGGGCAGAAAACCCGCGATCGAACCGACATTGAGGATGCCGCCGCGATTGCGGATCAACTGATCGGAAAACCGCAGGGACAGATCGGTCAATGCCCGAATGTTGACCGCGATGATGTCGAGCTGGTCGGTGCGGTCGCGCTGGACCGCCCTGCCGTACACGCCGAAGCCCGCATTGTTGACGACGTACTCGACCTCAAGGCCTTTGGCGGCCAAGGCCTCGGCAATCCTGTCGCCGGAATCGGGTTGGGTAAGATCGCAGGGAATGACAACAGGCGCAGCGCCGCCTGCGGCCGTGATTTCGTCCGCCAATGCGGTCAGGCGATCCGCCCGCCGCGCCACCAGCGCCAAACGGTGACCCTTGGCTGCAAATACACGCGCCAGTTCGGTGCCTATGCCCGCCGATGCACCGGTAATCAGCGTCACACGCTCGTTCACGATTGAAAGCTCTTAATGCAATTTCAGGTTTCGCCGCGAATGCAGGACGAGAGCATAGGCTTGTGGTGTGACGCAAGCCACCGGCAGGCATGTTGATATGCAAACCGCGACGCTCGCGGGAAAAATAGTGTATTTTCGGGACTTATCGCGTGACGCCGCACATTAAAGTTTCGTTATGTTGGATAACCGACACGCCGAAGGGGCGGGTTAGAGCGCGGCGTCCGTAGACCTGGTATCGCCCGCGGGCGTGATGGATTGCCGCCCCGCCACACGGTGCTTGAGGTCGATGCGATCGCGCGAGGAAACGCCGAGCAGATCCGCAGCACGCCAGACCACATTATCCTCGAATTCGCTGACCTGACCATCGGCATAGACCAGTTCCCACATCATCTCGACGATGCGCAGCCGGCCTTCCTCGTTTACCGAGCGCATGATGACGCTGGTGAAATGATAGAGATCGACCGCCTCGCCCTCGACCTTGGTTGCCGAGGCGATCAACCGGTCCGCGGTTCCGGGATCAAGCTTGAAGCTCGACTCGATCAGGCCGTGCAATTTGCGTTTCTCGACCTCGGTCGGCTCGCCATCGAGCGAGACGACGTGGACCAGCAGCGCGGTCGCCGCCAGACGATAGCCGGTATCGTCGAACGCCCGCTCTTCATGCGCGCTGGGGGAGACTATGTCGGCAATGAATTGGCGAAGTCCGTCGAGCATCGATATCCCTATCGAATGAAGCTTTGATACCGATCATATGGCGTGGAATTCAACCCGGCGCAATTGGCGCAGGTTCCGCGACAAGCATTACGTTTCGGCAATCTCGATGTGACGTTGTCATTCCGGGGCGATGCGCAGCATCGAACCCGGAATCTCGAGATTCCCAGATGCGCAATTGCGCATCTGGGGTCTGGTGCTAGCGCACCATCCCGGAATGACAGATCAAATCACCGTATTTCGTACACCACGATCTTGTCGGCGATGCCGCGCAACGCCGCTTCCTTCTGGATCGGCTTGATCGCCTCCCGCTCCAGGATCGTGGCTACCGCGGGCGAGTCGATCACCGGGCCGGTGATGTGAATTTCCTGTGACGTCGACAGGCTCTGCACCCTCGCCGCGATATTGACGGTCTGGCCGAAATAATCCTGGCGCTCGTTGAGCATCACGGCGAGACACGGGCCCTCGTGAATTCCGATCTTCACCACCAGATCCTCGGTGCCGCGCTTGGTATTGAGCGCGGCCATGGCGGACCGCATGCGAAGTGCGGCGGCCAGCGCGTGTTCGGGCCTGATGAAGGTCGCCATCACGGCGTCACCGATGGTTTTGACCACCGCGCCTTTTTCCGACGAGATGATTTCCAGCAACGCATGGAAATGCGCGCGGACCAGATCAAAGGCGGCGAGGTCGCCAACCCGCTCATACAGCGCTGTCGACCCCTTCAGATCGGTGAACAGGAATGTCAGCGACGTGATCTTCAGCCGCTGGTCGATATTGAGATTGTCGGCCTTGTAGACGTCACGGAAGGTCTGGTTGGTCAGCATCCGCTTGGCGGTCAGGAACGGCTTGCGCTTGCCGATCAGGTGATGGAGCCCTTCGGCGGCGATGAACACCGACGGCAGCACCCGCACGCCGGTCTGATTATCGAGCGACAGCCGCAGCGGACCGGGACGCATGGTGGTGGTTCCGGTCGGGGCATGGACGTTGTTGTACATCAGCGACAGTTGCTGACGCTCCTTGGTCGGCTCACCCTGGACGTCGATGAACTGTGCGGCATGGGTCACCGGTTCGAACACGATGATGAATTGCGCCGGTAATTGCAGCGACAGCACGGCTTTTTCGCCGGCCGGCAGTTCCAGCGCATCCAGCGTCACCTCGTCGGTCAGCGCCGTAAACGACTCTTTGTTGAAGTCGACGCCGGAACTCCAGAATATCTGTTTGCTCCCAGATCGGCAGCGTATTGGGGTCATGCGCGGCGATACGCCGGACGCGCGGGCTGACGGTGAAGGCAACCTCGACCTGTTCGTCGACCGAGGCTTCGTAGCCTGCCGCGCACAGCGCGCAATTGTAGTCATCATGTCGCAGCGACTTCAGCGTCGAATGCGCATCGAGCACCCCGCCACAGCCGGGGCACAGCACATTCCAGGTGAGATCGAACAGACCAAGCCGCGAGGCATGCAGGAAGCCCGAGATCACGCGCTCTTCGTCGAGATCAGTTCGCCGCGCGAAATCCAGCACATTGACGCGGTTGAGTTCGTGGTCTTCGCCCGTCTCGACCAGCCGCGCAATGGCATCGGCCACCGATGGATCGGCGGTTTGTTTCAGTACCGAAAACTGGGCCTGGATATCGCTCATGTCAGGCAACCTAGATGGGATCGTACCAGCGTTCCAGCAATGCTCCCAATTTTGTTTTGATCGCTATCGCGCAGCAATGGCAAACATCGGCGAGCGGTCGGGCTGGGTCGTTACCACGCCAAGCGGCATCACCGGCTGCTTGTCGAGCAAGCTGACCCGAAACGTACCGATCAGCTTGGCCAGCGCCAGCGTTGCTTCCACTTGGGCAAAATGCGCACCGATGCAGACGCGCGCGCCGACACCGAACGGCAGATAGGCAAAGCGATCGGGCGGCGTACCGGTCATGAAGCGGGACGGAACGAAGGCGTTCGGATCGCGCCACAACTTCTCATGCCGGTGCAACAGCCATGGCGCGATCAGAATAACGTCGTTTTTCCTGACCGGCCTGCCGGCGATCGTATCCGGCCCTGCCGCCGCGCGCGCGATCAGGAAGGCCGGCGGATAAAGCCGCATGGTCTCCTCGACCACCGCGCGGGTGAACTTCAACCGATCGAGATCGAGCGCGCCGTTGACGGTAGCGCCCTGCACCTCGGCCGCAACTTGTTCCTGGGTGGCGGGATCGAGCGCCAACAAGTAGAGCGACCAGAACAACGCCGTGGCCGTGGTCTCGTGGCCGGCGAGAATCATGGTCGCGACCTCGTCGCCGAGCTGTTCGTCGGTGAAGGCCTCGCCGGTCTCGGGATCGCGTGCCGCGCCCATCAGGTCGAACAGATCGTTTAGCGGAGCGCCGTCATTCTTGCCGGCGGCGCGGCGTTCGGCCATCAGCATGCCGACGAAGGCGGTCCAGCGCTTGCGAAAGCGCGCGCGCGCGAAATCCTGCGGGCTCGGCCAGTTCAGCGGCAGCAGCAAATCCAGGAAATGCGGCCGCGCCAGCCGATCGCCATACTCCATCACGAAATCCCGTAACGCGGCGCCATGGCGATCCATGCCGAACGAGAACATCGTGCGGCCGGCGATCTCGAGCGTCATCCGCTGCATCGCCTCGCGCAAATCCACCGGCGCGTTGCTGGCGGCCTTGAGCTTGAGGATGGTCTCGTCGGTCGCCGCCAGCATGTGCGGAACCAGCGTGGCCACCGCGCGCGGCGTGAAGGCGGGCGCCAGCGTCCGGCGCTGATATTTCCATGCCCGCCCCTCGGCAATGAGCAGGCCCTGGCCGAGGATCGGACGCAACACGCGGAAGCCGGCAGGCGTGCGGGTGTAATTCTCGAAATTGTCGACCAGCACATGCCGGATCGCATCCGGCGTATTCAGGATGAAGCTGCTGCGCCCGAAAAAACGGCCTTGGATGATGTCCTCTTCATAGGCGCGCTGGCCCCAGGTGCCGAGCACGCTTTCGCGCATCATCTTCATTCGCCCCAGCGTTGTCATGGTCTCGGGCGCCCGGGGCGGGCTCGGTGGGATCAGCAACTCTGGCGCGACGGGCCTATCGCAGGATTCGGCTATGCTCATATTCCGGTCCGCCATTTTCCCTGCGCCGGTTACGGCGCCATGCTCGTATCCTTGGGCTATCTATGTATCCGATCCAGGCGCGACAAAGGCGCGGCACCCTTCATAACCGACGGCTGCAACAGGCTGCTTTGTAACCTCTCGTTACTTTTCAGTGCTTTAGCTGTGCCCTGGCGCATCCCATCGGGTGGTAACGACTGGACAGGGCGGGGGACTGGACAGGGCGGGGTTTTCGCAGGCATCTCTTTGGCTTGCGGGAATCATGGGCCAGCCATAGCAGGCCAAACGGAACCGGATATGACTGAACCACCACAGCGCCCGTCTTTTGCCGCCGACAGCATTATGGCGCCGCTGCGCCATTCGGTGTTCCGGCGCATCTGGCTCGCCAGCCTGGTTTCCAACCTCGGTATCCTGATTCAGGGCGTCGGCGCAGCCTGGGCGATGACGCAGATGACGTCGTCCGCCGACAAGGTAGCCCTGGTGCAAACCGCGCTGATGCTGCCGATCATGCTGATCGCGATGCCGGCCGGCGCCATCGCCGACATGCACGACCGTCGGATCGTGGCGCTGGTCTCGCTCGCCATCGCGCTATCAGGCGCGACCGCACTGACGGTGCTGGCGTGGTTCAATCTCGTCACCCCGAATGTCCTGCTGGCGCTGTGTTTCGTGGTCGGCAGCGGCATGGCGCTGTTCGGACCGGCGTGGCAGGCCTCAGTCAGCGAACAGGTGCCGGCGGAAACGCTGCCGTCGGCGGTCGCGCTCAACGGCATCAGCTACAATATCGCACGCAGCTTCGGCCCGGCGATCGGCGGCATCGTGGTCGCAACCGCGGGCGCCGTGGCGGCGTTTGCGGTGAACGCTGCGCTGTACCTGCCGCTGATGATCGTGCTGTTTCTGTGGAACCGCGCCAACGAACCGTCGCGGCTGCTGCGCGAGCGGCTCAACCGCGCCATCGTCTCGGGCGTGCGCTACATCGCCAATTCGCCGTCGATCCGCATCGTGCTGATACGAACGCTGGTGACCGGCCTGATCGGCGGCTCGGTTTCGGCGCTGATGCCGCTGGTCGCCCGCGATCTCCTGCATGGCGGCGCGCAGACCTACGGCATCATGCTCGGCGCGTTCGGGATGGGCGCGGTGATCGGTGCGTTGAATATCGCCGAGGTGCGCAAGCGCATGAGCGGCGAGGCCGCGATACGCACCTGCGCGATATCGATGGCGGGCGCGATCGCGGCAGTAGCTATCAGCAGGGAGCCGGTGCTGACCGCGGCGGCTTTGGTGCTGGCCGGCGGCGTCTGGATGCTGGCGGTCGCCTTGTTCAACATCGGCGTGCAACTCTCGGCGCCGCGCTGGGTCGCGGGCCGCTCGCTGGCGGCGTTTCAGGCCTCGATCGCAGGCGGTATCGCGATCGGTAGCTGGGGCTGGGGACACCTGACCGATGCCGCCGGCGTGGAAACCGCTCTATTGGTCTCCGCCGGCCTGATGCTGCTGTCGCCGCTGCTCGGCATCTGGCTGCGCATGCCCCCGATCGGCGCGCGCAACGAAGCCGCCACCGAAGTGCTCGCGGATCCCGAGGTGCGGTTGTCGCTGACCGGACGCAGCGGACCATTGGTGGTCGAGATCGAGTACCGCGTCTCGCAGGACAACGCCCGGCTGTTCCACAATGTGATGCAGGAAGTGCAGCTCAGCCGCCAGCGCAACGGCGCCTATGGCTGGTCGATCGCGCGCGATATCGCCGATCCCGAATTGTGGACCGAGCGCTATCACTGCCCGACCTGGCTGGATTATCTGCGCCAGCGCAGTCGCGCGACGCAGTCCGAACGCGCGCTGCATCAGCGGGCGATCGACTTCCATGTCGGGCCGCAACCGATACGCGTCCGCCGCATGCTGGAGCGGCCGTTCGGCTCGGTGCGCTGGAAGGAAGATACGCCCGACCGCGCGGCCAACGAGGTGTTGCCGGTGGTCGCAACGGCGGCGGGCAGCAGTACGTAGGTCATCCCCCGATGCGCAATTGCGCATCTGAGGACGGGACTGTCGGGGTCCAGACGCAAAATCGCGAAAACAACCCCATGCAAAGTAGAATGGCACGCGAAAATAGGCCCGGTGGCGGCGCCCAGCACGTCATTCCGGGGCGCGCATAGCGCGAACCCGGAATCCCGAAATTGTGCGCCGAGAGAGATTCCGGGTTCGATGCTTCGCATCGCCCCGGAATGACGAGAGCCGTTACTGCCCGTGGCTTGCCAGCACCGCCTGACAGGCCTTGCTGATGCGCGCGCGGTTCTGCTTCAGGCACGCCAACACGATCTGGTCGCCGTCTTGCATCTGCGCGCGGCAAAACCGCGAGACGTCGCGGGCGCAGGCGTCATGACCTTGCTGCTGCGCTGAAGCGGCGGAAGCGATCAGAACCAACGGAATGACGAACAGGATTTTGGTCATTTAATATGCCTTCACACGCAATGGACGCGGTCCGGGCGTTCTAGAGCGCCCAAATCCGGCTCGCAATGCATTTGTGGGAAGGCGGAGCCGCGCGCTGACAGCTCATGAACGCTTGGGAACCGGAAAAGCGCCTGCGTCTGATCGCCGCAAGCGCTTTTCGAAAACCGGGGAGCAACCGCTTACTGCGCGGCGAGCTTGCCGGACCTTTGGGCGGCCAGATCGCGATCCAGCACGACGCGGCAACCGCTGGAGAGGCTCGAACGCTTGCTGATCATGCAGGCGGTGATCGCCGGGATATTGGGGATCTCCGAACTGCACAGGCGGAACGCGTCACCGCTGCACATCGACTGCGCTTCGGCGCTGAAAGCAAAGCCCGAAGTCGACGAAACCGCTGAAATCGAGGCGGCGAAAACCAGCGCTAAACCGGCCTTGCGAAAGCTACTGGTAAAGGTGGCGGTCATGTTCGGCTCCTGTTGGCACCGCACGACGCGGGCCCGTTGTTCGATGACCCGACCATGCGCTGGATTGAGGCACCCGACTGTGACCAACATCACACTGGCCAATGGCCTAATTTTTATTGGCCGATCCGGATCGTGTTGGGGAGGCGTTAAGACCTTGTTCGCATTAATGGCGCGTCGCGTGTGTGCCCCTGTATGTGGAAAGAGTAGCGATGCGTAATGCGTTCGGCCTGATGCTGCTGTCGCCGCGCGGCCGCCCCTCAAACCGTTGCCGCCCGCAAGGCCGAGCCGCTGCCCGCCTCGGCCAAGGCAAAGGACGACGTCGAGGTGACGGCCTCGCTGTCGAAGCCGGCACCCGCACCGGTTCCGCAAGCCACCAAATCCACCTGCGCCAATCCCGATGCGCTCGGCGTCAGCCGCACGGTTGTGATCGACACCACAGGCGGCCCGGGCTTCGGCTTCCTGCAGTACAAGCAGTTCGATTTCCTCACCGACAAGGAAGTGGTGCTGAGCTTCGACGACGGTCCGTGGCCGACCACGCCGGCGGTGCTGAAGGCGCTTGCGGATGAATGCACCAAGGCGGTGTTCTTCCCGATCGGCCTGCATACCACCTATCATCCCGATATTCTGAAGCAGGTCGCCGCCGCCGGACACACCATCGGCGCCCACACCTGGTCGCACGCCGATCTCCACAGCAAGAAGATGACCGAACAGCAGGGCATAGACGAGATCGAGAAAGGCTTCAGCGCCGTGAAGATGGCGATCGGCGCCAACCCTTCGCCGTTCTTCCGCTTCCCCGGGCTGGCTCATACCCAGCCGACGCTGGCCTATCTCGGCAGCCGGAACGTCTCGATGTTCTCGGTCGATATCGACTCGCTCGACTTCAAATCCTCTTCGTCCGACCAGGTCATCCAGACCGTGATGACCAAGCTCGACAAGCAGGGCAAGGGCATCATCCTGATGCACGATTTGCAGAAGCACACCGCGCAGGCTTTGCCGACGATCCTGCGCCGCCTGAAGGCCGGTGGCTACAAGGTGGTCGAGATGAAGGCCAAGGAGAAGCTGGAAACTTTGCCGGAATACGACGCGCTGCTGGTCAAGGATCTGAAGGTCCCCGCCGTCGCCGCGCGTCCGCTCAGCAGCGTGGTGCAGACGGTTTCGCAGTAAGGATCGACAGCGCTCGTTGTCATGGCCGGGCTTGACCCGGCCATCCATCCTCTTCGAAAAGCTTTCATTTTAGATGGATGGCCGGGTCAAGCCCGGCCATGACAAGAGTATTAGCCGCGTCGCTTACCAATAAACGCCGTGGCGATGCAGTTCGCCGATGATGCGGCCTTCGGTCCAGTAACGCTTGTGCCGCGGCTTCTCGGCCTTCGCCGTCTTGGCGGGCTTTGTCGGCTCGGTGGTAGCCTGCTCGACCTTCGGCGCATCGGCCTTGGGTGTTTCAGCCTTGGGCGTTTCGGTTTTGGTTTCGACCGCCGTCGGGCGCTCGATATATTTCGGGGCTTCTGCCTTCGGCGCTTCCACAGCCTGCGGAACTTCTGCGGTTTTCGGCGCATCGGCAATCTTGGCCGGCGCGGGTGCCGGCGTTGCCAGCACATCGCTGCCGGCCAATGACAAACTCCGCTCCCCGGCCTGCGCGGTGGCGGAAGCCAGAACCAACCCTGCGATCACGATGAATTTGCGCATCTGAGTGTCTCCCGTTTTGCGAGCGGGAAATTACGCCGGACCGGTGGCCGATTATGTGAGGCGGATCACATAGTCGCAAAACGAAAACGGCGCACCAGCCAATAAGCCGATGCGCCGTTTGCGGAAGTAGCGTGGCCAATTAGCCGAACTGGTTCATCGTGTTATGCGCACCGCCCGCCTTCAGAGCGGCCTCACCAGCAAAATATTCCTTGTGATCGTCGCCGATGTCGGAGCCGGCCATGTTCTGATGCTTCGCGCAGGCGATACCCTGACGGATTTCCTGGCGCTGAACACTCTTCACATAGCCCAGCATGCCCTGGTCGCCGAAGTATTCCTTGGCGAGGTTATCGGTCGACAGCGCCATCGTGTGATAGGTCGGCAACGTGATCAGGTGATGGAAGATGCCGGCGCGCTTGGCTGAATCCGCCTGGAAGGTGCGGATCAGCTCGTCGGCTTCGATCGCCAGCGGCGTAGCGTCGTACTCCGCCTTCATCAGCTCGGCACGGTTGTACTTGCTGACATCCTTGCCGGCTTCCTTCATCGCATCGTAAACCTGCCAACGGAAGTTGAGCGTCCAGTTGAACGACGGCGAATTGTTGTAGGCCAGCTTGGCGTTCGGGATCACCTCGCGAACACGATCGACCATCTTGGCGATCTGTTCGATATTCGGCTTCTCGGTCTCGATCCACAAAAGGTCGGCGCCGTTCTGCAGCGAGGTGATGCAGTCGAGCACGCAGCGATCCTGGCCGGTGCCTTCGCGGAACTGATACAGGTTGCTGGGCAGCCGCTTCGGACGCATCATCTTGCCGTTGCGGTTGATGACGACGTCACCGTTGCGGGCGTTGTCGGCGGTGATTTCCTCGCAGTCCAGGAAGCTGTTGTACTGATCGCCGATGTCGCC
>WNFM01170630.1_pt3 | contig 10940 bp, 9 predicted proteins | sample 5400271 | NCBI WGS metagenome assembly WNFM01 (sample SAMN13153352, study PRJNA577476) | soil metagenome | isolation source: 60 cm saprolite on Douglas fir-dominated hillslope | place: USA:California | collected 2013-09-17 | reverse complement strand
GCTCCCCTTCGCATACCCATCGCTGGGGACCGCGTATGGGCTGCTTGGGTGCGTGCCTCCCTTGCTCTATCGAAAGCTTTAACAAGTCGCTGGGGGATGCAGATGGCAGATGCCAGACCATGACACACATTCCCTGCGTTGCACATTTGACGAGAGGATACTTACGGCGCCCTTGCGCAGAGAGGTAACGTGTTCGATGGAAGTATCAAAAGGGGATGGAGACATCCCCGCGCAGATGAGACGAGAACACATACGTGCTTACGTCCAGGCACGGGACTTCGTACGGGTGAGTGATCTGAGCGCCAGGTTCCATGTATCCGAGGTCACGGTAAGGGGAGATCTTGATTCATTAGCTGAACGTGGGCAGATTCGGCGTATTCGCGGGGGGGCAATGCCCAAACTCCTCCCTCACCTGGAGCGTCCCTTTGAAGAGGTGAAGAACTCACGCACAGTTGAGAAGTCTACTATTGGGCGGCTGGCTGCCAGTCTCATCGCCCAGGGAGAAACCATCATTCTCGATGTTGGTACGACGACAACTGAGGTTGCCCGTGCACTGATCATGCGGGAGGATTTACTTGATATTGTCGTATTTACTAATGCGCTCAATATCGCATTAGAGCTTGAAGTGGCCATCCCTCGTTTCACGGTAGTTGTTACCGGAGGCACTCTCAGGCCTCTGCAACATTCGCTTGTCAATCCGATAGGAGGACTGATGTTCGATCGTATCAATGCTCACACTGTCTTTCTCGGGTGTAATGGGATTCATCCGCATAGAGGCATCACGAATATCAACCTGCCTGAAACAGAGATGAAACGTTGCATGTTACAAGCAGCCAAGAGGCGTATCCTTGTTGCAGATGGCTCTAAAGTAGGACAGATAGAATTGGCCTATCTTTGTGGAGTTAGTGAAATTGATCTGCTGATCACGGATAGTTCCGCCGACCCCGCCGTGTTAGCGGCACTTCATGAGCAAGATCTTGAAATTATGATCGCAGATTGACGCGAGCGAATGATAACGGCATTCTAAACCAAAATCCCCAAAAATCCTCTTGCAGTTCCACCTCTAATGATGTATTATATGGGAGGTTCGCACTCTTACTATGAGAGTGCTAAATTTAGGTGAGCTATATCTCACCACGCATATAGAGAAAAAATAGGGAGAATAGGTATGTCAACAGTGAGCCTCAAAATTCAGCCGCTGGGTGACCGTGTGGTAGTCAAAGCATTAGCCCGTGAAACCGTCACCAAGAGCGGCATTGTGCTACCGGATACAGCCAAAGAGAAGCCCCAGGAAGGTGAGATTCTGGCGGTTGGTCCTGGTAAAGTCCTGGACAACGGCAAACGCGTAACCCTGGAAGTACAAGTAGGACAGAAGGTGCTCTTTGCGAAATACGCAGGCACCGAGGTCAAGATGGACGGCGAAGAGTATTTGATCCTACGCGAAAATGATATTATGGGTATCGTGGAATAACTCTGGTTTATTCCGGTTGTAATGAACAGATTTGTTGCGAGTTCCCTTCCCGTTTATTCAATGTACGTGAGACTCGTAGCATCATTTTTTAGGAGTATGTTTCGTGGCAAAGAGACTACAATTTGATGAGCAAGCGCGCCGTTCCATGAAAAAGGGTATTGACGCGGTTGCCGAGGCTGTTAAAGTAACCCTTGGCCCCAAGGGTCGCAACGTTGTACTGGACAAGAAGTTTGGTGCACCAACTATCACCAATGATGGTGTCACCATTGCGCGTGAAATTGACCTGCCCGATCCTTTTGAGAACATGGGCGCGCAGTTACTGAAAGAGGTCGCCACCAAGACCAATGACGTCGCCGGTGATGGTACCACCACCGCGACCGTGCTGGCCCAGGCGATTGTCACCGAAGGCCTCAGGAACCTGGCTGCAGGTGCTAATCCCATGATCTTGCGCCGTGGCCTGGAGAAGGGTGTCGAGGCTGTCATTGAAGAAATCAAGTCAATGAGCAAGCCGGTTGAGACCCAGGAAGAGATCGCCCAGGTCGCTTCGATTTCAGCTGCTGATAGCACCATTGGTGAACTCATCGCCGATGTGATGGATAAAGTTGGTAAAGACGGCGTCATCACCGTTGAAGAGGGTCGCGGCCTGGCCATGGAAAAAGAGTATACCGAGGGTATGCAGTTCGACCGTGGCTTCATCTCCGCCTACATGACGACCAACAACGAGCACACCATCGCCGAGCTATCCAATCCCTACATCCTTATCACCGATAAGAAGATCAGCGCGATTGCCGATATCCTTCCCGTGCTGGAGCGCATTCTGCAATCCGGTACCAAAGAGCTGGTCATCATTGCCGAGGATCTGGACGGTGAGGCCCTGGCAACCCTGGTTGTCAACAAGATGCGTGGTGCCTTCAACGTCCTGGCCGTCAAAGCTCCAGGCTTTGGCGATCGCCGCGAGGCTATGCTGGAAGATATCGCTATTCTGACCGGTGGTCAAGTTATCACCGAGAAGACCGGCCTCAAGCTTGAGAACGCCAGTCTGCGCGATCTTGGCCGTGCCCGCATCGTGACTGCCAATAAAGACAATACAACCATCGTCGAAGGTGCTGGCTCAACTGATCAGATCCAGGCTCGTGTCCGCCAGATCCGCGCACTCATCGAGGATACAACCAGCGATTACGATCGCGAGAAGCTCCAGGAGCGCCTGGCCAAGCTAGCCGGTGGCGTAGGCGTGATCAAAGTTGGTGCTGCCACCGAGGTCGAACTGAAAGAGAAGAAGCATCGTGTTGAGGATGCCCTTTCTGCGACCCGCGCCGCTATCGAAGAGGGTATCGTTCCCGGCGGCGGTTCCGTGCTGGTTGCTGCCATTCCCGCTCTGGATAAAGTGCAGGTTGCTCCCGGTGATGAGGCCACCGGCGTCAACATCCTGCGCCGCGCTCTTGAAGAGCCACTGCGCCAGATCGCCTTCAATGCCGGTCGCGATGGTGCGGTAACCGTTGCCGCTGTGCGCTCCGGCGCTCGTGGTCTTGGCTTTGATGCTCTAAGCGGCGAGTATGTAGACATGTTCAAAGCTGGTATTGTTGACCCTGTAAAGGTCACGCGCTCTGCCTTGCAGAATGCAGCCAGCATCGCGGGTATGGTCCTCTCGACCGACACCCTCATCACCGATTCCCCGGAAGAGGAGCCCGCTGGCGGCGGTATGCCTGCTGGTATGGGTGGCATGGGTGGTATGGGCGGCATGATGTAGCCATTTCCCAACAAACCCAAAAAGAGATCCCCGGCATCGCTGGGGATCTCTTTTTGGGTTTGTTGGGGATATCAATGGTCTGTACTGCTACAGCGTAATATAAGATATAATTGCCCTTGTAACTAATACTGCTATGTTCGTTTCGCTTTCTCGGTGCACCGCTTGCCTGACGGGACTGGAAAGCCTTCATGGCTAGCGAATGCTCAGCACAAGCGGCAATCCAGAAAGTTACAGGTTTGTGGGCCGCGCGCTCCCACAAATCTATAACCAAAGCCCCACCGTAGGTGGCGGCCAGTCCAATAATATGTAATGCCGCGGGCGCTAAAGCTTAAGTAATGGAGTATCTGCCATGCCTATCGACTTTCATGCCGAAGAAAATCGCCATACTTACGCAACACGACAGGCTGACCCTTCATGGGTTGCCGCCATCAAGAGTATTGTACATGTGAAGGGCAAGCATGTACTGGACATCGGCTGTGGGGGAGGCATTTATAGTAAGGCGCTTGCAGACATGGGTGCGGCCCACGTAACTTGCCTGGACTTCTCAGAAGCAAGCCTGTCAGGTGCGCGTGAGCATTGCCAGGCATATGCCAATCTCTCTTTTGTACAAGGAAATGCCCTTGACACGGGGCTATACGCTCAACAGTATGACGTTATTCTAGAACGCGCCTTAATCCATCACCTCCGGCAGGACGATCTACCCGCCTGCTTTACAGAAGCCTTTCGCCTGCTCAAACCAGGGGGCACCCTTATCATCCAGGATAGAACGCCTGAAGACTGCCTGCTACCGGGGAGCAGTACCAACATTCGCGGCTATTTCTTTGAGCGTTACCCTCCCCTTGCTGAAAAGGAAGTGGCACGCAGATATGAAAATAAGCCTGTTTTGCAAGCGCTGCTGCGCGCTGGTTTTCAGGGCGTCAAAGAACAGAAACTATGGGAGACGAGAGCCATCTACCCTGACTTTGATGCGCTCGCCCAGGATTTGCTAGCCCGCACGGGCCGCTCCATCCTGCATGAACTCACAGACGAGGATCTGCAAGACCTTGTGTCGTATATACGCGAAAAATTGCAGGGACAAACAGAGATAGTTGAACAAGATCGCTGGACTATCTGGAGCACCATGAGGTGATAACGGCATATAGTCACTATTCAGGAACCCTTTTTGCTTGACTCCTCAGCGCCTGCGGCGCTTCGTAGGTTTTAGTGAGTATGATGCGCTTTGCTGCCGCAGGCAGCAAAGCGCATCATACTCACTAAAATGAAGGCGCTCGCAGAGCGCCTTCATCACAATCGAATATGAGTTTCAAAAATTGGGGATAACTCCATAGGCGCGGACTTTAGGAGCTGTGGGCGGTGTTCCAGGGCGGGGGCAAGCCCCGCCCCTACTATACACGGGCTTGGCAAGCCGCATCGTGTATAGTAGGGGCATCCCCTTGCGGGTGCCCTGGAACGATGAATGTGCTTGAGAAGCTCATTTACTTCAGCATCATCTGCGCTGCCTGTTGGGCCAGGTTAACCAGCCAGAATGGCAACACTGTACCCATGGCAAAGGTGCCAAGCACGGCGATCCCCAACGCGATCCATGACATTATACCGATGTTGATAGTCTCTCTCTGCTCACCCGTGTGCGGTGCAGGCGTGAGAGGTTGGTTCGTTGTCGCGGTTGCCTTTGGCTTCACTGCCACAGCTGTGGCTCCCTTTGACGAGGTCAGCGCGTTGGCATTGCCCAACTTTGTTGAAACTCGTTTGCCCGCGGGGGTAAGAGTAGTAGGAGTAGTGGGAGTAGTGGGTTTGCTGACTACCGCTGGTGCTACTACTGTTTCTTGTTCCATGAACATGGTCGCGATAACGCGCAGGTAGTAGTACATGCCCAGTACGCTTGCCAGCACGCCAATGATCAGTAGTTCAGGGTAACCACCCTGTAGGGCCGCGTAGAAGAGATAGTACTTGGCAGCAAAACCAGCCATAGGCGGAAAGCCTGCCAGCGCCAGCATGAAGAAGGCCAGCAGACCTGCTACGACGGGCTGGCGATACCATAACCCACGGATATCTTTATAGCTGCTGCCGCTATTATCGGTCTGCTCTAAAATTGAGACAACGCCGAAGGCACCCAGGTTCAGGAACGTATAGCAGAGCAGGTAAAAGAGAATAGCGGAGATGCCCACAGTGCCTCCAACGACTACCCCTATCAACAGATAGCCAGCATGGGCGATGCTGGAATAGGCCAACATCCGTTTAACGTTGGTTTGCACCAGTGCCAGGATATTACCACCCACGATTGTCAAGATGGTGATAGCCCATACGACCGGTACCCACTCAGCTTTTGCGCTAAGAAAGACAACATCGAAGACGCGCGCAAAGGCAATCATGGCCGCTGCTTTGGTGCCTACGGACATGAACGCCGTCACCGGGGCTGGCGCTCCATCATAGACGTCAGGCGTCCAGGCCTGGAACGGAATGGCAGACACTTTAAAAGCAAAGCCTACCGTTAACAGACCCATGGCTATCAGCAGTAGGGTTGGACTGTGCAGCGTGGCATTGGGTACAGCCTTATGCGCTAAAAATGTACGTACGCTATCAAATGCTGTACCGCCTGTCGCCCCATATGTCAGGGCAATACCGTACAGCAAGAAGGCTGAGGCAAACGAGCTAAGCAGGAAATACTTCATGCCTGACTCTTGTGAACCCTTGCGGCGTGCGACGAAACTACACAGGATGTACAGGGCCAGTGAAAGCAATTCCAGGCCCAGGAACACCGTCAAGAAGCTTGTTGCGGACGCCATCAGCATCATACCAATCGTGGCCAGCAGGAATAAGGCATAATACTCGCCCTGGTGCACAAGGTTCAAGCGTTTGAGATAAGCTGGAGAAAGCAGAATTCCCAGTGCACTGGCACTCAAGATAATGATATAGGCGTAGAGCGAGCCTGTGTCGGAGCCAACCATGTGATTGAAGGCCGTCTGGTGATCGCCAGACGCAAAGAGAACTATTGTTGCGGCAAACGCACCTGCCAATCCAAGCAGGCTTAAGAGTGGTAGCACAACAAAAGTTGTGGGGCCGCTATCTTTTCCGTCTTGTGCTGGACGCGGCAGCACCAGGTCTACCAGCATGACGATCAGTGTCATGATTGTGAGGATCAGCTCTGGTGTAATGCGCGCCCAATCGGCGGCAGTTACTGAATATGTAAATGTCATAGCATAATACCTCTGAACCTACCTTACAAATGCGCTGCCAATATTTTGCAGGGTGTTGAGCACCGATGGCTCCATTAAATAGGTCAGCGGAGCAGGTTGAATACCAATATAAAAGATCAGGAGTAACAGCGGCGACAACGTCAGGAACTCACCGAGGCCCAGGTCGTGCAGCCTGCCTTTGCGTTCAAGCGAGCCGATGGTCCCTCCCGTTTTCATTGGTCCCGCCATAACATCCAGGAAGAAACGCATGAGATACCAGGCAGCGGGTACAACAACTGCGGTACCTAACACACCAAAGATGACACTGCTGCGGAAGGCACCGAGTAAGGCCAGGAATTCACCGGCAAAACTATTCAGGCCGGGCAGCCCAAGTGATGAGAGCGCGGCGATTAACATCACCGTTGCCAGCACAGGGATGCGCCTGGCTAACCCGCCAAAATCACGAATATTGTGTGTGCCCGTACGAAACTCAATGTAACCAACAATCAGGAAGAGTGCTGCTGTTGTGATACCGTGATTAACCATCTGTAATACAGAGCCTTCGATACCCTGTGTATTGAAGGCAAATATCCCCAGCACAATTACCCCCAGGTGACTGATACTGGAATATCCCAGCAGGCGTTTAAGGTCTGTTTGCACCAGGGCCAGGATTGCACAGTACAGGATACCAATCACTGCCAATGTATTGAAGAGCGGCGCGAGGGTATGAATTGCCGATGGGAAGAGCGGTAGGCAGATGCGCAGCAGACCATAGGCACCCGTCTTGGACATAGCACCGGCCAGCATCGCTGTGACGGGCGTGGGTGCTTCACTGTAAGCATCGGGTAGCCAACTATGGAATGGTACCAGTGGTACTTTGACGGCGAAGGCGGCGGCAAAGGCCAGCAGGAGCCACACTTGCGCTGTGCTATCAAGGCGACTGTTTAGCAAGTTTGCCAGTTCAAGCGTATAGCCGTTCCCTGTCGCTTTCTGATAATAATAGCCTATAGCAATGACTCCTGCCAGCATAAGCAGGCTGCCTACTGAGGTGAACAGGACAAACTTGATGGCCGCGTAAATACGCCGCTCGCCGCCCCAGCTACCTACCAGGAAATAGGCCGGTATCAGCATCACTTCCCAGAAAATATAGAAGAGGAAGAGATTGGTTGAAAGGAAAACACCGAGTATGCCGCACTCTAAGAGCAGCATGAAGGCCATATAGTTTTTGACCTTCCGGTCGATGCGGAACGATGCCCCGACACATACGAGCGTGAGGAGTGTTGTCAGCGCCACCAGCAGCAGGCTGATACCATCGACGCCCAGACTATAGTTGATACCGAGCGAAGCGATCCACGTCAAACGTTCATTATACAGAAAGGTAGCGTTTGGTGCCGAGCCAAGAATGGGCGAGGATATTGATACTCCCGCCTGTGAATACGCCAGTACCAGTGCCATAGCCAGTAGAAAATCCATCCAGGCCACCGCCAGGGCGGTCCAGCGTATCGCGCTGACCTGTTCCTTTGGGATGCACAGGATAGCAATTCCTCCCAGGAGAGGCAGCCATATGATTATCGATAAAATTGGAAACATGCCTCTATCCCCTCACTGCGTAGTACACAATAATCAGCACTACGCCAATCAGAATTGCCAGGGCGTAGTTACGCATATAGCCAGTTTGTAGGCGGCGCAGTCCCGCGCTTGTTCCTCGTAACACTCCTGCGATGACCTGGCTTCCTCCATCGAGTAAACCGCCTTCAAAGTAGCGCGTTGCGGTGCGACCAAACCAGAGAACAGGCTGTACGATGACGGCTGTAAGTATCTCATCAACGTAGTACTTATGCAATACCAACTGGTATAGGGGATTCTGGCTCTCTTTGTACTGGAAGCCCCGTCCATACAAACGCCAGGCCCAAACAATACCAATTGCAGCAAGGAGCACACTCACGCCTATCGAGACCCATTGCACAGCGAATGAGGCCTCATGCAAAGTTGTTACATCGCTGAACACCGGAGCGAGGAAGTTCGCCAGGGGGTGCCATTTAGACAAGCCAATGATACTAAATGAACCGACCCAGCCTCCCACAACTGACAGGATGGCCAGGATGATAAGCGGTATAGTCATGACGGCGGGGGCTTCATGGATCATAAAGCGTTCGCCTGCATGCTGCCGGGATGGCTCTTCTTCGTCCTCATCCTCTGCATGCACATGGCTGGCCCGACCCGTACCGCGATAGCCACCCATGAAGATGCCAAAGAAGAGGCGGAACATATAGAAAGCGGTCAGCCCAGCCGTTAAGATACCAATACCCCAGATCACGTAGTAGATACGGCCGCCGCCAGTTGTTGCCTGGGCCAGCAAGGAACTGAGAATGTCATCTTTACTCCAGAAGCCTGACAGGGGTGGTATGCCGCTGATTGCTAGCGCCCCGACCAGGAATGTCCAGAAGGTAATCGGCAATCTCTTTTGCAAGCCGCCCATCTGACGCATATCTTGTTCACCGGCCAGGGCATGGATAACCGCGCCTGCAGCCAGGAAGAGCAGCGCCTTGAAATAGGCATGTGTCGTGAGATGGAAGATACCAGATGTATAGTTATGCACGCCCTCGCCCATAAACATATAGCCCAGCTGGCTGATGGTCGAGTAGGCCAGCACGCGTTTGATGTCCAGTTGGAAGAGCGCAATCGTTGCCGCGAAAAGGGCCGTGACAGCGCCAATCACAGTTATGATTAAGAGCGCTGTTGGCGCTAACTCAAACAACACGTGAGCGCGTGCAACCAGGTAGACACCAGCGGTCACCATTGTAGCCGCGTGGATGAGAGCGCTGACCGGCGTTGGACCTTCCATGGCGTCGGGCAACCACATATAGAGCGGCAACTGCGCAGACTTGGCTGCGCATGCCAGGAACAGGCACAACGCAGTGAGTGTTGCGATCGCATGTCCTTTGGTCGCGGGATCAATCGAGTTGAAGACACTACCAGCAATAGTACTATTGCCGAAGTAGTTCAGCACGCCATACTGCTTGAAGATAAGGAAGATGGCGATCATCAGTCCAAAGTCACCAATGACATTGATCACAAAGGCTTTTTGAGCAGCAGCCACCGCCGAACGTCGCTGAAACCAGAAACCGATCAAGAGGAACGACGCCAGGCCCACCAGACCCCAGCCTACCAGCAGGAAGAGGAAGTTATCTGCCGCCACCAGCAGCACCATGGCAAAAATAAAGAAGTTGAGGTAGGCGAAGAAACGCCAGAAACCCGGGTCGTCTTCCATGTAGCCCGCTGAGTAGATATGAATAAGGAAGCCAACGCCTGTGATGATCATGAGCATGGTTGCTGCCAGGGGATCGAAATACAGGCCAAAGCTTAATTGAAAGTCGCCCGATACTACCCACGTATAGAGTACCTGGTCGCTCGCACGCCCACTCTCCAGGGTACCCAACATCGAAAAGAAGCTGAAGGCGGCAAAAAGAAAGGCCAGGCCACAGGCGGTCCATGCTATAGCTATCACTGCTTGCCGCGTCAGGGCCCTTCCGATAATACCCAGGATGATGAACCCTAACAAGGGCGATAGCAGCACCCATGGAGTTAAGTTTGTCATACAACTAGCCTCGTAATAGATTCATGTCGTCAACATCGATATTACGGCGGGTGCGGAAGATGGAGACGATAATAGCCAGGCCAACAACTACCTCAGCGGCGGCAACGGTCAGTACCAGAAAGACAAACATCTGTCCATCCGCCGAATCCAGGAAGCTAGAGATGGCCACAAACGATAGATTGACTGCATTTAACATTAATTCAATCGACATAAAGATAATGAGTGGGTTACGACGGATAAGCACGCCGACGACGCCAACCGTAAATAAAATAGCACTCACTATTAAGTATGCTGATAATGGCATAATTTTTTCTCCCTACGCCTTTCTCCCCAACACCAATGCTCCCAGGATAGCGACGATGATGAGCAGGCTGGTTACTTCGAAGGGGAAAGCGAAACCATGGAACAGGGCCTGACCGAATGCCTCGATATTGCTATTGCAATGCGTGTTTACAATATGGTTTGGATCAGTATTGCAGTACGTATTTACCACGTGCGAGAGACTATTGCCCGGCGTGGCTTTAGCGCTGCTATCAATGGCGGTACCGGTAAATAGCAGGTAACTTAACGCACCAACAAGGGTCAGGCCTAAGATACCAGCTACCCAACGCTGCCAGGGAATACGATCCTGAAGTCGCGTATCCTCGGCTTCAGAGGCAAGCATAGTGACGACAAACAGAAACAGGACCATAATTGCGCCGGCATAGATCAGCACCTGCACAATGGCAATGAACATCGCTCCCAGTTGCAGGTAAAAGAGTGCCAGGAAGAGCAAGGTAAGGATCAAGCTCAAGGCGCAGTGGACAGCATTCTTAAACGTAATCACGCCGAGGGCGGATGCGATACTGGCGACGGCTAACACGAAAAAAGCGATTTGCGTTTGAATATCTGTCATGGTTTATGCTGGCCCTTTCCATGCTCAAGCTTGCGCCTGTCTTCATCCTGCTCCTC
>WNFM01341819.1_pt2 | contig 10941 bp, 6 predicted proteins | sample 5400271 | NCBI WGS metagenome assembly WNFM01 (sample SAMN13153352, study PRJNA577476) | soil metagenome | isolation source: 60 cm saprolite on Douglas fir-dominated hillslope | place: USA:California | collected 2013-09-17 | reverse complement strand
CGATTATGCGGAGCAGTCAGCGAGACTTGCTTAGAGGATTCGTACGTCAAATTGCGTTGGCCATAGATGGCCAAAGGCTGCGCGCCGCCGAGCAGCGGGCGAAGTTGCTCGAGGAGTTTGAGCGCCTGAGCAAAAGTCTGCTCGACTCCATATCACACGAAATCAGAATTCCTATTTCAGCCATCAGCAGCGCCACTGCCATCTTGAACGCGGCGCGTGATCCTTCGCTGAAAAAGGTCCCCTGGGCCATGGTGGACGAGATTCAAGAAGCCACCCGGAGGCTAAATCGGTTTGTGGGAAATCTCCTCGACATGGCACGACTAGAGCCGGGTCGCGTGAAACCCAAGCTCGATTGGTGCGACGTGACAGACCTCATCCAGGTAACCCTGACAGAAACGGAAAGGGACCTGGCGCACCACAAAGTTACTTCAGGCATGGCCAACGGATTACCGCTCGTGCTCATGGACTTTGTGCTGATGCAGCACGTGGTCACGAATTTGTTACTGAACGCTGCCGCGCACACGCCTCCGGGTACATCGGTGCAGGTTCTGGTTCGAGCTCAAAATGATATGCTGACGCTGATTGTTGAAGACAATGGTCCCGGCCTGCCGCCCGATGCACTGCCATTTATTTTCGATAGATTTTATAGAGCTCCATTGGCACCCGCGGGTGGTACGGGTTTGGGCCTGGCAATCGTGAAAGGCTTTGTCGAAGCCCAGGGAGGAAGGGTTCAAGCAGCAAACCGACCTCAGGGTGGTGCCGCATTCACTGTTTACTTACCCACCACGAAACCTCCGCCGATACCTGGCGAGACAACGTTGGAACTGAAACATCAACTCCATCTACCGTCACGCGAGAACTGAACACAGGAAAATGATATGTGGATCGTTCGTCTAGCTTTACGCCGGCCCTACACGTTTGTCGTGGCGGCCCTGCTGCTTCTGTTGTTGACGCCGTTTGTGCTGTTAGAGACGCCGACGGACATTTTTCCGTCCATCAACATCCCCGTTGTCAGCGTCATCTGGCAATACACCGGCTTGAGCGCGAAGGAAATCGAGCAACGAATGGTTTACACCCACGAGCGAGCGCTCACGACGACCGTCAACAACATTGAGCACATCGAATCCACCTCCTACGATGGTGTGGCCGTCGTAAAAGTTTTTTTCCATCAGGGCGTTTCGCCGGATGCCGGTGTGGCCCAAATCACCGCGGAATCGCAAACCATTCTGAAACAACTTCCGCCTGGCACCACTCCCCCGTTGATCATCCAATACAACGCCTCCACCGTTCCGATTTTGCAGTATGGCATCAGTAGCAAAACACTCTCGGAGCAACAGACATTCGATCTCGCTTTGAACACAGTGCGGGTTGGCCTCATCAGCGTGCCCGGCGTGGCCGTCCCGTATCCGTACGGTGGCAAGCAACGCGTCGTTTCGGTGGATCTGGACCTCAAAGCCCTCGAGCGCCAGAACCTTTCGGCGCAGGACGTAGTGACCGCCATCAGCGCCCAGAATCTGGTTTTTCCGAGCGGCACGGCAAAGATCGGCGTCAATGAATATCCAATTGATCTCAATACCAGTCCACGGCTCATCGCGCGGTTGAACGATTTGCCGATCAAAACCGTGGAGGGAGCCGTGATCCGGGTCCGTGACGTCGCGCAGGTCCGCGACGGATACACGCCTCAACAAAATCTGGTTCGTCAGGACGGATTGCGCAGCGTCTTGCTGAGCGTCCTTAAGAACGGCACCGCGTCCACACTCAGCGTTGCCAACGGGGTCAAAGCGGTCATGGCGAACGTCAAGAACATGCTCACCAGCGACGTGCAAATAAAACAATTCGGTGACCAATCACTTTTCGTGAAGGCCGCCGTCAGTGGCGTCGTGAGGGAAGGCGTCATCGCCGCGGGATTGACGGCCGCGATGATCCTGCTCTTCCTCGGTTCGTGGCGGAGCACGCTCATCATTGCCATTTCGATTCCGCTTTCCATCCTGGCGTCCCTGGCCCTTCTCAGCGCCATCGGGGAAACCATCAACCTGATGACGCTCGGCGGCCTGGCCCTGGCGGTGGGCATTCTCGTGGACGACGCCACGGTGACCATCGAAAACGTCGAGCGGCACCTGAGGGCCGGCGAAAATCTGGAGAACGGCATTTTGATCGGCGCTGGAGAGATCGCGTTGCCAGCGATGGTATCCACTCTCTGCATTTGCATTGTTTTCGTTCCGATGTTCTTTCTCACGGGGGTCGCGCGATTTCTATTCGCGCCGTTGGCCGAGGCTGTCGTGTTCGCGGTGCTGGCTTCGTACGCGTTATCCCGGACGCTCGTGCCAACTCTGGTGATGTGGTTCGAACGGAACGTAAATCACCAGGAGCACACACATGCGGCCCAAGTCTCGCCCTGGATTCGGCCGCTGGTAATTTTCCAGCGGGGCTTTGAAAGGATGTTCGATGGGTTTCGGCAAGGTTATCAGAAGTTGCTGGGTACAATATTCGACCATCGCCTGCTGTTCGCAGCCCTCTTTCTCGCCTTCTGCGGTTGCTCGTGGCTGCTGGTTCCATTCATTGGACAGGACTTTTTTCCCAGCGTGGACGCGGGAACGTTTCGCCTGCACGTGCGTGCCCATACCGGCACTCGCCTCGAGGAGACTGCGGTGTTGATAGATCATGTCGAAGAGAGCATTCGCCACGAAATTCCGGCCAAGGAACTTCAGGGGCTTATTGATAACCTCGGCATTCCGATTTCCGGCATTAACCTGAGCTATAATGACAGCGGCACCGCCGGACCAGCCGACGCAGATATTATGGTCTCCTTGAACACGGGTCATCGGCCGACGGCTGACTACGTGCGAAATCTGCGGCTTGCCCTGAATCGCGACTTTCCTGGCGTGACATTCTATTTCCTCCCGGCAGACATCGTCAGCCAGACCATCAACTTTGGGCTGCCCGCTCCCTACGACATCCAGGTGCTCGGGCGAGACCTGGCAGGCAATCAAAAGGTCGCCGCCAACATTGCAGAAAAACTTCGACATGTTCCCGGAGCGGTGGACGTGCGGGTTCAGCAGCCGGGGGACTTGCAGCGTCTTGAGTTCGCCATCGACCGGACCAAAGCTTCGCAATTGGGGCTTTCCGAACGCGACGTCGCCAGCTCGGTTCTACTCAGCTTGAGCGGCAGCGGCCAGGTGCAGCCCGCCTACTGGCTCGATTCCAGCATTGGAGTCCAATATCTCCTCAACATTCGCGCACCGGAATATCGAATGACTTCGCTTTCCGATCTCAACTCAATGCCGGTGAGCGCTGGAATGCCCGGCACTGGGAACGAGCAATTGCTGGCAAACGTCGCGTCGTTCTCTCGCGCCAACAGTCAGGCCATTTACTCGCACTATAATGTCATGCCGGTGATTGATGTCTTCGGCGGTGTGGGTGGGCGCGATCTGGGCGGCGTGCTTGCGGACATCAAACCGATTATCGCCGCGGCGCAAAAATCCCTGCCGCATGGCAGTTCCATAGTGCTCCGTGGACAGGCGGAGACCATGCGCTCCAGCTTTGTTGGCCTCAGCGTCGGTCTGGTGATGGCGGTGGCGCTGATTTATTTGCTGCTCGTCGTAAATTTTCAGAGCTGGCTCGATCCGTTCATCATTCTCACCGCGCTGACCGGCGCACTCGCGGGCGTCATCTGGGGATTATTTCTTACCAGCACGACCTTGAGCGTCCCCGCCATGATGGGTGCGATCATGTGTCTAGGCGTCGCCACGGCGAACTCCGTGCTCGTGGTCACGTTCGCGCGCAACAACCTCAAGGAAGGAATGACGCCGCTGAAGGCAGCATGGGAAGCCGGCACGGGCCGCCTGCGTCCGGTGCTCATGACCGCTCTGGCGATGATCATCGGCATGGTGCCGATGGCTCTCGGCCTCGGCGAAGGCGGCGAACAAAACGCGCCTCTCGGTCGCGCCGTGATTGGCGGCTTGGTCCTCGCGACTATTGCCACCCTCTTTTTCGTCCCGGTCGTATTCAGCGTTCTGCACCGAAAGGCTCCGGCGCCCAAAACAAACGAATCGAACGAGCCGACACCATCACACGAGGTTCTACCCACCCCGGCTCATGCCTAAGGATTTCATTCATGAACTCTGATGAATTAATGCACAACGAAGTCCCCGAGACCCAACTGAACGGGGAGCACGCAGTCACTCCTCAAGCGTCGGCAAGCCCGGGGACAAACCGCCTTTTGGCCTACCCTCCCCAATCCTCTGACCCGGCTGAATCACAGGATAAAGCTGCAGCGAAGCCGCCGGCCAAACGCACACGCATCGCCGCAGCCATTATCGCGCTGGTAATCATCGGGGGCCTCGCGCTCGGCTTCCTGCCGCGCTGGCGTCAAAGCCGTTTGACCGTGACTGATACGGGCCAACTGGCAATCCCATCTGTGTCGGTTGTCTCGCCGACAACAGGAACGAACGGTGGCGGCCTTGTGTTGCCTGCGGAGGTCAGACCCTGGCTCGAAGCCTCCATTTTTGCGCGAGCCAACGGGTACTTGAAAAACTGGGTTGCGGACATCGGCGCGCATGTGGAGGCGGGCCAGTTGCTCGCTCTGATTGAGACGCCGGACCTGGACCAGCAACTCGAACAGGCCAAAGCGCAACTGGTTCTCGCGCAAGCCAACCTGCATCTGGCCGAGGTTACAGATAATCGCTGGAAAGAGCTGCTGAAAACCGCGTCGGTCTCCGAGCAGGCGGCCGCCGAGAAGGCCGCGCCAATATGCGGCGGTTGCAGGAGTTGGTCTCATTCCAGAAGGTCGTCGCTCCATTCGCCGGCACCGTCACCATCCGCGCTGTGGATGTTGGCGATCTCATCGTGGCCGGGAGCGGTGGCCAGCAATTATTCCACTTGGCGCAAGCGGACAAACTTCGTGTTTACGTCCGCGTGCCGCAAACGAGTGCATTCGGCATCGCGCCTGGACAGGCTGCGAGCCTTACAATTCCTGAGTTGCCTGGTCAGCCATTCCCCGCGAAGGTCGTGACGACTTCAGAATCCATTTCGACAATTTCGCGCACACTCCTGGCGCAACTCGAAGTGGATAATTCACAGCATCGAATCCTGCCCTACAGCTACGGCGAAGTGCGGTTCGAGGAAAGCAAGGCGAACCCGGCTTTGACCCTGCCCTCAAATACTTTGCTCTTTCGCGCGGAAGGTCTGCAGGTCGCTGTCGTAAGTTCCAACGGAGTGGTCGAACTGCGAAAGGTTCAGGTGGGTCGTGATTTCGGCCAGACGGTCGAGATCATCGGCGGTGTAACCCCGGCGGATCGCGTCATCACTAATCCTTCCGATTCCTTGGTCACTGGCATCAAGGTGATCGTTGCAGGACCAACCAGTTCTGTCGCCTCCAAATAACGATGAGCCTCGTGAAAAAGTTCCGAAAAAATCTGAGCGCAAGGTTGGGATACAATTCCCGTGTCGGCTTTTCATTGGCCGCTTTGACCCTTGTTGCCGGTTGCGCGGTCGGACCGGATTACAAACGTCCTGAAGCGACGACTATTCCTGCGGCCTACACTGGAGCGACGAATCTTGTCGCCACCGACGCCGAAACAACCAATGGCTGGAAAATTGCCGAACCCCAGGCACAGATTCCCAAGGGCAACTGGTGGGAAATCTTTGGCGAAGCGGAGCTAAACGAGCTGGAAAATCAGGCGTCCGACGCCAATCAACAACTCAAAGTTGCCGTTGCCCGCTTGGCCGAAGCGCGCGCCCAGATGGATGCCACGCGAGCCGGTCTTTTCCTGGATATTTCTCTCTCAGCCTCATATACTCGTCAACGCGGTTCGCCGAATGCTCCGTTGAGCACGAGCGGCACTGCTTCGGGGAGGAGCGCAACGTTCAACGATTTTTATGTGCCCCTGAGTCTCGGCTACGAGGTTGATCTCTGGGGCCGGGTCCGCCGCAGCGTTGAATCCGTGCGGGCGCAGGCTCAAGCCAGCGCGGATGATCTTGAAACCATCAAACTGATGATTCAGGCGGAGGTAGCGGTGGACTATTTCACCTTGCGAGCGCTGGACGCTCAGCGGGCGGTCCTTAACTCGAGTATCCAGGTCTTTACCAAATCTCTCGAATTGACCCGCAACCTGAGGGCCGGCGGAGCGGTGTCTGATCTCGACGTGGCTCAGGCGCAGACGGTTCTTAAGACAACGCAGGCGCAGTTGCCCGCCGTGACACTCCAGCGCGCACAATTTGAGCATGCCTTGGCCCTCTTGGTTGGGCAACCCGCCTCGACGTTTCGGATTTCGGAACGCGCCCTTTCCGCTGCGCCTCCCTTGATTCCGTCGGGATTGCCCTCCGAGTTGCTGGAGCGAAGGCCCGACATTTCCGCCGCCGAACGGCGCATGGCATCCGCGAACGCCAGCATCGGCGTGGCCAAGGCGGCCTTTTTTCCGACCGTCCAGTTGAACGGTCTTGCGGGTTTCGAGAGTCTCAATGCCGGCACCCTCTTCGATGCATCGAGCCGCCTGTGGGCTGTCGGACCGTCCATAACCCTGCCGCTCTTTCAGGGGGGAAGCCTCCGCGCGGGTCTGCGGTTGGCGCAGGCGACTTACGAAGAAATGGTCGCCAGCTATCGCCAAAGCGTCTTGACAGCTTTCTCGGAAGTGGAAAACAACCTTGCCGCCCAAACGCTTCTCGCCAGCCAGTACGCTGCGGAAAACGACGCGCTTGTCGCAGCCCGCAAACAACTTGAGATTGTTAATAATCAATACCGTGACGGCCTCATCACCTATCTCGAAGTGGCGACGGCTGAGAGCACCGCGCTGAATGTCGAGTTTGGCACCACCCAACTGCGTGGCCAGCAACTCGTCGCGGCCGTGACGCTGGTCAAGGCCCTCGGCGGCGGATGGCAGGAGACGATTAAACAATGACGACGCGAGCCCTCACTCGGACTGGCGGATCAGTTTCTTGCTCGCCGCGTAACTCGAAAGAGTTAGTGATCGTTCACCTAGTCGAGGAATTCACAGGAGCACAGATTCGCATTAGTGTCTTGCGCATGAAAATTGAAGATGGACGCAAATTTGGTGATGCGGAAGATGCTCAGCAAGGTTCCCTCGGCGAGCCCTCAACTCGAGTAGCCAACTCAGCTCTCGGTAATCCGGTGCTACCTTCGGAGTTTGATCTCTTCGCTCCTAGGAGCCAAGGGGAACGAAAGTGGCAGTTCGCGAGCGGGCATCCCGGTCCATTTGGGAAAGCGTGGAAAGGATTGCGGGCTTGCGTCTCAAACGCAATCCGAGAGCGATAAACTGGAACTCGCAATGAACTCAACCCTGTCCGATCCTTCTTTTTGGAGCCGCTTGCAGTTCGGCTTCACGATCACCTATCACTACCTCTTCCCGCAGCTCACTATGGGCCTGGCGTGGTTTCTGGTGTATTGGAAATGGCGCGCCCTGCGGACGGGTGATGAAAAATACAACGCCGCCGCCCGGTTTTGGGCCAAGATTTTCGGGCTCAATTTTGCGGTCGGTGTCGTCACCGGCATTCCCATGGAATTTCAGTTTGGAACGAACTGGGCGGGCTTTTCCAAGTATGCCGGCGGGGTGATCGGACAGACGCTGGCGATGGAAGGCATGTTCGCGTTCTTTATGGAAGGCGCGTTTGTCGGCGCCCTAATCTGGGGCGAGAAGCGCCTGGGTCCACGGTATCACTTCCTGGCGGCGGTGGGGGTGGCGACGGGGAGCTGGCTCTCCGGCTACTTCATTCTGGGCACGAATGCTTTCATGCAGCATCCGGTCGGTTATCAAATCGAAGCTGATGGCTCGCTGGGCATCGTCAGTTTCAGTGCCTACCTCTTGAATCCATGGGCCTGGATACAGTTCGCCCATAATCAAATGGCCGCGCTCGTGACAGGCTCATTCGTGGTGTCAGCCGTGGGAGCCTTTTATGCCCTGCGAGGACTCCATCCGACCCAGGCCCGGCTTTATCTGCGCGGGGGAACGTTCACTGCGTTAGTCGCTTCGCTGCTGGTAGCGTTTCCGACTGGCGATCAGCAAGCCAAAATGGTCGGCCATCACCAGCCGATCACGCTCGCTGCCATGGAAGGCAAATTCCAGGGCGGAACCAAGGCGGGCGTCGCCCTCGTAGGGCAACCCAATGTTGAGGCCCGGCGGCTCGACAATCCCATCGAGGTTCCCGGCGCGCTCAGTTTTCTCGCCTACGGTCATTTTGGAAGTTATGTGCATGGACTCGATGAATATCCCAAGGACCGATGGCCCGACAACATAGAGCTCTTGTACTATTCGTTTCACATCATGATCACGCTTGGCACGATTTTCATTATGCTCATGGCATACGCCGGCTTCGAGAATTGGCGCGGTACGCTTGAATCCAACACGTTGCTGCTCTGGATCCTGATGCTGGCATTCCCACTTCCGTACATCGCCAACACACTGGGATGGATGACGGCCGAATTGGGCCGACAACCCTGGCTGATCCACGGCCTATTTCGGACGAGCGATGGATACAGCCAGGTAGTGAGCAACGGCAACACCATATTCACATTAATTGGATTCACCGGACTTTATTTTGTGCTCGGCCTGCTCTTTCTCTTCCTGGCCGGTCGCGAGATCGGCCACGGTCCGGACGAAGAGGACGCGGACAATCGTAAGAATATCCGCCGCCCGGACAAGCAAGTCGCCGCCAGCCGTCGAGAGGAGGCAGTTCTATGATCGCATCATGGTACGCCATTGTGAGTTTGATGCTCATCACCTACGTGGTTTTGGATGGGCGCAATTTCGGCGCTGGGATGCTCCACTGGCTGGTCGCCAAAACACCCGAAGAGCGGCGGCAGGTCATTGCGGCGATTGGGCCGTTGTGGTCATGGCACGAGGTTTGGCTCCTCGGTTTTGGCGGCACTCTATTGGCCGTATTTCCACGACTCATGGCCTCGGCGTTTGCCGGTTATTACCTCGCGCTCATGCTGATTTTGTGGGGCCTGATACTGCGCGGGATTTCCATCGAAGTTGGCGGTCATATCAACGATCGCCTTTGGCAAGGGTTCTGGGATTTCGTTTTCGTGTTCTCGAACTTTCTCCTGGCGATCCTCTTCGGCGCGGCGGCAGGCAATCTGGAGCGGGGAGTTCCGCTTGATGCCCAGGGCAATTTCTCGATGGCGTTCTTCACTGATTTTCGGCCGCGCGGCAACGTCGGGCTGCTCGATTGGTACACCGTTTCAGTTGCGATCTTCGTGACTGTCCTGCTGGCGGCCCACGGTGCAACCTATCTCACGCTCAAAACCGAAGGGCTTGTGAACAACCGCAGCGCCAGGTGCGCGAAATGCCTCTGGTGGGCGGTAGTGCCGCTTTTTCTCGCAATCACGGTCGAGTCCTGGATCGTTCGTCCTGACCTGTTCCGGCACGCGTTCGCGAATCCGTTTTGCTGGCTGGGCTTGCTCGTCATCCTCGTCTCGGCAGTCACACTAGGGTCGGGTCTCTCGGCTCTCCAGGAAATGCGCGCATTCGTCGGATCGAATGGCTTGCTCGCGGGTGTGTTGGCCACTGGAGCGGCGGCTCTTTTTCCGGTGATGCTCTATTCGACGCTTGCGCCTGAAAACTCCCTGAGCGCATACGCCGTCAATTCCAACCAAAACGTCTTTCGCCACGCCGTCATTTGGTGGCCGCTGGGTCTGGCGCTGGCGGTTGCTTATTTCATTTTCATTTCTCGACGTTACGCCGGAAAAGTCAGTGTCAAGCGGGACAACCAGGGATTTTACTGAATGAAAGGTTTACTGAACTATGAATGAACAATTACCACGCGTTGTAATCGTAGGCGGAGGTTTTGGCGGATTGGCCGCGGCTAAAGCCCTCCGCCGGACTCCAGCCGAAGTGATCCTGATTGATCGCACCAACCACCATCTGTTCCAGCCGCTCCTTTACCAGGTGGCCACGTCTGTCCTCGCGCCGGGGCAGATCGGCACGCCGATTCGCGGAATACTCGGTAGTCAGAAAAATACGACCGTGGTCCTTGGGGAGGTATCCGCCGTGAACAAGGAGCAGCGTTATGTGGTCGCCAGCTCCGCGGATCGTTCGGAGGTGCAGATCCCGTACGACTATCTGATCTTAGCGACTGGTCAGCGGCATAGTTACTTCGGGCACGACGAATTCGAACGATTCGCTCCTGGTTTGAAGAGCCTGGCGGACGCCGTAGCGATCCGGAACCGGGTCCTGCAGGCCTTCGAGCAGGCGGAGGCGGAGGAAGACCCAAGCCGGCACCGCGAACTGCTGACCTTCGTCCTCGTCGGAGCCGGGCCGACCGGTGTGGAAATGGCCGCCGCGCTTGCGGTAATGGTTCAAACCACTCTTCGCTCGGACTTCAGGCGGATTGATCCACGTTCCGCGCGAATCGTTCTGGTTGATATGGCCAACCGGGTTCTGGGCACGTTCACGGAAACCATCTCCGACGCTGCGAAACAACGGCTCGAGCGGTTGGGTGTGGAAGTGCGGTTGGGCAAAGCCGTGGACAAAATTGATGAGGACGGCATCACCGCCGGAGGCGAGCGCATCGCCAGCAAGACCGTGATCTGGACCGCCGGCGTCGCTCCATCCCCGGCGGGAAAATGGCTGGCGGTGGAAACCGATCGCGCGGGCCGGGTCAAAGTGCAGCCTGATTGCAGCGTGCCGGGGCATCCGGAGATTTTCGTGGTTGGTGACACTGCTTCCCTCCAGCAAGACGGAAAACCTCTGCCCGGCGTGGCTCAAGTGGCGATGCAGCAGGGCCGCTACGCAGGGAAGCTAATTCACCGGCGAATCGAGGGGATGCCGGCGCCGCGTCCGTTTCGCTACTTCGACAAAGGGAACATGGCGGTGGTTGGGAAAGGATTCGCCGTTCTACAAAGCGGGCCGGTCAAGATGAGCGGATTTTTTGCCTGGCTGGCCTGGGCCGCGATCCATCTCCAGTTTCTCGCCACGCAAAATCTGC
>WNFM01221392.1_pt3 | contig 10941 bp, 9 predicted proteins | sample 5400271 | NCBI WGS metagenome assembly WNFM01 (sample SAMN13153352, study PRJNA577476) | soil metagenome | isolation source: 60 cm saprolite on Douglas fir-dominated hillslope | place: USA:California | collected 2013-09-17 | reverse complement strand
CTTCTTCATTTCGCTGACCCAGGACGGGCGCACCCAATAGGCGTGGTAGTGGGTCGATTTGTCGACTTCGGGCAGCCACAGCCGACCGTCCAGCATCGCCTTGGAGATCTTCTGCGCGCGGTCCCACATGTCGGGCTCGCGAATGACATCGGCATTGTTGTCGCAGGCAAAGGTGAACTGGCACGCCAGATGGCGATGCTTGTTCTGATAGACCACGCCGCACACCGTGTCCGGATATTTGCCGGAGAAAGCGCGGTTCAGCACCACCTGGGCGACGGCGATCTGGCCGCGCACGGCCTCGCCGCGGGCTTCGAAATAGACGGCTTCCGCCAGGCACTTTTCGGATTTGGCGCGCGCCTTGTCGTCGAAAAGGCCGAGACGTTCGGCCGGCGTCTTGGCGTGCTGGTTGTCGGAGTTGACCTCGCCCTTCGGCGCGATGCTCTCGCCCATCTCGCCGGCGCGAACCGGGCCGTCGGCATCGACCGGCAATGACGCCATCACCTTCAAGTCGGGATCGGGCGCCAGGTTCGGAATCACGATCGTCGGTTCTTCGCCGGGCCGCCAGCGCTCGATGCTTTCGGGCGAGCCGAGCGAAGAGCCGAAAAAGAGGCTGGAGGTCTTGAAGGAAAAATTGTCGCGCGGCGCTGCGGGCGCGAGGGCGACGACGGGCGATGACGCCGGCGGAGTGATCTTGAGATCGTCGAGCGGACTGACTTCGAGCGACATCGACACGTCGTATTGCGCGAGCGGCGGCGCGCTCAAGGCGGCCTGCAGTTCCGGATCGAGCGGCGCGGGTTCGGCCGGCGGCGCGCGCTCGACGGTCTTGGCGCCCTTCACCAAGGCGTTGGAGGTCGCGGGATCCTCTAGCGCCGGCGCATGTTCGGCCGGGTTGGCCGCCTCGGTCGGCTGCGGCGGCGTCACCACCAGCCGGTCGCCCTTCGCGGTGCGGTCAACTTTGGGAAAATCGGCGGCCTGATAGCGCGGCGGCGCAGATGCCAGCGGATTGCGCGTCACCGAACCTGTGATGTCGATGCCTTGATTGTTGAGGCTCGCGAGCTGGTAGATCGCGGTCTGCGGCGAGGAGGTTCCGATCGGCCGGCCGAACGAGAAGGTCGCAACCTGAATGGTGCCGACGGCGGAGAACACGCGCTTCTGCCAGCGCTCGGCGACCCCGGGCTGCCGGGCCAATAGCGAAGCGATATCTTGATATCCGATCTCGGTCGGCATCAATGCGAAGACGCAAAGACCGAGTCCGAAGGACGCGAACCGCGCGCCCTTCGGATGGTTACGCAACACAAACATCGATACGCTCTACGCAACGCTTACAAAGACGCGATCGAACTTCAGTACATCCGTAAAATTCGACCTTTTTCGTTGGTATCGAATTTAGGTTGCCGGGGAGTTAATCCGCGTTGCGTGTATGTCACAGGCAATGCACCGCACGCTTTTGCGCGTTGGCTTCGAAAGTGTTGGTAAACGCCCGCTCGATGAAAGTGGTAAACATCCCGTCAACAGAGACGATGAAGAAATTGCGGACGTATGAATACGGGAACCTTGCTCCGTCATTCCGGGATGGTGCGTAAGCACCAAACCCGGAAGTTCGAGATTCTCCGATGTGCAATTGCACATCGTAGTTCATCGCTGCGCGATGCCCCGGAATGACAACACCTCAACGTCATTGCGAGGAGCGATCGCGACGAAGCAATCCATCTATCTGTTATGCGGTGAGATGGATTGCTTCGCTTCGCTCGCATGACGGAGCTAGGCGTACCTACCTCGTCATGGCCGGGCTTGTCCCGGCCATCCACGTCTTCTCTCGCGCCCGCCCAAAAACGTGGATGCCCGGGACAAGCCCGGGCATGACGACGTTCTCGGTGTTGATCAGCGTCGAGAAAAACTACGCCTGGCTCGCCACGGTCTTGCCGAGTGCTGCCTGCGCCGCGGCGAGGCGGGCGATCGGCACGCGGTAGGGCGAGCACGACACGTAGTTGAGCCCGATCTCGTGGCAGAACGCCACCGAAGCGGGATCGCCGCCGTGTTCGCCGCAGATGCCGACCTTGAGATTCGGCCGGGTCTTGCGGCCGCGGGCGACGCCGATCTTGACGAGTTCGCCGACGCCGGCGCGATCGACCGAAATGAACGGATCGATTTCGAGAATGCCCTTGGCCACGTAAGTGCCGAGGAAACTCGCGGCGTCGTCGCGGCTGATACCGTAGGTGGTCTGCGTCAGGTCGTTGGTGCCGAACGAGAAGAACTCCGCGGTCTGGGCGATGTCGCCGGCCATCAGGCACGCGCGCGGCAGCTCGATCATGGTGCCAACCTGGTACGCGATCTTCTTGCCGGTCTCCTTCATCACCGCCTGCGCGGTGATGTCGATGCGCGCCTTGATCAGGTCGAACTCGGCCTTGGTCGCGATCAGCGGCACCATCACCTCGAGGCCGACGGCCTTGCCGGTGCGCTTCTCGGCCTCGACAGCGGCCTCGAAAATCGCGCGCGCCTGCATCTCCGCGATCTCCGGATAGGCGATCGCGAGACGGCAACCGCGGAAACCGAGCATCGGGTTGAACTCGGCGAGATCGCGGGCGCGATCGGCGAGCTTGCGCGGATCGGTGTTCATCGCGCGCGCGACTTCCTCGATCTCGGCCTGGGTATGCGGCAGGAACTCATGCAGCGGCGGATCGAGCAGGCGGATCGTGACGGGCAAGCCCTTCATGATCTCGAACAGCTCGACGAAATCCGCGCGCTGCATCGGCAGCAGCTTCGAAAGTGCTGCACGACGCGACTGCTCGTCCTCGGACAGGATCATCTCGCGCACGGTGCGGATGCGGGTTTCCTCGAAGAACATGTGCTCGGTGCGGCACAGGCCGATGCCCTCGGCGCCGAACTTGATGGCGGTGCGCGCATCGTCCGGCGTATCGCCGTTGACGCGGACGCCGAGCTTGCGGACGGAGTCAGCCCAGCCCATCAGCGTGCCGAATTCACCCGACAGTTTTGGCTCGATCATCGGCATCCGTCCGGCCAGCACCTGGCCGAGCGACCCATCAATCGTGATGACGTCGCCGGTCTTGAACGAGCGCGAGCCGATGCTCATGGTGCCGCGGCCATAATCGACGCGAATGGTGCCGCAGCCGGAGACGCAGGGCTTGCCCATGCCGCGCGCCACCACGGCGGCGTGCGAGGTCATGCCGCCGCGGGTGGTGAGAATGCCTTCGGCGGCGTGCATGCCGTGAATGTCTTCCGGTGAGGTCTCGATCCGCACCAGAATGACCTTGCGGCCATCGGCCTGAAGTTTCGCAGCTTCATCGGACGAGAACACGATCTCGCCGGAGGCCGCACCGGGCGAAGCCGGCAGGCCGGTCGCGATGACGTCGCGCTTGGCCGCGGGATCGATGGTCGGATGCAGCAACTGATCCAGCGAGGCCGGATCGATCCGCATCACGGCGTCTTTTTTCGAGATCAGGCCTTCATTGGCGAGCTCGACCGCGATGCGCAGCGCGGCCTTGGCCGTGCGCTTGCCGCCGCGGGTTTGCAGCATCCACAACTTGCCCTGCTCGACCGTGAACTCCATGTCCTGCATGTCGCGGTAGTGCTTTTCCAGCAGCGTGTAGATCCGCGTCAGTTCCTTGAAGGCATCAGGCATCGCGACTTCCATCGACGCCTTGTCGGAGCCGGATTCCTTGCGCGCAAATTCGGTGATGTCCTGCGGCGTGCGGATGCCCGCCACCACGTCCTCGCCCTGCGCGTTGATCAGGAATTCGCCGTACAGCTTGCTCTCGCCGGTCGACGGGTTGCGCGTGAAGGCAACGCCGGTCGCCGAAGTCTCGCCCATGTTGCCGAACACCATGGCCTGGATGTTGACCGCGGTGCCCCACGACTCCGGGATATCGTGCAGGCGGCGATAGGTCACCGCGCGCGCGTTCATCCAGGACGAGAACACGGCGCCGATCGCGCCCCACAACTGCTCGTGCGGATCCTGCGGGAAATCCTTGCCGGTTTCGCGCGCCACCGCTTCCTTGTAACGGCCGACCAGTTCGACCCAGTCGTCGCCGGTCAGATCGGTGTCGAGCGTGTAGCCCTGGCCGTCCTTGAAGGTGTCAAGGATGTCCTCGAAGTGATGATGCTCGAAGCCGAGCACCACGTCCGAATACATGGTGATGAAGCGGCGATAGCTGTCATAGGCGAAGCGGCGATCGCCGGACAATTCCGCGAGCGCCTCGACCGTCTTGTCGTTGAGGCCGAGGTTGAGCACGGTGTCCATCATGCCCGGCATCGAGGCGCGGCCGCCGGAGCGGACCGACACCAGCAGCGGATTCTTGGAATCGCCAAACGCCTTGCCGGTCAGCTTGCCGACGTGATCGAGCGCCTTCTCGACCTGCGTCTTCAGCGCCGCTGGATAGGATTTGCCGTGGGCGTAGAAATAGGTGCAGACCGAGGTCGGAATCGTGAAGCCGGGAGGCACCGGCAGGCCGAGATTGGCCATTTCGGCGAGGTTGGCGCCCTTGCCGCCGAGCAGGTCGCGCAGACCCGCTTTGCCCTCGGCCTTGCCGTCGCCGAAGGTATAGACCCACTTGCCGGACTTTACCGCCTCAGTCGCGGGCTTCTTCACCGCCGTCTTTGCTGCTGTTTTGGCCGGAGCCTTCTTCAACGCCTTGCGGGCCGACGACGGCGCCGCCGCCTTGGCTCCGGCAGATGGCTTTGATTTCGCTACAGTTTTTTTGGACTTCGCGACGGCTTTGGCCATGGATTCCAACTATCCGAAAATGGGGGAATGGTGCGCGCCTTACACCACTTTGGAGGGTTCCGCGCAAGCCGCGAAACCCCGCTTTCCAGCGCTAGAGGTGGAACATCTTGAGCACGCCGAGACCGACCAGGCCGACGAAGATCAGGTAGATCGCCACGATGAAATTGAGCAACCGCGGCATCACCAGGATCAGAATTCCCGCAATCAGGGCCACGATGGCGGGAACGTGCGCGGCGGTGATGGTCATTTGAAATGTCTCCGGCTGATGTGATGGAAAATCGAATCGAGGACGGCAATCTACCCGCTGGCGCGGTTCCGTAACAGAAGACGCCCAGCCACCTCAACGGGTTCCAACCTCCACGACAATTCCCCGGAAATGCCGCGTATGAGGCCGCGGATTCCCGGAACATTGCGGTGCGCGACGCATTGGCTGCCTGTTGCGCCGGTGGTTGCCGGCGCCATTCTCGCAAAAGGAGTTCGCCATGCGAAACAGGATATTGGCCATTGCCGCGATTGCGGGCGCCTTGGCGGCGCCGGTCGCGGCGCAGGCGCAGAGCACTGTCGGTGTCGTCCGCGGCGGCAGCGTCATCATCGATGACAATGAGGGGATCGCCGTCGACCAGCGGCCGGCGTTCCGTGAATATATCGTGCGCGAGCGGGTGCCGAATTACACGATTCCCGAGCGCGTGATCGTCGGCGGCGTGCTGCCGGAGGCCGGCGTGACCTATTACGACGTGCCGCAGACGTTCGGCGCCACGCCGTATCGCTACACCGTGGTGAACGGCCAGACCGTGCTGGTCGAGCCGCGCTCGCGTCGCATCGTTCAGGTGGTCGAATAATCCCGCGCACCTGAACGGTTGGTCCGGGCGCCGCGCAAGCGGATCTGCGCGAGATCCGACCGGACAAGAAGGCCCTGCCTGGCGTCCCCCTCCAGGCGGGGCTTTTTGTTACTCGCGAATTTCGAGACCGGGCTTCTTGACCACGAGGCGGTGAATCTTCTTGGCCGAAGACTCGCTCACCACCTCTTCGTCGAGCAGCACGGTGGTGTCTTTCAATTCCGCCAGCACCAAAGCGGCATCGAAGGCGCAATAGAGCCGGCCTTGGGCATCGCGCAGATCGGCATCCTCGGTGACGCGCCAGCTCAGGTAGAGAATGCCGCTCGGCTTGACGACATCGAGCAGGCGGCGGACTGACGCTGCGATCTGCTTGCGGTCGAGATGCATGATGACGGTTTCGCACAGCACGTTGTCGAAGGTGCCGACGCCGCGAAGCTCGGGCAATTCCGCATGCTTGAATTTAAGACCGGGATAGCGCTGGCAGGCTTCCTTGAGCAGGCCGTCGGAGGCGTCGAAACCGGCGGCGGAAAAGCCGCTGGCATTGAGCCAGCCGACCTCGCGGCCGCTGCCGCAGCCGATATCGGCCGAGGTGCCGCCACGGACGAAAAACCGTTCGACGATTTCCTGGAGATCGCGGGGCGCCGGCTGATCGTGCCAGTCCTTCGCGAACGCTGCCGCATCCTGGTCGTAAGCGGCAAGCGTTTTGCGATCCATGGGCTAGCCTTCGATCTTGGAAAAATCAGCAACCGCGCGCGTCGCGGCGCGAATCTCGTTCAGGAGTTTTAGTCGATTCTCGCGCACCTTTGGTTCATCATCATTGACCTTGACCTTGTCAAAGAACGCATCGACCGCCGGACGCAGCTTTGCCATCGCGGTCATCGCGGCGGCAAAGTCTTCCTTGACCACGGCCGCACCGGCCTCGCGCTTGACCTGGTCGATCGCTTTCGCCAGCGCCTTTTCCTCGTCGAGCTTGTAGAGCGCGGGGTCCGGCGCGCCGTCGAAAGCCCGCTTGTCCTTCTTTTCCTCGATCGAGAGGATATTGCTGGCGCGCTTGGTGCCGGCCAGCAGGTTCTTGCCGTCGTCGGTCTCGAGGAATTTTCCGAGCGCCTCGACGCGGCGAACCACCATCAGCAAGTCGTCCTGGCCGCCGAGCGAGAACACGGCATCGACCAGATCGTGCCGCGCGCCCTGATCGCGAAGCTGGACTTTTAAGCGGTCGGCGAAGAACGGCAGCAGATCGACGACCTGATCACCCATGCCGTAACCGGCGGTGACATGGCTAGCGAATGCCGACTGCGAAATCGGCCCGAGCGGGAAACGGATCTCGTTGTTGATCACCAGCCTGATGACGCCGAGCGCCGCGCGACGCAGCGCATACGGATCCTTCGAGCCGGTAGGCTTCTCGTTGATCGCCCAGAAACCGGCGAGCGTATCGAGCTTGTCCGCCAGCGCCACGGCGACGCTCACCGGATCGGCCGGCACGCGATCGGCCGGCCCTTGCGGTTTGTAGTGTTCTTCGCTCGCGGCGGCGACGGCGGCATTCTCGCCCTGCGCCAGCGCATAATATTTCCCCATCAAGCCCTGCAATTCAGGGAATTCGCCGACGACCTCGGTCAGCAGGTCGGCCTTGCAGAGCTTGGCCGCACGGCAGACGTGTCTGATATATTGCTGCTCGTCCTTGAAATCGTCCGCGTTGAGGAATTTGCCGTCGAAATAGGTCGCGCGCTGCTTCCAGAGGATCGGCGCGATCTCGGCCGCCAGGCGCTCGATGCGCTGGATACGCTCGGCCTGGGTGCCGAGCTTCTCGTGAAACACGATCTGGTCGAACTTCTTCAGCCGGGCTTCCAGCTTCGTCTTCAGGTCGGTCTCGTAAAAGAACTTCGCATCGCTCAATCGGGCGCGGATCACGCGCTCGTTGCCGGCGATGATGGTTTTGCCGCCGTCGCTGGCCTCGATGTTGGCGGTGAGGATGAACTTGTTGGTCAGCTTGCCGGTTTTGGGATCGCTGACGACAAAGCATTTCTGGTTGTTGCGGATGGTGGCGCGGATCACCTCGCCGGGGATCGACAGAAACTCCTGGTCGAACGATCCCATCAGGGCGACCGGCCATTCGACCAGGCCCGAGACTTCGTCGAGCAGCACCTGATCCTCGACCAGCTCGAAGCCTTGCGCCTGCGCCAGGGTCTTGGCGTCTGCCAGAATGATGTCCTTGCGCGCCTGCGGATCGAGCACGACCTTGGTGGCCTTCAGCTTCGCCTCGTAATCGTCGAAGCGGCGCACCGAGATCGCCGCCGGCGCCATGAAGCGATGGCCATGCGTGATCTGGCCGGCCTCGATGCCGTCGATGGAAAATTTCACGACATCGGGCTCTTCGGTTTCGATCCCGAAGGTCGCGATGATCGAATGCAGCGGCCGCACCCAGCTCAGCGAACCTGATCGTGCCGAGCGTTCGCCCCAGCGCATCGATTTCGGCCATGGGAAGGTGCGGATGATCGGCGGCAGGATTTCGGCGAGCACATCGAGGGTCGGACGGCCCGGCTTCTCGATCAGCGCGATGTAGAAATCGCCCTTCGGATCCTTTTGGATGGATGCTTCGTCGAGCGACTTCAAACCGGTCGCTTTCAAAAAGCCCTGCACGGCTGCGTCGGGCGCACCGATTTTCGGTCCGCGGCGTTCGGTCTTCAGATCCGATTGCCGCGCCGGAATGCCGTGCACGGTCAGCGTCAGCCGCCGCGGCGTCGCGAACGCCTTGGCGCCCTCGTAGACCAGGCCCTCGGCAACCAGCTTGTCGGTCACCATCTTGCGCAAATCGTCCGCCGCCTTCGCCTGCATGCGCGCGGGGATTTCTTCGGAAAACAACTCAAACAGAAGATCAGGCATCAGACCGCCCTGCCCGCTTCGGTGTGGACCCAGGCTTCGCCGCAGGCCTTTGCCAGTTCGCGCACGCGCATGATGTAGCTCTGCCGTTCGGTCACCGAGATCACGCCGCGGGCATCCAGCAGATTGAAGACGTGGCTCGCCTTGATGCACTGGTCATAAGCTGGCAGCGCCATCAGATGTTCCTTCTGATGGCCGCCCGATTTCAGGTCTTCTTGCCAACCCGCTGCGAGATATTTCCGGCAGGCTTCTTCGGCCATCGTGAACTGCTTAAACAACATCTCGGAATCGGAGTGCTCGAAATTGTGCCGAGAATATTCCTGCTCGGCCTGCAGATAGACGTCGCCATAGGTGACGCGCTCGTCGCCGTCGCGGCCGTTGAAGTTGAGGTCGTAGACGCGGTCGACGCCCTGCACATACATCGCAAGACGCTCGAGGCCGTAAGTGAGCTCGCCGGCGACGGGCGCGCATTCGACGCCCGCGACCTGCTGGAAGTAGGTGAACTGGCTGACTTCCATGCCGTCGCACCAGCATTCCCAGCCCAGGCCCCATGCGCCGAGCGTCGGGCTTTCCCAGTCGTCCTCGACGAAGCGGATGTCGTGCAGCGCCGAATCGATGCCGATCGCGGCCAGCGACTTCAGATAGAGATCCTGCAGGTTCGGCGGCGACGGCTTCATGATCACCTGGAACTGGTAATAATGCTGCAACCGGTTGGGGTTTTCTCCGTAGCGGCCGTCCTTGGGCCGCCGCGAGGGCTGCACATAGGCCGCATTCCAGCGCTTCGGCCCCAGCGCACGCAGTGTCGTCGCCGGGTGAAAGGTGCCGGCCCCCATTTCCATGTCGTAAGGCTGCAGGATGACGCAGCCCTGCTCAGCCCAGAACCGCTGCAGGGCGAGAATAAAGCCCTGGAACGAACGTTCCGGGCGCATGTGGGCTGGCAAGGCATCCATCGGCAGAATCGGTCTCGCGAGGGGGTTTTGAGCGCGCGGGACCGTATCGGCGGAGCCAAGGGGAATCAAGGCAAAGGCGGGGCGATAGCACCTCCGTCATTCCGGGGCGATGCGCAGCATCGAACCTCAGGGGGGAATCTCGAGATTCCGGGTTCATCGCTGCGCGATGCCCCGGAATGACGTGGCTATCTAACCCGGCCGGTAGGCCCCGGTCACCGGGTCGCGCCGCAGCGTCGGAATATCGCCCGCACGGGCGGCCTCGGCGACGCGCGCCATGCGTGCCTCTTCGAGCTCCTGATTGATGCGGATGGCGGTTCTATAGGCCCAGCGGACCACGGCCAGCCCACCCAGGGCGCCAGCGAATGCGATCAACGGCGGCATCGGTCGATCCTTGTCGTTCACGTGTCAGCCCCCAATGCCGGCATTCTCCCCCAAGCAGGTCCGCGCCGCAATTGCACTTTTGGGACTAAATGGCGCGGGCCAGATCGGACCTAAAACCCGAATTTGGCCCAAATTGCCCGTGTCTCCAGCGCCGAAATCAGTCCGTCGGGCAGTCCCTGAATACCGTCGAGCGACGACGTCCCCGCGCCGGCCGATCTGCGCCCCAAGAGCCCCGACAGCATGCCGCTGGCGGGCGCGATCACAGGCGTCAGCACCTTGTCGCCATAGCGGGCGCGCAGCGTCGAGCGGAGGTCGCCGATCGCATCCGCCAAACCCAGCGATACGGATTTCTCGCCCGCCCAGTATTCGCCGGTGAACAGCAAATCGTCGGTGCCCTTGAGGCGGGCGCCGCGGCTGTCCTTGACCAGTGCGATGAAGACGGCGTGGATCTCGCGCTGAATCGTTTTCAGGCGCGCCACGTCATCGGGGTTTTCCGGCAAAAACGGATCCAGCGTCGCCTTGTGCTCGCCCGCTGTATAAAGCCTGCGCTCGACGCCGATCTTCCCGATCAGGTCCACAAATCCAAAGCTGCCGCCGACCACGCCGATCGAACCGAGGATCGAGGACGGGTCGCAAAAAATCTCGTCGCCCGCGCAGGCAATCATGTAGCCGCCGGAGGCTGCGACGTCCTCGACGAAGACAAGCACCGGCAATTTCTTTTCCGCGGCGAGCTGCTTGATCCGCAGATAGATCTGTCGCGACTGCACCGGCGAGCCGCCGGGCGAATTGATCACCAGCGCCACCGCCTTGGCGTTCTTGGTGGCGAATGCGCGCTCGAGCGTCTTGGCGACGCCGGCCAGCGACATCCCCGGCCGCAGCGGCGTCACCGCGCCGATCACGCCGGATAATCGCACCACCGGCACCACCGCACCGCCCGGCCGGAATCTCGCCGGAACGAATCGCTTCAGCCGGTCGATCAGATCAGACAATCCGGTGCGATCACTTATTTGTTCACTCATGCCGTTACCTCGAATTAACCATTTTTTATCGCGCCACTGTCATGGGAGAGGCGGCGAGCCAATTGGCTGGAACGCCTTTTGCATTGTGGCTGCCAGGGCTGCAATGGCGCAGCGGAGAGTGACATGAAAATCTATCT
>WNFM01042269.1_pt2 | contig 10941 bp, 11 predicted proteins | sample 5400271 | NCBI WGS metagenome assembly WNFM01 (sample SAMN13153352, study PRJNA577476) | soil metagenome | isolation source: 60 cm saprolite on Douglas fir-dominated hillslope | place: USA:California | collected 2013-09-17 | reverse complement strand
CATCGCGCCGTAGCCGATACGGCCGACCTGCAGGTCGCCGCCGAGCGTGATCATTGTTGATCGTGCCACGCTACCCGCCTCCAGGTAACTATCTAGTTGGTAACTACCAACCTAAGGCGCCGTGTGCGGAGTTGTCAACTGACTGGTTGGTTGTATGCTGGCGCCCATGGTGAGGAACGCGGAGGACACGAAACGGCGCATCCTGGCCGCCGCCACCGAGGAGTTCACCGAGCACGGCATCGCCGGCGCCCGCGTGGACCGGATCGCCGCGGCCGCCAAGAGCAACAAGGCGATGCTGTATGCCTACTTCGGCAACAAGGAGCAGCTCTTCGAGGCGGTCTTCGCACTGATGGTGACCGCGGCGACCGACGCGGTCCCGTTCGATGCCCGCGACCTGCCGGCCTATGCGGTCGCCATGTTCGAGCGCTACCGGACGGACGCGCCCGTGGCCCGGCTGTCGGACTGGTACCGCCTCGAGCACGGCAAGCCCGGCCCGCACGACGCGGTCTCGGCCGCCCAGCGCGGCATGGTCGCGGCCATCGCCAAGGCGCAGCGGGACAAGCTGATCAGCGACCGGCTCAAACCGCAGGAGCTGTTCAGCGTGATCACCGCGCTCACCCGAATGGGCACCCCGGAATTCACCCGGCTCAACCCGCCGACCAGCACCGCAGCCGCCCGGAGGACCGTACACGACATCGTGACGCAGCTGGTCCAGCTCTGACAGGCACGTTCCCGAGCCGCCAACCCGGAGCGCATGATGCCCTGGCGTTCGGACAGCCGCTGGAAGAGGTGAGCCGGGTCAGCGGCCATGACGGCCCACCCGGCGGAGCGCCGGACATCCGCGCTGAACATCCGACTTTGCCGCGCGGCGGACGTGTGGCCCACGGCAAGATCACTTCGGCGGGTGCTGGCATCATAGAGGTGATGAGCAATTCAAGTTCCCGCCGCTTCCCTGTGACCGTTACCCATCTTCCGGTCACGCGCTGCCAGATCTGCCACCGCACCGTCGCGTACCGGCCCAGCAGCCTCAGCGAGGTCCTGACTGAGCACTACCGCCGGGCCCACCCCGAAGCGCTCGGCCTCCTTTTCCCGGTAGCCGGCCCCGTAAGATCGCGCCATCGTGCCCGGCGGGGCCCGCACGCGACCGCGAGGTGGCTGACCGGCTCGGTCGCCCGCGACACCGAGGAGGTCATCCGGGCCGCCTTCGACCCGGCCGAGGCCCGCGACCGGCAGCACGCGCGCACCTGGGTGGTCCTGGTGGACGGGGACCGCCACCAGATCGAGCTGGCCGAGGCCGGGGCCGCCCGCCGGAAGGTGGCCATCCACATCGTCACCGGCCTCGCGTGCCCGGATACATCTGAGCGGCCGCGTGGTCCTTCCACGCCAAAGACGACCCGGCCGCCGGGGACTGGGTGGCCGTCCAGGCCCTGGCGGTGCTGCGTGGCCGGCCGGGCAGGTCGCCGGGTCCCTGGCCGCACAGGCCGGCGAGCACATGCTGACAGATAGCCAGCGAACTGACGTGGACGCGGCGTGCGCTACCTGGTGAACAAGCAGTAGTACCTGCGCTACGACGTGGCGCTGGCCTCGGGCTGGCCGATCGCGACAGGGGTCGTGGGCTTGGCGGGCGCGATGCTGGGGGCGGCGTCGCCAGGCGGTCGACCTCGACCACCTGCACCCCGGCCGCCTTGTCCGTGAGTATCCGCCAGATGCCCTGGTCGTCCCGCCGATCGGGCACGCAGCGGGCACGATCATGGGGGACTGAGCACCTGCCTGCCAAGCCCGGCCAAAGTGTCCAGCACTGACGCTGGCCTCGGACGATGCGCCGTATGCGTCCGTCCTAGTATCGCAGTGTCCAAGCCCGTTGGTGTCGGTTGTGGGTGTCACCTGGCCACCGCCCGCAAGCGACCGTGAGCCGCCCCGCTGGCCTCCGTCGATTGGGCACGTATCGGGTACGGCATCGCGCTGCTGACGGGCTGGGCGATGGTGACTGCCCGTGGCTCACACACTGGAGAAAGTGCGCAGTGCCGCTTTCCAGATTTTCCCGAGCCCAGCCCGTGGATCGCCGCTGAGCAAGTGAACGGCGGCTGCGAGCAGCGGCTCTGACGGTATCTCCAGGCCTCGCGCTCGCAGTTCGGCGATGTACAGGTCTCGTATCTCGTCGCGGGTCTTCCCGGATGCGGCACCGCGGGCGGCATTGAACGCCTGGTTCCGAGCTTCCGAGCGTTGCCGCGACTCGGACTTGTATGTTCCCCAATATTCTTCAAATCCTGGCAGCGACTCGGCTGGGCCCCGTTGGGATGTGCGTGCATGCTCGGCACCCGGGCAGGCACAGCGCCGCTGCCAGACCGTTACCGCAACGGTCTCCTTCCTGCGGGCCAGAGGGCACGCCCTGTGGCAGGAGCAGCGGCACAGCATGATGGTGGATTCGGCGCGATGCCCAGGCACCGGCGGGCTGGCGAAACTTACGTGGCCGCACGCCTGGTGCGCGTCACTGGCGCACGCGCGGGACCTGCCCGGCGCTGTCCCGGCTGCTCCAGCACTAGACACCACGAACCCTCCAGCCGCCGACGATCTGCGAGCCGCATGGGCTGCTGCCCGGAGTGTACCTCGGCTCGACCGAGCGGCTTGACCCTCCGCTTTTCAGGATTAAGGATGACAGTACAGGGCTGGCCATGCTGGTCTCCCGCCCTGCTCGGAGCCCGGCTGTGGCCGGTGATGGACCGAGGTACACGAACATGTATGAGACTAGAAATGAGACTACGAACCTGGCCCGTACGCTGGTGGTCGCCGCTCTCGGTCGCCCCCCCTTGGACGAGCAATTGTCAAGACCTGTGGATTGATCATTCTTGGCTCGGCCTATCCGGCCCAGCTGACTGCGGGTAGTAGCCAGGCCGCGCAACGAGGACGCTTTCGGGGAAGCGGCCCTCCTCGTCGTCTGGCGAGTCCGGCACGGTCGGCCGCCAGAGAGACAAGAGCAGGCCGGGTGCGGTGAAGGCGTGTCCGTTCTCCTCCTGGTAAACCGCAGTGCGGCGGCGCAGGTGCGTGACAAGGTCGGCCATGGGCGTGGTGAATACGTAATGTCCGTCGTAGGTGACGGCGTCGTTCTTGCCGTGCGGTCGTCCGAACTCGATGGCCTCCAGGCGGTCGTCAGCATCGAAGTAGGTGCCGATGAAGAGGCCTGATGGCCGCTGGACGGCCCACGCAGGCCGGCTCCCCTGGGTCCTGCAGAAGAGCTGCGGGACGCCGAACTGCTTGAGGACCTCCACGATGTGGTTTCCGGTCGCGCCGATGAACAGCGGCCCGGCGCCCTCGGGCGGTTGAAGCTCGAAGATCACGCCGCCTCCTCCTGGGCGCGTTCCACGAGCTTGCCGCACTCAAAGCGGGCGCCGGCGCGGACCAGGGCGACCAGGTGGGGGGCGTTCACGCAGCGCCACCGGGCCGGTTGATGGCGCCGGCGTAGAAGACCTCGTCGCCGGGTTCGAACAGGGTCACGGCCTCGCCGACGTCGCGGACGATGCCTGCCGCGCCGAAGCCGAGGATCCGCACGGCGCCCGTGTGGATCCGAATGAGCCCCCTCCTTCACGTCCACTGGGTTGACGGAGACCGCATGCACCTCAACCAGGAGATCATGCGGCTGCAGGGCTGGGACCGGGACCTCGACGTCCAGCAGGCTGGCCGGATCATCCGCCGGAAGATTGGCGTTGTAGCCAACAGCCCTCAGCAGCGCCGGGCTGTCGTTCATGCGCCTCCTCGGAGTGGGTCGAATCGGCTATCGGGCCAGCCGGATCGGCCGGGCGTCGACCCTCACCCGGACGATCTGGTAGGGCGGCACACGGTCGTCGACCCCGTCGTTGAACAGCGGCGTGCGGGGCAGCTGGTTCACGCTGATGTAGAGATAGCCGTCCGCGGCCACTGCCAGTGTGTCGGGCCACAGCACCTCCGGGCCATGCAGCACCGTCGACCAGGCGCCGTCGGCGCCCAGTTTCAGCACTGCGCTGTGCTCGTAAGCGGTGGCGTACAGGTTCCCGGCATTGTCGGACTCCAGTCCGTCCGAGGCGCCCTTGTCGCCGTGATCGGTGGTGGTCTCGGCGACCTGTTCATCGGACAGCGAACGATCCACGAGAGCGGCAGCATCCACGCTGTACAGGCGGCGGCCGGATAGCGGGCAGTAGAACAACCGGGAGCCGTCGGCGCTGATGGCGATGCCGTCCGCGCCGACCACGTAGTTCTCCCGTACGATGCCCTGGACAACGGCCCGGAAGCCGGTGGTCGCGCGGGTGGTCTGGTGCCCTCGCAGCCTCGACCAGCTCCCCCCGGAGGCGAGATCTATCACGATGAGCGCGCCTTCAGGCTGCGAATCGGTGATGTACGCGTACCCCCCGGGGCCACGGGAGAGGTCGAACCGGACGTCGTTGAGATAGGTCGTGGGCGTGACCGCTTCAGCGTCGAGCCGGACCACCCGGACCACCTCGCTGGTCTCCGGGTCGGTCTCCACCACCTTCGGCCCGCCCTCCAGCCATGGCCTGAAAGCAAGGCTGCCGGTGTCGAGAAGCCATACGTGCCCCGCCGGGTCGGTAATCACGCTTTGCACCGACACCAGGTGGTCGGCGTGGTTGTCGCTCCATGCGTTGATCTGAGGGCTGGGATAGGGGACAGCCTTGCCGTCGACAACTTCTGCGACCGTGTAGGGCACCTCGTCGCCCCATCGGGGAAACGAGACGAACACCCTGCCGTCGTCGGTTACGGTCACGCCCGTGGGCATAGGGTCCTCGAATTGGGCTACGACCTCATAGTTGTTTGCCACCCAGCTGCCTAGCGGGGAAGCGGCGGGACCGGACAAGTCGCACTCCTTTTAGAACTATTGCGGATCCGCCGGGCGACGTTGGCGGTGACCAGATCGAGCAGGTCCGCAGCGGCGGTCGCGGGCATGCACGAGCAGGTCCAGATCCCCATACCCACGCACAGCGGTCTCGGCCACCTGCTGGAGAAAACATGGTGACCCGGCAGGCGGTTCGGCGGGCGAACTGCAGCTCAATTCCGGTCGGAATGGTGAACCCCGGCAGCCCGATGACCACTGCCGTCCCATCCACTGCGCTCGTCACGATCCAGCCTGCCTTCACTGATCCTGAACGGCTCGCCCTTGCCGGGTTCCTGGCCGGGTATCGCGGTCTGACACGCGAGGCCTACGCCCTGGACCTGCATCAGTTCACCACGTGGTCCCGCGCCAGCTCGCTGCCCCTGTTCGCCGTCCGCCGCGCCGACATCGAAAGCTTCGCAAGGGAACTCGAACTCAAGGGCCGGGCCCGCGCGACCGTCACCCGGCGGCTGTGCACTATCGCCGGGTTCTGCAAGTACGCGGTCGAGGAAGACTTCCTCGAGGATTCCCCGGCCGCCCACGTCCGCCGACAGCGTCCCCGAGACCCCCTGGGCCGCCTGACCATGCTCAAGCTGCCCGGGGACGAGTTCGTCACCATCGAACTCGGCCACGATCCGGCCCAAGGTGAGGTCAGCTTCGGCGCGGGCCTCAGACATATCGTCATCAACGTCGAGTCGCTGGATGCAACCATCGGTGAGCTTGCGGCGCGGGGCATCGGTGCCGAGGCGCCCGTATCACCCGATGGTTCAGAGGACTTCCGAACGACATGGGTGATTGATCCCGACGGCAACCGGATCGAGCTGGTCCAGTGGCCGGCCGGTCACTCCGACGGCATCACTGCCGCCGATTGGGCGCAGTAAGGGGACCTGCTCCTGATGGATGTCGATGTTCTCTTCGCCGGTGTTGCGGTGAGCGACTTCAACGCAGCCCAAGCTTGATACGCGCGCTTGTTCGCCCGGCCCCGGACGTCTTCGCGCACGACGAGGAAGTGATGTGGCAGGCCACCGAACGCGGCCGGCTCCACATCGTCCGCGATTGTCGTAGCCCGCGCCCACGATCACCCTGGAGCGAGGCCCGGCATGACGGCAAGAGGGTCAAGGCCAGGTACCAGCCAAGGCGCCAGAAGACAGACCAGCCATCGAGCAAGCCGAGCCGACCAGCCCGGTCGCTCGGCGTGTCGGGCCAGTTAACCGGTTAGACCAGTCGGTGTTGTCCCGGTGGAGGCGGGACACCCGGCTGTTCCTCCCCAAAGCCAGTCGATCACCTTGCAGTCCGGCAGCGGCCATGGGCATGGGCGGGCCTCTGGCGGGCCGTCAGCAGGCAGCGGGCACAGCGCCCAGACCACTTTCCCGCCCGAGGCCCGGTGGGGGTACCAGTCCCAGGCTGCGCTCATGGCCTCGACCAGGCACAGGCCACGTCCGCTCTCATCTTCGGCGGTCGCATCCGCGGGCACGGGCGATGGCGCCGTGACCGACCCGCCATCGGCGCGCGCCAGCGCGATCCGCGACCGCAACGCCAGCGCCAGCACGGTCTTGCGCCGCCGCGCTCACCCCTCCAGGACCTGCCGCTCCTCAGAAAGGGTCCGCAGCTCAGGGCCCGTCATCCAGGTCAGGGACCCAGGGCACTCGCGGTGTGCCGACCGACGATCCCGTCAATGGTGAGGCCGTGATGGGACTGGAAGTTGACCACGTGCACATGGGTGACCGGGCCGAACAAGCCGTCAGGGTCCGCGCCGGTTTTCTTCTGTACCACGCGTACGTCGTCACCGTGCATGACGGGTGACGCCAAGCCCAGATCCCGGTGAAACCAAGGCGGCACGGGCCCGTCAGGGCCGCCGTTGCCGTGGAGCTGCTGCAGGGTCTGCATCCGCTCCAGCACGTCGATCCCATAATCGCCTCCGGTGGTCGACGGGCGGCCCGACTGGCCGGAGTTGTAGATGGCAGCCGCCTCCTCGACATTCCCGCCGGTGATCGCCAAGTCGGTGTGCAGCATGGCCGCAGCGGTGGCGCACTGCAGCGGCACGTTACTATCGAAGTTCGCAAATGACCCGCCCGGCGGCGGCGAGTGGAACCGGTCGTCGAGCTGCCAGACGCCGTGCCCGTGCCCGTTGTCACCGACCTCATTGGTGAGGTCCGTCTCCCGGGAGCCGACCGCGAACAGCAGCATCTTCGGCAGTCCATGGGCAAGCTCGGTCTGATGGATGAACGGCCACTGCAACTTAGCCCGCTGATACTCCGCGGACAGAGCAGATTCCGTGATGTGCATGCCCCCTCCTTGTAGCTGTTCAGATCTTGTGTTGAAATTCCGCGCAGGTGAGTTCCTAGGCCGTCACATGACGCGCACCACCTGGCCACCAGTGGGGCACAGCTGCGGGCCCATGCCGGCCGCGGGTGCGATGCTGCAGTTGGAGACGTAGATTGCGCCGTCGGATCCCGCGGCGAAGCCGGACGGGAAGAACAGTCTGCCGACGCCGAGGTGCGTGCGGTTGCCGTGCCGGTCGATACGCACCACGTCGCCCGCCGGGTTGGCGGTCGGGCCCTCATCCAGCCCACGGTCTGGAATTCGGTGGCGTAGAAGGCCCCATCCTGGCCGAAGCCGCAGCCTTGCACCGTGGTCATTCCCGCGGCCCAGACCGTCGGCGCATGCCCGGGGACGACCCGCCAGACGCGCGCATGCCCGGGAGAGTAGAAGCCGCCGAGCAGTTCCCCCACATACAGCGCACCGTCTGGCGAATCCGTCCCGGTGGCCAGGCGCCGGGACGGGCACCCAGCCAAAAGCCTGGACGCCGCGGTTGAGACTGGGGGTCGCCCGCTCGGCTGGCGGCCGCGATTCTCGTGCTCGTTCACGGGTTAAGGCAGACACCGACCTTGAATTCCGTACGTGGGTTGCCCGGTTGTCCAGGGATGCACTGCTCGCTGCCCGGTCCGGGCTGGCCAGCCAGCGCAGGCGCTGTCGCGGCGCACTCGGCGAAGCCGCCGGCAGCAGCAGCTGCATTAATCCGGGTACCATGCCTGATCCTCCGTTTCCGTTGCGGGCTCCTGGTAGGTCGAGGCTGACGCGGGCGCTGCCGGCCGACAAGGGGATAGGTGACTATTGGGTGTTCAGGTGTCTGAGCGCTCAGGTGGACTGCCGGAGCGCGCGCAGCAGCGGCCAGAGCAGCCGCCGGGGGTAGGCGGTCTCGCCGCCTGCGACCGCGTGGACGATCTGCGGCAGCCTGCGGGGGTTCACGTCTTTGGCCAGGTGGCCGTCGGCTCCTGCACGAGCAGCGGCCAGAACACCGTTTTCGTCGGGGGCCGCGGTGATCAGCACGACCTTGGTCATGGGCAGCGACCGGCGGATCGCCTCGGTGGCGGCGAGGCCCCCGCCCTCGGGCATCTGGATGTCGAGGAGGCACAGGTCGGGCCGCACACGCAGAGCCGTCTTGACGGCCTCGGCGCCGGTGCGGGCCTCGGCGCAGACCTCAAGCCCGCCCCTTTCGAGGTCGCGCCGGAGCGCGAGGCGGATCAGCGGGTGATCGTCTGCAATCAGGATCCGCAGCGGCCTTGCCGGGGTCTCCATGCGTGCAGTGTCCCGGTGGCTGATCGCCGGCAGCAAGCAGCCGTGCGCTCAGGTGCCTGAGCGCACGGACGGTTCGCATCCCGGCCGGTCCGCAGCTGAGGTGGTCGTGCGCGGACGACGCGGCGGACCGTGTCCAGGAGGTGGCCTTCGACTAGGGGTTGTTCGGATGTGTCTTGACTTCTACGCTGGCGGGATGCGGGGTGGGGGTGCCGCGGTGCTCGTGACGGCGGCGATTTCGGGGGTTGCCACCCTCGGTGTTGCGCTGCTTCCGCAGCTGCACTTCGCTTACCGGCAGCCGCCGCTGCATGTGGCGCTCGAGACGGCGGCGTCGCTCATTGCGCTTCTCGCGGGCTTCCTGGTCTTCGGCCGGCTTCGGCGCGAAGGCCGCCTGAACGATCTGGTGCTGGCGTGTGCGCTTGCAGTGCTCGCGCTGTTGAACCTTTTCTTCTTGACGGTGCCAGCCCTGGCGGCGCTGGTGCCGGACGATCTGATGGTCTGGGTGACGTTCGCCGGTTATCTGCTCGGCGCCTTGCTGTTTGCCCTCGCAGCGTTCGTTCCGCGTCGCCGGCTGCGGCGGCCGGGCTTATTGCTCGCCGGAGGGGCGGCTGGTGTGGCCACGGCCGTGCTGGTGGCCGTCGTCGTCAGCGAGTTCGCCGAGCGCTTGCCGCAGGCAACTGCCGCCACGCTGCCGCCGGACTTGCCGGCGGAGCCTGATCTTCATGCCCAGTCGGCGGTGCTCGCGCTGCAGCTGTTCATGACTGTGCTGTACGGCCTGGCCGCGGTCGGCTTCCTCAGCCGTTCCCGGCGGCTTGGTGACGAGTTCCTCGGCTGGCTGGCGATCGCCGCGGTCCTCGCCGCATTCTCCCACATTAACTACTTTCTGTATCCACAACTGTACTCCCAGTGGGTTCACACGGGCGATGCCTTCCGCCTTTGCTTCTACTCAGTCCTTCTCGCTGGCTCGATGCGGGAGATCTGGTCATACTGGCATGCGGTGTCGGAGGCGGCGGCGCTCGAGGAGCGGCAGCGGATCGCCCGCGACCTGCACGATGGGCTGGCGCAGGAGCTCGCCTACCTCGCGCGCAACCTTGATGCGCTCGACGGGGGAACCGGCGACGGCACGCTCACGCGCTTGCGGCGGGCGGTTGAGCGGGCGCAGCTCGAGTCGCGGCGGGCAGTCAAAACGCTCGCCGCCCCCGCCGGGCAGGCCGTCGAGGTCGCCCTGGCGCACGCGGCAGGCGAGGTTGCGGAACGATTCCACGTGGGGCTGGAGCTCGATCTGGTCCCTGGTGTCCGGCTGTCGGCGGGCCGCGCCGAGGCGCTCGTGCGGATCGCCTGCGAGGCGGTGACCAACGCCGCGCGCCACAGCGGCGCTAGCCGGGTGAGCCTCAATCTGGAGCGTGACGGCTCGCGTGTGCGGCTGCGGGTCAGCGACTCCGGACGCGGGTTCGACACGACGGTCCCGTGCGGCGGATTCGGGCTCATCTCGATGCGCGAGCGCGCCCGCTTGGTCGGCGGTGAGCTGCGGATCTCGTCCGCGCCCGGCCGGGGCAGCGAGGTGGAGGCAGCTCTGTGAGCGGGAAAGACAAGCGGGTGCGGGTGCTGATCGCTGACGACCACGCGCCGACCCGTGACGACGTGCGCCGCGCGCTCGAGGGCGACGAGCGGTTCGATGTCTGCGTTTCGGCGGCAGATGCCGCCGAAGCCGTGCAGGCCGCCGTTCGCGAGCGGCCCGATGTCTGCCTGCTCGACATCCGGATGCCTGGCAGCGGCCTCGCCGCGGCCTGGGAAATTGCAGCGAGACTGCCCCAGGCGAAGATCGTGATGCTGACCGTTTCGGATGAGGATGCCGACCTTTTCGCCGGGCTGCGGGCCGGCGCGGACGGGTACCTGTTAAAGACCATGAACCTGCGGCGGCTGCCGGATGCGCTCGCCGGAGTCTGCTCCGGCGAGGCGGCGATGCAGCGAACACTGGTCGCGCGCGTGCTGGAGCGCTTCCACGGGGGGGAGCCGCGCTGGCGGGATCCGATCGTCGGCGGATTTCCCGAACGGCGGCTGACGAGCCGCGAGTGGGAGGTGCTTGAGCTGCTCGCCCAGGGACGGTCAACCGCCGAGATCGCCCGCAGGCTTGTGGTGTCGGCCAGCGCGGTGCGGGTGCACATCGCGTCCGTCGTGCGCAAGCTGCACGTGGCCGACCGCGCCGCGGCCGCTGAGCTGTTCCGCCGGCGCTCAGGAACCTGAGCGCCCAGTCCTCACCTGCCCCCTTGCTGGTCAGCGGCGGCGGCGTCAGCGTTGATCAGGCCCCGCGGAACGCGGGAGGCATCGAAAGAACTCACAAGGGGGGAGAACCATGCGCGGTATCGATCACGAGGCCAGTGGCCGGGGTGGGCGAACCATGGGCCGGTCACCGGCTCGGCGGGTAAGCGCCCGCATCCAGCGGAGAACGGGGTGCCGCCCGCGATCGCGGGGCCCTCCCGCGCGCGCGTTCTGTGATCTCACGAAGCGCC
>WNFM01157954.1_pt1 | contig 10943 bp, 12 predicted proteins | sample 5400271 | NCBI WGS metagenome assembly WNFM01 (sample SAMN13153352, study PRJNA577476) | soil metagenome | isolation source: 60 cm saprolite on Douglas fir-dominated hillslope | place: USA:California | collected 2013-09-17 | reverse complement strand
GGAATGCAGCTTCGTTGGCTTTCGATGGCTTGTTGAAGCCGCTCACCTTGCGCACGAATTGCAATGAGGCTGCACGAATCTCTTCCTCGGTCACAGGCGGTTCGAAGTTGAAGAGCGTCTTGATGTTTCTACACATAAGCGTTACCTCGATTGTCAGAGCCATCTAACGTTTGAATTCTGCGACGTCGCGCATGAACTGGCGATTTACAGTTCTTTTCTATCTTACGCTGCTTTTCCATGCTCCTCCTTTGCGAACAGTCTGCATCAATCAGGCGATTATACCCGGATTTTCAGAACAACTTAATTTTACCATCCAATCGCTATAACATCATCTCAAGTTCGATCTCATCATGTAAGGGAATCCGGTCGTTGCCGATCAAAGGGATGCGCGGCTTCAGTTGGCGGGCGGCATCGACCGCATTGCGATGAACAGTAACGAGCATGAAGCCGCATTTTTGATAGAAGCGCAGCGCATGGAGATTATCATTCGTTGTGATCAACCAGAGCCGCTTGCAGCCTGCCTCCCGTGCCGCCTGCGTGACTGCCTTGATCAGCAGCGTGCCTATGCCGATTCCCGGCTTTGTGCTAGCGATCGTCACGATCTCGCAGTTCTCATCTTCAAGCGAGTACGTGAGCAGTCCCACCCGGTTACCTTTCAGGATGGCGACGAAGCCGGGCAGTGTCTGTGGATGATAGACCTTGCCGTGAGCGACGACGATAGTATCGCCCCAGTGTTCGATGAGAACCTGCCGTACCCATTCGCTGTCTTCGGTGGTAAGCGGCCTACTCTGCATAGGAAGGCTTTCGATGGGCCGGTGGGGATGCCTGTTGTAGGTGTAGATGGCCTCGGCCTGGATGTGAAGATAGACGCCTTCGCCCCACTCGCCAGCCTTTATATGGGTGGATGCGTACAGAAGGTTCTCCAGCGTCTCAAAATCCGCATGGTCAGGTGAGATGATGGCCGCGTAGCCATGCACGATAATCGCCAGTTCGTTTTCACGAAACAGGGTCAGGCTGACGGCGGGCCGCTTCATGACATGGCGCGTGCGCGCAGCGGTGGCGACAGTTGGGATGTAGATATCGCCTCGGTAGAGCAGCGAGCCGATAGGGGCAATGCGCGGCTCGCCTCTCGTCGTGACCGTTGCCAGCGCGACGGTTTGCACGTCCAGCCAGCAATCGATCAGCTGTTGAGCGGTGAGCGAATGTTCGGGCATCTGAAACGAGCGGCGCAGGAAAGCTCCCGCCCGCTCGATGCTGCTGTCTAAAAGCCCCTGCAAACGCTCGATGTCTTCCTGTGTTTCTCTCATACCCTCTAGTATATGGCAAAGATCAAGGTGAGCAGCTGCTTCTGGATTTCGGGGGAAGCTGGGAAGCGTGGCCGGTGGTCGCCAAGATGGTTCTTCCTGACTCACGGACACCAGCTTTCCTCTCAAATCAAGGGAACAACCTGCTATCAGTGTGTCTTCCCCGCAGATTCCCCGGCCGGTGCCTGGACCAGGCGCGCCAGGCCCGTGAAAGGAGCCAGTGGGATCAGATCAAAGTCGATCAGGTGTAACTGCGCAAATGGTAACGTGTCCAGCGCCTCTTTGGCGGCTTCCACGCTTGCACTTTCGAACATCAACACCACTCTGCCTGGTTCGTTAGCGCGGGTATAGAACTCGCGGCAGATTCCCTGCGCGTAGAGTTCCCACACGGCTTGAATTTCTTCCGCTGCGTGTTGTAGCAACTCCTCCCGTGGGACGCCTTCGATTGGCCTGGGCAGTACTAAAATCTTCATAGGATGTAACCTCCAAATTCTTTGTTGGTAGAAACGTTGTTGTGATCCTCACCAGAAAGATCATCACAAAGCAAGAGGGTCGAGAGGTCGCTTTTGTGACAGACGCATAGTTGTTACAAACTTGTGCCCCCGACCCTCTTCCCTAATACAGACTACCGAACGCCCATTCCGAGTGTACGTTCCAGCTTCTCAAAGCTAGAGGATTACGCGAGTTGTCTGGTTGTAGCCGGTGCGGAATAAACAAATCAGTGAAGCAGCTTCTTGCCAAAGAACTGCTCGCAGCGCCAACTATCCACTGGCGCGGTAGCCTACGGAGCAGTCACCGGCTGCGTGCTGACAGGCTCTTCGGGCTGGACGCGCCGGCACCAGTGGGCTACCGCCTCGACCAGCTGGCGGATCTCCTCGCGCGTGCCCTCGTCATGCAGGTCCACGTGCTCGTCGAAGAGTCTGGAGGCCCGTGGCACCAGCACCTGCGGGTCGGGTACCACGACGGCACCAATGCGACCGAGCACCCCACGCAAGGCGGCCTGTGCATTTGCTGAGCCCGATTGGCCCAGGACCGCACCCATCAATGCCACCGGTTTGTTGCGCAGCACACTGCGACCTGTTGGTCGCGAGGCCCAGTCGATGGCGTTGGCGAGCACCCCCGGTACCGCACCGTTGTACTCAGGGGTGGCGATCAGGACGGCGTTTGAGGTGGCGATGGCATCCTTGAACCGGCGGACTGGCTCAGGGTCCCCGCTGGCCTCGACGTCCTCGTTGAAGAAAGGCAACTGGCCGATGTCGAAGAACTGCACCTCGACCCACTCGGGCGCAACCTCCTGTGCGGCGCGCAGCAGCCCTTGATTGAAGGAACCCTGCCGCAGGCTGCCCGCTATAGCGAGGATTCTAAACGGTTTTCTGTCCACTGTTCGTCTCCTGTGTTGGTATGGTCTTCTCTCTCGTGTTCATCTGGTGCTCTTTGCGTGTTTGGCGTCTGCTTTACTCCTGTGTGATAGTGCGGGAGGGTTCCCCACTACTGTTGCACGATCTCTTCTATGGTAACACGTTCCTCTGCTGCTTGCAGCAACACACAGAGATCATGAACGCTGAAGATTGTTTTTCTCGGGCGAATTGAGTATGCTTTAAGGGATCTGATTGGAGGTTTGGCGTTGACCATCTGTTATCACTTTCTTCTCCATCTGAAACTTGCTGCGTTCGTGGATAGGCTCTGATTCTACGAAGGAGCAGCGCCGTCGTATACGTCAGTTGAAGTGCAATTTTTTACAAAAGGAGCGATCTCCTTCTCGTTCCGAAGCCCGACGGGACCATCTATGTTGGCTCCACGGTCGAGCATGTTGGCTTCGATAAAAATCTCACAGTGGGAGGGATTGCTGCGCTGCTTACCGGCGCTATGCAGATCGCGCCTTCGCTCGAACATGCACCCATTGTGAAGATGTGGACGGGCCTGCGTCCGTGGTCGGCGGATGGCTATCCCCTGCTCGGACGGGCTCCGGGCTGGGAGAATGTGAGCGTGGCGACCGGTCATGGTGGGATCGGCTTCGAGGCGAGTGCAGTGACCGGGAAGGTCATAGCCGAACTGGTGACGACAGGGCAGGTGCCGGAGCGTATTCGCACGTGTGGGCTGGAGCGCTTTGCGCGGAGATGATCCTTCTGCTCGGCTCTAAATTAGAGAACACTCGCACCTTCAGAGGCAATGCTTCTGCGGAACCTGCTCACGACCCTCGCTGGATGGAAGCAGGCTCCGCGAACGACTGCCGCTCGATAGCGGTTTGAGAGAGAAGCGAGCACCACTATGGAACGTCATGAAAGTGGTGCGCTCTTGTACGTTCTCGCAGAAGATTGTAAAGCGAGGAATATTCTTATGCTCTTTGATACAAAAATCGCGTTGGTCATTCGATGTGATCTGGCCTCATGGCAAAAAATGAATGTGGCAGCATTCCTGGCAAGCGGGATTGCTGCATCCTATCCGGAAAGTATCGGAGAACCATACGAAGACGCATCCGGGAATGGGTATCTGCGGCTCATTGGTCAACCCATGTTGATTTATGGGGCTGACCATGCCGCGTTAGCACGGGTGGTGCTTGATCGCGCCCTCGCACGAGGAGTACAACCTGCTCTTTATACGGAAGAGATGTTTTCGACCACCCATGATGCCGCCAATCGTAATGCCGTATGCGGTGTCGAATGAGAGAACCTGAACCTGGTAGGTATCGCCATCAGAGCAGAGAGAAAAGTGGTTGACAAAATCGTAGACAAGCTGAAGCTTCATCAGTAAGTTGATGAAGCTTCGCCGCTGGCAGAAGAACCGGCGTACCTCCAGGATGAGATGAACAGCACGACCGCTGGACGGCAGGTCATCATGAATTGAGCGACATCTGCAACGTCCTCTCTATCTCTGCATTGACAAGAGGAATGACCGCCTGAGCAGCTTTCGCCGGATCACTTCGTGGTTTCCTGTCTTGATTGTGGTAATCCGAGATGTGTCCAACGATGCTCCTCGCTGTCGTCGAAGTTGGTGGAGGAACTGAGTTTCTCCCAGCGGTCAGTTTCAGCGAGTTTGGCCTGGTCGACCTTTCGAGCTATCAGGACAGCATCCTTTCCCAGGAGCAGACGCAGTGGTGGGTTTGCTTCGTTGACAATAGTAATGATCGCCTGAGCAGCCTTCGCCGGATCACCTGGTTCATTCCCGGCTTGATTATGGTAATCCAAACGGCCTTCAAGTGTGCTCCGATAGTCCTCACTCGGTTGCGTATAGGCCATCGAGGAACCACCCCAATCGGTGCGAAAACTGCCCGGCTCGATCAGTGTGACCTTGATACCAAGTGGCGCGACCTCGCGTGAGAGAACTTCGGAGAACCCTTCAACCGCCCATTTCGCGGTTTGATAGGGACCCAGTCCCGCAGAGCCAGTACGACCACCGATCGAGGAGACCTGTACAACGTGTCCAGATCGCTGCTTGCGCAGGATCGGGAGAGCAGCTCGCGTCACATTGATCACCCCCCACAGGTTCGTTTCGATCTGGGCGCGCCAGTCTTCTTCGGAGGCGTCCTCGATAGACGCTACATTGGCGTACCCCGCATTATTGACCACGACATCGAGCCGACCAAAGGCATCAATGGCGGTAGCAACGGCTGCACGAGCTTGCTCAGGATTGGTGACGTCAAGTGGTACGGCACGCATCTGCTCCCCATATGTTGAGACAAGGTCGCCCAGCTGCTCAGGGTTGCGAGCTGTAGCAACCAGGAGGTCTCCATGAGCCAGAACTGCCTCAGCGAGACTGTGTCCTAAGCCGCGTGAACTTCCCGTAATAAACCAGACTTTTGACATAGGAGTGATTCCTTTCATTGGAAGAATGAAGAAGAAAGAGAAGGAAGAAAGAGAAGTTGTTCTGATCTCATTCTTTTTTCTCGATCAAGAAGGTGATGCAAAGAGAAACTGTTCGTCTCAGTGACCGGGAGCCGAACATCACTTCTCGTTTGTACCTTCAATGAGAGCAGTATAGCGCCTGACGTGCTGCTTCATCAAGCTGAGCTGTCTCCGGTTTTGTTGACCATATATACATGCATCTCTCGTGACCTGGAGGATACAGCCATTGGATATGGTGGATTATCCACCACCGCTAGGGGAAGTACCAAGTACATATTGACTCACAGAAAAATCGGCAATTCGGCGTATTGCATAAAGTGGCTTCTCATGCTATACTATGAGTGCCGTAGGCTAAATAGCCTGGAAAGCCCGTTCTGCATTGAAATGCGAGGCCGACTCGCCGGTGCTCAGCGCCCAGCCGGAGGCTGGCGACCTCATCCAGGCAGAGTGCCTGCTGGTAGGGTACCGCGGCTACTACCGAAGCGGACTGAGCCGCTCTTCTATTTCGGTCACGGTCTCGGCTACACGGATTGGACCTACGAGTCGTCCGTGGCCGAGGCCATCATAGCGGGACAAGACCTGCCATTGGTGGTGACTGTCCGCAACTCCGGCGAGCGCGCCGGTCGGAAGGTCGTGCAGGGGTACCTGGAGGGACCGGACGACAACCCCAGCAGCCCGCTCCGGGCCCTGGCTGGCTTCTCCATCATCGACGCCGGTCCGGGCGAGCAGGCCAAGGCGCGGTTGACAGTTCCGGCCCGCTTCGACGAGGGATTGTCCCAGTGGGTCTGGAACCCCGGAATCTCCAGGCTGCACGCCGGTCGGTCGTCGCGGGACCTCGGGGTGAACACCCAGGTGGTGCTGCGATGAGATAGAGGCGAGCGCCCGGCATGGCGGAGCGGTCGAATGAACAAACGGAGGGCCGCATAGCTGCGGCAGATCACAGCAGATTACAAACAAGGAGAAAAGGAGATGAGCTTGCGTACATTCCTTTCCCGATGGCATTGGCAGCCAGACACATGGAGGACGCAGCGCGTCCGCGCCGGCGGCGGGTGGTTGCGCCGTCGTTCGATCTTCGCTGCAGTTGCCCTCGTGGCTTTCGCGTTGGCAGCGGCCACCGGCGGCGTCGCCACCGCACTGGCGGCTCCTTCAGCGGTGGCCACCACACTGGCGGCTTCGTCAGCGTCGTCCAGTCAACCGAACTTCGGCCCGAACGTCTATATTTTCAATCCCACCATGCAACAGAGCGAGATCCAGGCGACGGTCAACTCGATAGCAACCCAACAGGTCTCGAACCAGTTCGGAACTCAGCGCTATGCGCTGCTGTTCGAGCCCGGCACATATGGATCGAAAGCCAACCCCCTCAACTTTCAGGTTGGCTACTACACCACCGTGGCGGGCCTCGGCCTCTCCCCCAACGATGTCGTCATCAACGGGTCCATCGATGTACTCAACCAGTGCCTCGGCCCCAACAACACTAACTGCGTCGCGCTCGTGAACTTCTGGCGATCGTTGTCGAATCTGACCATCAACGTGAACACCGGGAACCTCGGCTGCCATAGCGGCGCCGAATTCTGGGCAGTTTCGCAGGCCGCGCCGATGCGTCGGGTCCATGTCAACGGGTTCACAACCCTTTTCGACTATTGCAGCAGCCCGAACTTCTCGAGTGGCGGGTTCATCGCGGATTCAGAGTTCGACAACAGCACCATCGTCAACGGGTCACAGCAGCAGTGGATAACCAGGAACAGCAAGATCGATGGCTGGACCAACGCCGTCTGGAACCAGGTGTTTTCAGGCGTCGTGGGTGCGCCCGCCCAGTCGTTCCCTAAGCCGACGTACACCACGCTCGCGACCAGCCCGGTGACACGCGAGGAGCCATACCTGTACGTGGACTCCGCTGGGAACTATAACGTCTTCGTCCCTTCAGTCCAGACGAACACCTCCGGCACGACCTGGGCGAACGGCGCGACGCCCGGCTCGTCCATCCCAATCAACAAGTTCTTCATTGCCCAGCCGACGGACTCTGTAGCGACGATCAATAACGCATTAGGTTCCGGCAGGGACCTCATCCTGACCCCGGGCATCTATAATCTGAGCCAGAGCATCCAGGTCACGCGTCCCGATACCGTGGTGCTAGGTCTCGGTTTCCCGACTCTGATCCCTGAAAACGGAATCGTGTCAATGACAGTCGCCAGAGCGGAGGGGATGTTGATCTCGGGGATGATCTTCGATGCGGGCGCAACGACCTCTCTGGCGCTGCTGCAGGTCGGAAGCGGCCACGCGCGCAGTGACAATGAAGCCTCCGACCCATCGGCTCTTCAGGATGTGTTCTTCCGTATCGGCGGCGCGGCGGCGGGGAGCGCGACGACCAGCCTGGTCGTCAACAGCAACAACGTCATCCTCGATAACATCTTGGGCTGGACCAGCAACACTGCCGACACCGGCGTCATCGTCAACGGTGACAACGTGACCGCGTACGGCCTTTTCGTCGAGCACTACCAGAAGTACGACGTGATCTGGAACGGGAATGGCGGCACGGACATCTTTTTCCAGAACGAGATGCCCTACGATCCACCTAGCCAGGCGGCATGGATGGAGGCTCCCGGTGTCGACGGCTGGGCGGCCTTCAAGGTTGCCAACAGTGTGACCAGCTTCAGCGGATACGGTATGGGTAGCTATACCTTCTTCAACCAGGGCGTGAACATCTATGCCGAAAACGCGTTTGAGGTTCCCACCACCCTCCCGGCAGGAAGTCTCCACGATCTGCTCACGATCTTCCTCGACGCCACGCACGGGAAAGGTGGCATCCTGCACGTGGTCAACGACACAGGCGGCTCGTCGACCATCTTCAACCCGGATGTTCCGGTCACCGTGGTGAGCTACCCGTAACGGCTTGACGCCTCGTCCGAGCGTCTAATCACGGGCCATCAAGCCCCGTCTCCGTAGGCGGGGCTCGATGAGCCCTCACAGAAGCTGGTTCGTCCCAGTGTCTTACGAAGATGGCGACGGCTGTGATGACGAAGGCGGCACGAACATCGGAAGCGGGTCCGGTGACGGGAGGTCACCGAAAGCTGATTCGCGGTTTCGTAGATGTCGGTTCGAATCTCGCCGGGGCTACCACTTCCACATCTCGGACGGACCGCACATCACCATTCAAGAGGGCTAGCCTTCGGACCGGATGGCCAGGTGTGCTGGCTACTTGGGTCATCTGTTCTCAAAATAAGCATCTTCAGCATGATTTGACAAGCCCCCCTCTTTGCAAAGTACGACACCGAATGCTCTCATTTACAACCTGGTGCTGAACTCCTGCTCAACGAACACTGCATCGAGGAGCAAGCGCACTATCGTGTTTCATTGCGGACTGGCCCCTCAACGATATCGTATCATGCGCGTTCGTGCAGTTCTCGGTGAGCGTCGGCTTAGGCATGCCCGCCTGCGGTCACGGTGCCGATGGTCAACTGGGGTTTGCCTGCGAGGAAGTCCCCGATGCGCTCCACCTGGTCGTCGAGCTCGCGGCACTGCGTAGCGGTGAGTCGGTCGAACGGCTCCACCGTGATGTCGAGTTTCTGGCCAGAGCGGCGCTGGTGCCATACCCCAGCGACTGTCCCGCCGATGAGCAGCACCGGAAAGTTCCCGGCCTGGCCGCTGGGAGTTAGCGCGCGTTCGGCGGCCCGGCCGGGGAAGAGCAGCTCGCGCGGCTGGCAGCCGACCGTGTAGGCGTCGAAGTAGGGTAGCAGCCGTACGCCTTGGGGTGCCGTGGATGGCACCATGGCGTCCCCGGTCGCCAGCCAGGCAAGGGCGCCGTCGACCTCAACGTGCTGAAGTTCATCGGAGAGGGAGTCGAACAGCTCCGTCGCCCACCGCCGCGGTGCGCCTAGCCACTGCGCGAACTGCTGAGGCGTAGCCGGTCCGTACGCATACAGATAGCGCCTGACGGCCTCGGCGAGGGCGGTCTGTTCATCGGCAGGCCGGAATCCGGGCAGCCATCGGCGTGGGTTGGTGTAGGTGACCTTGCGGCCCCGGTTGGGGCCAAAACACAACGCGCCCCGGATCCCCGCTGGAGCCAGACCTAGACGCCACCGGGGCCACATTCCGGAGAACGCAGGTACGACAAGTTCCGCAGCCCACGGTCCGGTGGCGGCAATCACCGCTTCGTTCAGTTCGTCGATGGTCAACTCAGCGTCGTCCAGCGCGTCTGCAATCGCCTCGACGATCTCATCGGTCTGCCGGGGTGTTAGTCGCATGTTCTCCGGTTGACTGCCCGACGAAGATGGGATCGCGGATAGCGCAGCGGTCCACATAGGCAGGTCCTGAGTGGACAGCAGATGCACGGTGCCGCGTGGACCGAACGTCTTAACCAGGCTATGCTCGGTCCATAGGGCTTCCTGGACATCCGTACGCGTGATGCCGGCGATCCGCAGCCCGATGGATAGCTCGGCGGCAGACAACACCTGGGCATGCGCGCCGCACATGGTGCCGACGATGCCGGCAGGCCGGGCATCCTGCGATGGGCTGGACAGCGCATGTCGGTCGAGGCGCCTGGCACAGACCTCGGCCCACGACAAACGCGACACCTCTGCCGTACGGTTGGTCATCGGACATAACTCCTTCCGTGGTTCCTGGCCTCGATGAGGGAATACCCGGCAATCCTGCCCGACTACTCATGAGTTCGAACTCAGGCGAGCCTCAGGCAAGGTCGGCTCGAACAGTTCGATGGGGTTGCCGGAAGGATCGTCAACGAGAATTTGCTTGCCGCCAATGCCGGTCACGATCTCGTTGCGAAAGTGGGCTCCCACCTTGCGCAGCGCCTCGACGGTAGTGATGAGATCGGAGACTTCAATCGAGAAGCGGTTCCAGCCTCCAGGCTCGGGCTTGGTCCCATCGGGCATCGACTGGCCTCCGCCGCCCACCGGATTGGGCGCGCTGAGCACGAGACGCAGGTCACCTCGGGAGAGCATGGCAAAGGCCGGAGCTGGATGCATCTCCTCGTGGAAGCCCAGATGCTGACAGTAGAATGCAATTGCGGCGTCGACATCGTTGACAATGTATCGAACCTGAACGGTGGCCATTGAATCTTCCTCCTTGTCTCGCTCTTGCGAACAATCGTTGTAAGTTTGTTCTAACCCTCCATACGCACTTGTAGCTTGATGGCATCGACTTTCTGTTCGCCTAATCGTAGGCCACACGGTGGATCAAGAAGTTGTTTTGTCTTCGGTCTGCCAGTCGCCGACCAGTTCGTTCTTCTTAATAGAAGCTTTGTCCAGGCCGTCTAAGCTCTGGCGGGAACTCCTGCAGTAGCCACAAATTGCCATCGGGGTCGCTGAAGCCGGCATACTTCACACCTTTAAGATCTGTGATCTCGCCGACTTCAAGTCCACGTTTCACGAGTGCCGAACGCGCTGTGTCTATGTCCGCTACGACCAGGTGCAGCCCCTTCACCGATCCAGGCTTCATCTCAGTAATTTCGCCCATACCGGTCCCGAAGACAATGCTACAAGCCGACCCTGGCGGCGTGAATTGGACAACCCTCATCGTGTCGGTAGGCCGCGTATCAACTTCTAATGTAAAGCCAGCCTTCTCATAGAAGGCCTTGGCGCGGTCAACATCAGAAACCGGCATAGGCACCAGCTCAAGTTTCATATCAGGCACGGTAATGTTAGCCTTGTTGTTATCTGCCATACTTTACTCTTCCTCCTTCATCTAGGATACTGAATAAATTCTCCTTTGGTTTATGGTCACCAATCACCTGGCTCCGGGCATGGGCGCGTCGAGGAACGGCGCAACGACGGCCGAAAGCTGG
>WNFM01304585.1_pt1 | contig 10944 bp, 8 predicted proteins | sample 5400271 | NCBI WGS metagenome assembly WNFM01 (sample SAMN13153352, study PRJNA577476) | soil metagenome | isolation source: 60 cm saprolite on Douglas fir-dominated hillslope | place: USA:California | collected 2013-09-17 | reverse complement strand
GCGTTTTACTCGCTCGCGAGCACGTCGCTGAACAGCACGTAGCGCGAGCCGTCGAAGCGCACCAGCCGCATCTGCTTGATCGGGCGCAGATCGGTCGGGCTGGTCCTCAAGCGGATGCCCGGCAGCAGCAACGGCAATTCCATGTCCAGATGGGAGGCCTGTTTCATGATGTTCTCGCGGGTCAGATCGTCGCCGCACTGCTTTAAGAGTTGCACCACAGCGAACCCGATATTGTAGCCGTAAGGCGCATAATAGTCGCTCTTGTCGACGCGCGGGTTGTACTTGTCCATCCACAGGTTCCAGGCCTGCATGGCCGGATCGTCTCGCCATTGCGGATCGGCCGGGTCCTTTTGATAGGCCGCGGAGATGATCCCCTTGGCTGCCTCAAATCCGGCCGGCCTGATCGCGCCCGCAATCGAGGAGCCGACGCTGACCACGATTTCCTGCGGGTGCCAGTCGATGTCATAGGCCTTGCGAATGGCTTGCGCGGAGAATTTGGGCACCGTGACGATGAAAAATACGTTGGCGCCGGAAGCTTTCAGCGAGACCACCTGGGAATCGATGGTCGGATCGGAGGTGTTGTAGGTCTGCGATGACGCGATCATCGTCGCGGCCTTGTTGCCGAGCCCGCGCTTGAAGCCAATCAGATAGTCGCGGCCAAGATCGTCGTTCTGCGACAGGATCCCGATCTTGGCGTCAGGCTTGGTTGAGAGAATGTACTTGGCGTAGATCTCGCCCTCCGAGGCGTAATGCGGTGTCCAGCTCATGGTCCACGGATAATGCTCGGGGTCATTGAAGACGGTGGCGCCCGAGCCGATGAACAGATGCGGCACCTTTTGCTGATTGATGTATTTGACGACCGCCATGTTGGTCGCGGTGCCCACGGGATTGACCAGGAACAGCACTTCATCGCTCTCGATCAGGCGCCTGATCTGTTCGACCGTCTTGGGTGGGCTGTAAGCGTCGTCGAGACTGATGAAATTGATCTTGCGGCCGTTCACGCCGCCGCGCTCGTTGATCATTGTGAAATAGGCGGTAGCGGAAACCGCGCCCGCCGAATAGGCCGACGCCGGGCCGCTATAGGGCGTCGTGGTGCCGATCTTGATTTCGGTGTCGGTGACACCGGGACCGTATTGTTTTTGCGCCAGCGCCGGCGTTGCGGCGAAGATTGTCGCGACCAGCACCGGCGCAAGCGCCGCCCACGCGCGCCGTGGCGAACGTCTGCTCCAGGCCGTTTTCCTCCAAGCCATCATCGTCCTCCCGGTTCAAGAGGCTTAATGGCACTCTGCCCCTGTTGGCGAGGCTTACGAGATGCTCTGCCTCAGTTCTTCAGCACGATGCGCCCCACGACCTTTCCGGCCCGCAACTCCTCGATCCATTTCTGGACGTCGGCCATCGGCTCTTCTTTCATCGGCGTCGGCTTGATCTTGCCGGAGCGCGCGAGCGTCATCAGTTCATGCGCTTCCGCCAGCGTCCCGACCATAAAACCCTCGATGGTCATGCGCTTGTAGATCCATTGTACCATAGCCAGGCTGAAATTGCCGCCCATCAACCCGGACACCACGATCTTGCCGCCGCGGGCGACCACGGAGACCGCAAAGGCCATCGATTTCTCGTTGCCGGCAAAGTCGACGATCTCGTCGAAACCGCCCTCGGTCTCCTTGATGATGCGCTTGGCCACATCAGGCTCGGAGGGGTCGTAGGCGACATCGGCGCCGTTGTTCAACGCCGCCTCGCGCGCCGCGGGGCTCAAATCCGCCACCGTGATTTTTTGCTTGAACATCGCTTGCGCGAACGCAAGCCCCATCATGCCGACGCCGCCGAGGCCGATCAGCAAGAGATTGCGCTGCCGCGGCCGGTCGACCAGGCGCTTCAGCGCGCCATAGGCGGTGACGCCGGAGCACATCAGCGTCGCCGCCTGGTTGACCGGCAGCGGATCGTAGTCCAGCAGGTATTTTGCGTCGGGCACCAGCACGTGGCTGGCGAAGCCGCCGTCGATGGCAACGCCGAGGAAACGCTGCTTGATGCAGAGATTTTCGTCGCCATTGGCGCAGTCGCGGCATTGGCCGCAGCCGATCCAGGGGAACACGGCTTTCTTGGTGCCAATCAGGCTCTTCGAGACCTCGGCGCCGACTTCCTCGACGATCCCTGCGATCTCGTGCCCAAGCGTAAACGGCAGCGTCATGCCGCGCGTGGTGTCAAGCTTCTTGCCGCCGCCGAGATCAGCGTAGCCGTCCTGGATATGCAGGTCGGAATGGCACAGCCCGCAGCGCTCGATACGGACGAGCACCTCGCGGCCTTGCGGCTTCGGAGTTTCGACGATGGTCTCGCATAGCGGCGCATCGAATTTGACCAGCGATTGGCGTCGCATCACCGCCATGGCGTTTCTCTCCTTCAGGACGTTCTTGACGCGCGTATATTTATCAATTCGCGGGCCATGGCAACAAAGCCAGAGACCGGAATGGTCTCGGCACGCCGGGTCGGGTCGACATTCGCCGCCGCGGCCAGCCGGGCCGGATCGACCGACAGCGATTTGAGGCTTTGCCGGAGCATTTTCCGCCGCTGGCCGAACGCCGCCGCCGCGACCTGCTCCAGCGCCCGGCGGTCGCACGGCTCCGGCGCGCTGCGCGGCACCAATCGCACCAGGGACGAGGTGACCTTGGGTTGCGGCACGAACGCCGCGGGAGAAATGTCGAACAGGATTTTTGTCTCGGCGCGCCAGTTGGCGAGCACGGCGAGCCGTCCATAGGCTTCGTCATTCTCGCGCGCGACGATGCGCTCGGCCACCTCGCGCTGGAACATCAGGACCATCATGTCGTACCAGGGCGGCCACGGCTCGATCGACAGCCAGTCGATCAAAAGCGCGGTCGCGATGTTGTAGGGCAGGTTGGCGACGATTTTCGCTTTTGTGCTCCCGAGCAGGGCTCGGGGATCGAAGTGCTGCGCGTCGGCGCAAACGATCTCCAGGCGTCCCGGATATCGCTTTGAAATCTCCTCGAGCGCCGGCAACGCGCGCCGGTCGCGCTCGACCGCGATAACATGACGCGCGCCGAGCGCCAGCAAAGCGCGCGTCAGCCCGCCGGGACCGGGGCCGACCTCGATCACGGTCGCATCTTCGAGAGGACCTGCGGCTCGGGCGATCCGCGCGGTGAGGTTGAGATCGAGCAAGAAATTCTGGCCCAGCGACTTGCGTGCCGACAGAGCGTGCTGGCGAATGACCTCGCGAAGCGGCGGCAGGTCGTCGATCGCGCTCATGCGCCTTGCGTGGCCGCGATCCGCGCAGCCAGCCGCAATGCCGCGATCAGGCTGGACGGATCGGCCTTACCCGTCCCGGCGATGTCAAACGCCGTGCCATGATCGGGCGAGGTACGGATGAACGGCAATCCCAGCGTGACGTTGACGGCCTCGTCGAAGGCAAGCGTCTTCACGGGGATCAGCGCCTGATCGTGATACATGCAGATCGCGCAGTCGTAAGTCTTGCGCGCGGCGTCGTGGAACAGCGTATCGGCCGGCAGCGGGCCCCTGATCTCGATGCCGTCGCGGCGCAGGATTTCGACCGCAGGGGCCACGATGCTCTGGTCCTCGGTGCCGAGCGAGCCGTCTTCGCCGGCGTGGGGATTGAGGCCGGTTACCGCAAGCCGCGGATTGGCGAGGCCGAAACGGGCTTTCAGATCGGCGACCACGATGCGGGCCGTCGTGACGATCAATTCGCTCGACAGCTGCGCGATCGCATCGCGCAATGCAAGATGGATGGTCACGGGCACGACGACGAGGGCAGGGGACCACAGCATCATCACGGGTTGTGGGGTATGACCCCCGGTCGCCGCTAGTTCGGCGAGAAATTCGGTATGACCGGGATGGCGGAATCCGGCGCGGTAAAGCACGCTCTTGGCGATCGGATTGGTGACGACCGCGCTGGCCCGCCCTGCGACGACGTCGGCGACGGCCTGACGAATCGAAGCCAAGGCCGCGTCTGCACTGGTGTGATCGGGCTGGCCAGGCTGCGCGGTTGCCGTATGGCCGGTGGCCACGACCGGCAATGCGTCCTTAAATGCACCGAGCGCCTCTTCAGCGCCAACGTCGGCGATCTCAACGCGTAGTCCCAACACCTTCGCCCGGTGCGCGAGGAAGTCGCGATCGCCGAGCAGGTAGAATGCCGGGAGCCTCAGCTCGTTCCGCCGCAGCCACGCCTTGATGGTGATATCGGGCCCGATCCCCGCGGGTTCGCCAAAGGTCAGCGCAAGGGGCTTTGCCATGCGTCAACGATATTCGATCATCGCGGCTCTGCGCACTTCCTGCAGATAGGCCTTCGACTTCGCCTCGTATTTCTCGGCATACATCTTTTCCCGGATTTCCCTCTTTTTTGGCGTGTCGACGGTGGTCGGCTTCCGGTCGCACAGCGCAACCATCTCCACGCCCTGTTTCGTCACTTCGGGTGGGGTCAAATGGCCGACCGGGGTCTTGTCGAGCAATTCGCGAAGCACCGGTGGTATGTCGGCCGAGGTCTTGATCACGGTGTCGCGTATCGCGGCGCTTTGCATCGACTTGAAGAGAGTGTTTGCCTCCTCGCAGCTCTGCACGCGGTTGCGCAGGGCTTCGGCCTCCTTTTGCCTTGCTTCGATGGCGGCGGATCCGGATCCGCGCGGGACGAGAAGGACGATCGGCTGCATCCTGTATTCGAAGCTCTCGGTCTCCTGCTTCTCCTCGCCACCATTGACCTGGACCGCCGCGGCGACGTCCTTCTCGCCGACCTGAAGGCTCTCCTTGTAGCGTCCGCGGACCAGGCTGCTCCAGACCATATCAGCCTTGATACGTGCCTTCAGCGTGTCGGGCCGGATACCCTGGCTCTCGAGCGATTTGGTCAGCTGCTCCGGCGTGATCCGCATCCGCGAGCTCATCGCGCCGTAAGCCTGATCGACATCGCCGGAGGTGGGGTCGACGCCAAATTTCTTGGCTTCCTTGATCTTCAGCTTTTCATCGATCAGTTCGTTGACCACCTGCTGGTGGTCGGCAGGCTTGTGAGTCGTAAGCAAGTTCAGCTTGCTGCGCTGTTCGATATCGTAATTGGTGATGGGTTCGCCGTTGACCATGACGGCGACGGTTTGCGCATGCAGAGGCTGGCCGCAACCCATCAGGATCAGCGCCACGGCGCACCCCAGAATGCGAGGCGAAAGGCGATGAGAGAATGTGGTCGTCATGATCATATTCGCCGTATCAACCGATTCGAATTAGGGCCGCGCCGGAAATTCGTCCTCCGGCGGCGTGCCGGCGCCGGTCTATTGGATACCCGTAGCTCCGCTCGCTGATGCCGCCGTATTGGCAAGGGTCCGCAGGCCGATCTGCAACATAAAAGCATGATTGAGCACGGGTGGCGTGGCGCCTGCGGTGTAGTTAAAGGACGTGATATAGTTGGCGGCCAGCACGAAGCAATCGTCCACATATCCGGCGCCGATAATATACTGGTTGATCTTGTTGGCTTCGAGATCCCATCGGGCGGCTCCCGTCACCACCCAGTTCGTGGCCACCTTGATCGAGCCGCTGGCCAAAAGTCCTTCGCGGCGGGTCAGGTATCCAAGGTCCGGCTGTGCGGCATAATCGCCGTACATCAGGCTGACCGACCAGCGGTCGAAGCTCGCACGGCCTTCAGCCTCGAAACGCTGCACGTTAAGCGTCGCCTGATCGAAGCGCGAGCGCACGCTGAATGTATAGGTTCGGTTGGGCGAATATTCGGCGCTGGCGACATAGTCCGACTTTGGCGTCGCCAGGCCGGAATCGAGGCCGGTGTTGGTCACATCCGCAACCGCGTATGAATTGAGGCCGAACAGTTGATAGGACTGTCCGAATAGCACCTTGACGGCGCCGCCGCGGTCGAATTGCGTTGTCGCCTGCACGCCGACATTGGCGCGGCCGCCGCCTTCGACGCGGTCGTAACCTGAGAATTTGTCGACGCTGAACAGATTGCTGGTGTCGAAAACCAGACTCTGGGCGTCTTCGTTGGGAAGTTTTCCGGCGTAGGTTTCGTTGGGACGAATGATGACCTGCGCGATCGGCTCGACGGTCGTGGTGCCCCAGGGCTGAACGTTGATAAAGGGATAGCGGTATTCAAGGCCGACGGTCGGCATCACCCGCAGCGCCTGGGTGTCGCCGACGGGGAGGAAATTCGAAACGCCCGGCTGGTTCGATATCTCGGCATCGATCGCATCCGCACGGATGCTTGCAAATGGCGTCCAGATTTCACCCGCCGAATCCGTGAACGACCGCCGCCACTGCGCCTCGCCCGTCAGCCGCGTATAGGTACCCGGCATGCCGCGCAGCAGGCACTGCGTCGGCAGCCGCGCCAGCGGATCGGCGGACGCCGTCGTACACAGGCTCGTGGTGTTGGCCAAGGTCGTGATCGGGTCGAACACGGCGTCGTTCCGCGTCAGACTGGTGAAGTTTGTCTTGTAGCTGACTTCGCCGCCAAAGATCGGGCTGTTGAGCACATTGAAATAATCAACCACCGGGTGGATGACGGGAACCTGCTGCTGATTACCCGAAAAGCTGAGATAATAGATGGTGCGCGCATCGAAATAGCTGCGGTCGCCGACGCCGGTCAGATAGAGCTGGGAAATGGCTTCCGTCGGCAGGCTCAGAAATGAGCCCATCGCATCCTTGTATTGGGCCAGTCTGTAATCGGAGAAGAAGTAGAAGTCCGTGAGCAGCACGCCATCCCAGCCCCACACCCATTTGTCATTGAGCGCGAACTGGCCCTTGGTATCGATGCCGCCGCGGAACTGACGGTCTCCGGGCTGACCGGCGAAGGCGCCGGGATCCAGCTGGTCGATGCCATAGGCGCGGATTTGATAGGATCCGTTGATTAGGCGCTGACGGAATTCGGCCTGGAGCAGCACGCCCTGCGTGGTGGTGAAACGCGGGTTGAAGGTCGCATCGTAGTCGGGAGCGATCGCCCAATAGAACGGTGTCTCAAGGCCGTAGCCGTAGGTCGAAGCCTCTGAGAAGGCCGGCATCAACCATCCGGTCTTGCGCTTCACGGTCGGATCGGGGGTCGAGAAATACGGCATATAGGCCATCGGAACGCCGAAGAACTCGAGCTGGGCGTTCTCGAAGTACAGCATCTTCTCGGTCTGGTCGTGAATGATGCGCGCGCCCTTGACCTGCCACAGCGGCGGCTTCTTCGGATCGTCCTTGCAGGGGGCGCAGGCGGTATAGACGCCGTTTTCAAACACGGTGTAATTGCCGCTGGTGCGGTCCGCGCGCGTCGCCGCCATTCGCGTCGCGTCTGCCGTGTCGACGCGCAGCGAATCGACGAAGCCGTCGCGGTAGTCGTCGCTCAAATCCATGATGTTGGCGTAGGTGATCTTGCCCTCCGCATCGGTCATGCGGATGTTGCCTTCGGCATGCAGCCGTTTGGTCTTCTGGTCGTAGATGACTTTGTCGGCCTCGACGCTGGTGCCGTTGTAGAACAGCTGTACATTGCCGACCGCCGACACCCGCGAATTGTTGTAGTCGTAATCCACCTCGACGGCCTGAACCAGCATCTGTCCGTCGTTGGCGGTACGGGGTGGTACCGCCCGCGGCGGTCTGGGATTGTAGGTAAAGCCTTGCGCCGAGGCCGGGCTTATTAAGCCAATGTCGAGTACGCCGGCGAAAATCAGTCCGAGAGATCGCGGCGGCCAAACGGACCCCGCGACGGCGCACGACCATGCGCCGCCTGAACGCAGACGACCTTCCCTGGCGGGCGGCGACGACTGCCACTACCCGTCCTCCTGATACAGCAAGGCCAAAAAGCCGGTGAGGCCACCCACGAACACAGGCAGCCACGCCGAAGCGATCGGATGCATCAACTCAGCCTTGCTCAAATCCTCAGTTACTTTTGACAGGACGTAGAGCAGAAAGCCTGCGCCCACGCCACTCAAAACCATCTTTTGCACGCCGCCGAATCGGAAGAACCGCAACGACACGGACGCCGCCAGCATCACCATTGCGGCCAGCAAAAATGGCTGTGCGATGAGCTTGTGGTACTGCAACCGGTAGCCGGCAGTCGCAAATCCGGAGCTCTCCGAAGACCGGATATAGCTCGGGAGTTGCCAAAAAGACACAGTCTCCGGCGTGGAGAAACTGTTGCGGACCTGGGCCGGCGTCAGGCTGGTCGCAAGCGCAAAACTGTCCTCGTCGATGGGAGGTCCCTCCAGCGAGTAGCGGCGCACGGATTTGAACAGCCAGCGTCCGTCTTCCAGCGTCGCCTCGCGCGCTTCGATCCGCTCCTTGAACTGGTAGTTTGTATCGAATCGAAACACCGTCAGCCCGGTCAGCCGCACGCCCTGCTGCTCGCTTCGGGCGGCATTGATGATGGCTTGGCCATCGCTGTTGACCTGATTGATCCAGAAGCCGGATGCGTCCTGGATGCCGCCGCCGGGGGTATTGCCGAACAGCTCCGCCTCCATCCGCTTGGAGACCTCGCGCAAATTGGCCGACATCGGGTTGTAGGCGGTCGTCGCGAGAATCCCGAGCACGATCGCGCTCGCCAGCGCCGGCGCGATGAACTGCCACGCCGAAACGCCCGCGGCGCGCGCGACCACGAGCTCAAGCCGCCGCGAAAGCGCCAAATAGCAGGTCATCGCCCCGATCAGGATGCAAAACGGCATCATCTTCTCGAGCAGTTGCGGCACGCGAAACAACGACGTTTCGGCAACCGCGATGGGGGATACCGAAACCAGACCCGAGGTCTTCCGGACCATTTCGATGTAATCGACCAGCACGAGCAGCACGAAGATCGAGGCAAACACCCCGAGCGCCGAGACCACGAAGCGGCCGGCAAAATAGCGCCCGAGCGTGTTGGTCATCATGTTCATGCTGTGGCAGGCCGCCCGAAAAGCCGTAATAGACGCGCATTCGATTTGTTGATCGCTTCCATCAGACCGGCCGGCGGCTCGATCACGACGCCACCGATGATGATCCAGAGGCTTACGCCGAGCGCCGCCGCCAGCATCAGGTATTGGACGACCACGGCGAGCGGCGAATTCACCGCCATGACGGAGCAGGCGAATCCCACCATGCGCAGCCCGAACACGGCGAGGATGGAGCTGCCGATCGAGAAATTGCGGCTCTGACGCGTGGTGCGGGGCGCGCCGAGAAAGGCAAAGGTCAACGCAGCAAACGCGAACGGATAGATCGGCGACATGAAGCGGTCATGCAATTCGGCACGGAATTGTCCCGGCAATTGCGTGTAAACCGGATCGTCATCCGGCGGCGAGAGCAGTTCCCAGAGGTAGCGCTCGCGGATGCCCAATGCGACGTCGTGGCCTTGATTGGAGAATTTCGACATGTCGAAGGCATAGCGGCCGAACGCCACCAGCGCGGGATCGCGTTTTCCCAGTTCGAAGCGTTCGAGATTTCCGTCCTCGAGAATCAGGAACGAACCGCCCTCGTTTTTGACGACCGTCCCGTGATCGGCGACGATGCTGACGCGCTCCTTTGGATCGCGGCGGTCATCAATGAAGATGCCGACCAACAAGCCGCCCGGTTGCCGCTCCCGAATGCGGATCGTCAGGTTCTGATCGAGCTGGGCGAAGCGGCCGGGCTGCAGGATGTTGGCGAGCACGTCGGCGGTGATTTCGGCATCCCATTGCTTCAGGCGGCGCAAGCCGTCGGGGGCGAGATAGGCGGCGATGAAGGCAACCAGGATCGCCACCACGCAGGTGGCATAGATGAAGGGGCGGAATAGCCGGAACGGCGAGAAGCCGGCCGCATTCATCACGATGATCTCGGAATCGGTCGCGAGCTTGTTCAGCGTATGGGAGATTGCGATCATCAGCGCGATCGGCGAGATGATCAGCACCAGCGCCGGAATCACCAGGCTGGTGACGCCGAGAAAAGTCAGGATGGTCTGGCCCTGACTGGTCATCAGGTCGATGCCGCGCAACGCCTGAGTAATCCAGATCACCCCCGTCAGGCTGACCAGAACCAGCGCAAACGACGCCAGCGTCGTGCGAAAGATATACCTGTCGATCGACCCCATCGTTACCGCACGATCCCCGCCCTCGCGAACTGGAGCTGCGGACGCGACCAATCCCGAATTCGGGATCCCCATTGGTCGCGCCGCCACCCGTCCAGCCGGCTCACTTTCTCACTACCATCCCTTTGATCCGTCAACAAAATGGCTGCGCCAAGGCACCCTTAAGATATGGTTAATAAAACCTGCTATGTGGCGTCCCGGCCACGACCGACGCTTGGCAGCGCCGCTGCTGAGGGGTCATAGTGGCGCCGACCGTGCTCTTGACGGACGTGAATCACTGCCGAAGAGAACATTTCGAAAACTGCCCGGCGGGTTCCCGACCAGCTGCAGCCCTGATTTTTGGAGGATTTGCCTATGCCCGACGCCGTCAAGGTCGGCTTCGTTCCGTTTTCCACCGCCCCGCGCGGTACTCTCGTGGTGTTCTGCGACGATACGTTTTGAAGCTTGGTGCTGCGACCCGCAAGACGCTGGGCGCGGCGGCCGACCTGGTCAAACGTGCGGCGGAGACCAACCAGTTCAAGGGCAAGAGCGGGTCCACGCTCGATATCCTGGCGCCGCAGGGTCTCAAGGCCTCGCGTCTGATCGTACTCGGCGCCGGCAAGCTCTCAGGCCTCAAGGACAGCGATTTCCTCAAGCTTGGCGGCGCGGCGGCCGGCAAGCTGCGCGCCGGCAACGGCGCTGCCACGATCATGGCGGAATTGCCTGACGGGGCCATGAAGCCCGAACAGGCGGCCGCGGTCGCAGCCGGGGTGCGGCTTCGCGCCTACAAATTCGACCGCTACAAGACCAAAAAGAAGGATGGCGAGGACGCTGCCTTGAGCGCGGACATTTCGCTCGCCGTCGACGACGTGGCGGTAGCGCGAAAAGCCTTTGCTCCGAACGCCCACATCGTCGAGGGCGTCATCACCGCGCGCGACCTCGTCAACGAG
>WNFM01358014.1_pt1 | contig 10951 bp, 9 predicted proteins | sample 5400271 | NCBI WGS metagenome assembly WNFM01 (sample SAMN13153352, study PRJNA577476) | soil metagenome | isolation source: 60 cm saprolite on Douglas fir-dominated hillslope | place: USA:California | collected 2013-09-17 | reverse complement strand
CTGAAGGAATGTTCGCACGCGCAAATTCCTCCGTCTTCGGATTAAAGCGAATCAGCGTATTCGGCGTCACGCCAGATTCGCTGTACCACACCATCCCATCCGGCGTAATCGTAATTCCATACGGATTTGCTCCCGCCCCACCCGGCGAAGGCCACATATTCACCGCGCCTGTCACTGGATCCAGCCGCCCAAGATTCCCGCCCCGGTAATCCGTGAAATAAACTTGGTCGTTCGAATCAATCGCCAGCCGCCGCGGCAGTACTCCTTTTGCCAGCGGAAACTCCATAATCTCCATCGTCTTCGGATCGATCTTCGCCAGCTTGTTGGTTCCAAATTCGCAGAAAAATGGCACGCCTTTGCTGTTGATCTGAATGCCGTATGGCCGCGCATCCTTGCTCGGCGAAGCCTTCAATTCAACTTTTCCCGTTTTCGGATCCAACCGCCCCACCATGTTTCCCACCTGCACCGTAAACCACAGCATTCCCTGTGCATCGAACACCAACGAGTGCGGATCCTCCGCCTTGGCGTCCGGCATTTTGTATTGCGTCACCTCACCCGTTCGCGGATTCAATTTCCCAATGTGCGCCGCGAAATTTCCGGTGTACCAAATAATGCCCTCGCGATCCGCCGCCAGCCCGTGCGGGCCGTCGTTCGCGCCTTTCAGCGGATATTCCTTGAACTCGCCCGTTGCCGGATCGAGCCGCCCCAGCTTGCTCACCATCTGCTCGGTAAACCACAGCGCGCCGTCCGGTCCCACTGCCGGGTCGTGCGGATGCCCGCCTTTCGACGGTATGCTCCACTCATGAATTTTAACGTCCAGCTCGGCAACCGTTGCCGCTCCCTTCGCCGCCGCCCTCGTTGACGACCGCAACGCAACTCCGCCGACTAGCGCCACCCCTGCGATGAAACTCAATATCGAAATAGTTTTTGCGCGCATTTTTACCTCCCAGCCCGTTCGGACGCTGCCCGACGCCAGAACCTTGCGATCCGGCTGCATTTCGTTAGCCTAGTCCTCGATGCACCTCTCCGCAATCCCAGAATTGGAATCTCAACCGCCCGGCGTTGAGGTAGACTCTCCCCTCGTGGCCATCCCTTCCGAACAATCCCAGAACTCTATCAATGCTGCCGAATATTTTGTCGACCGCCATCTCGGCGAAGGCCGTTGCCAGCGTATTGCCATCGAATGTGAGGACCAGCGCGTCACCTATGCCCAGCTCGCCGAACGCGTCAATCGCCTCGGCACAGCTCTGCGTGAAGCGCTGGATGTTCGCGTCGAAGAACGTGTGCTCCTGCTGCTTCCCGATATTCCCGAATTCGCCTGCTCTTTTTTCGGGGCCATCAAAATCGGTGCCGTCTCAGTTCCTGTCAACACTCTGCTCCGCGCCGACGATTACGAATTCCTGTTGAACGACTCGCGCGCCCGCGTGGCCATCACCTCCGATTCACTCTTGCCCTTGCTCCGACAAATCCCGCGCGAACGCCTGGCCTTCCTCAAGCACATCATCGTCGTCGGTGCGGCGCCCGAGGGCACGCTTTCGTTTTCGAAGCTCATCGAATCGCATTCCGCTAATCTCCCACCCGCTCGGACGACGTCGCCTTCTGGCTGTACTCCTCCGGCAGCACCGGCCGCCCGAAAGCCTGCGTTCATTTGCATCACGATATGGTTATCGCCACCGATCAGTACGCCCGCAACATTTTGCAGATTCGGGAATCCGACCGCTTCTTCAGCGTGGCCAAACTGTTTTTCGCCTATGGCTTGGGCAATTCCCTCTATTTTCCGCTCGCCGTGGGCGCAACCTCCATCCTCTGGCCCGGACCACCTTCGCCGCAAAATGTTTTTGACGTCATCGAACGCCATCGTCCAACGCTTTTCTTTTCCGGGCCTTTCAACTACGCCGCGCTTGCGGATTTTCCCGCCAGCGGCCGCGAGTTCGATCTCTCCAGTGTCCGCCTCGCTATCTCCGCCGGTGAGGCCCTGCCCGCGCCGCTCAGTGCACGTTTTACTAAACGCTTCGCGGTCGAAATTCTGGACGGCATCGGCTCTACCGAGGCTCTTCACATTTTTATTACCAATTCGCCCGGCGCGGTGCGGCCTGGCTCCGTCGGTCGCGCCGTTCCTGGGTGCGAACTCAAAATCCTTGACGAGCAGGGCCAGCCGGTACCCACCGGCGAAATCGGCGCCCTTTGGGTGAAGAGCGACGCCTCTCTCGCGGCCTATTGGAATCGCCACGACAAATCCAAACAGACCATCCACGGCGACTGGCTATCCACCGGCGACAGATTCCATCAGGACGTCGATGGCTACTACTGGTTCGACGGCCGCGCCGACGACATGCTCAAGGTTAGCGGGGCTTGGATCAGCCCGTCCGAAATCGAAAGCGTCCTCACCGAACATCCAGCCGTGGCCGAAGTCGCGGTCGTTGCCAACCTGGACAGAGACGGTTTGACCAAGCCCGTCGCCTGGGTGGTCCTCAAACCAGGATTTACCGGCGATGCCGCGCTTGCTTGCGCTCTGCAGACGTTTGTCATCTCTCGCCTTCCCGCTTACAAGCGCCCCCGCCGGGTTGAATTCGTTTCCGAGTTGCCCAAGACCGCCAGCGGCAAGCTGCAGCGCTTCAAACTTCGCCAGGCCTCCCCCGATTTCTGATCTTTCCGGCCCGCGATCAAACTGGCCACAGTACGTGCTCTGATCTTGGCTTCCCGCACTGCCGCATTGCGGGTCGCTTACAGGAGACTCTGTATTTTCACTTCGATTTCCGCTTAGAAAAAAACCCCCACAATGTGTGCGCACAACTGGCGGATCTGCGTACCGTTACTCGCAAAAGAAAAACCGCCGATCTCAAGCAAACCCCAGCAGATTCTTGAGATTGCGCTTCCGGCCGCATTTGGCACGGCAATTGCTTTCCAAATCTTTGAACGTTGTACTTAGGGAGTACTTAGGGAGCAAAATTATGATCGCCTACTTCGCCAGGCAATGTGACTATTGCCGATCGTCAATCGCCTCGGGAGAAAGATGGGTGCGGGAGAAGATTTACGACCCCGTGCTCAATGGCCACGATCCAGGTTACCACTGCTTCCACATCGAACCCTTCGCCGGACAAGACCTGAGTTGTTGGGAAAAGCACGAACTCGAACGCGAAATCGCCCGAACCACTGCCCACGCCGCGTAGCTTCAACGAATCTCAGCCCCGAACCGCTCAACCATTTTGATAATCGCAGATTCGGAAAGTGCGCCATGGCCCCGCCACCGCGTCTCCCGCGCCTCGGCCGGGACGGTGCCGCAGACTCCAGCCACGTCAACGTCGGCTGTCGCCGCTGCTCACACCTCTGCGCTAACCTCAGCGCCTCTCCCGCCAGCGGAATCGTCGGGCAGTGATAATAACGATGAACAGACTCAAGAATTCGGCCTTACCAGATCACCGTAAGGCCTTTATACAGCCGGAACATGCTATCGGAAGTTACCACCGGAATCTCTTCGGCTATTGCCTGCGCGATGATTTGCCGGTCGAACGGATCGGCATGATGCAGCGGCAAACCGAACAACGCGAATCCATGTTCTGCGTTATACGGCAGTATCCGCGCACGCAGATCCTCAAGGCTTTGCCGCGCGTCCTCGGCGCTAAAACTCAGCTTGCCGCGACCACGTTTAATCGCTATCTCCGAGATCGAGATGGCGCTTATTTCGCGGACGGTATCTTCGCGCATGATCAACGCGGTGGCCGCTCGGGAAAGGTTTTCCGGCGCCTGCGCCGCCCACAGAAAAGTCGCGGTATCCAGCAAGACCCGCATTCAGTAGCGGCCTTTGAGGAAGTCGTCGACTTCCTTTTCCGTCATCGGCTTCCACCAGTCTGGATCGATGATTTTAATCTTTTCTCGCATCGTGCCAAATTTCGGCTTTTTACGGGCGGCTATCTTGGTGCGCACGATATCCACCACCGGAGTGCCGCGCCGGCAAATGGTCACCGGCTCTCCGTTCTCCACCGCCTTGATCAATTCCGGCAGTTTGTTTTTGGCATCTGCGACGCTTACTTTCATAAGAACCATTATAGCTATCTAGTATGGCTATGTCTAAGCCGGCGCTACGCGATGCCCAGTTCCGCGTTCAGCGAGCCGACCAGATATTTCCACGCGAGGTAGTAGAGGATCAGCGCAATCGGCGCAGCAAACGGAAAAAGGTGCGCGGCAGACGATGGGATCGGAAAATTCAGAACGCCCGCGGCGGCCATTCCCAGCGGTGCCAGCAGCAGTGGCAGCAGCGCACCATGCAGTCCAAGAGAAAGATGAAGCCGCTCGCGATACGCCGTAAAGAGAATGTTCCACAGGCCCCAAAGATTCGGCACCACCGCCATCGGAAACACGATCACCCTTTCGATCGGCACGGAAACGTCATAGACGTAGCGCAGAAATGTGAAACCGGTGGCTACCACCAGCAGAAAAATCGTCGGCACGCAGATTCCCGCCAGGTACGCGCGAAGAAATGGATGCTTGTTCATAAACCCTCCTTACCAATAAATCGCTATCAACCCCAGGGTGCTCAAATATTTCATGCTTCATCAACCGGAACCTTTTGTCTGGGCGTCCGCCGAGGCGGACTTCGCTCCTTCTTTCATTACAGTTGGTACAGCAGCGCGGGAATCAGCGCCGGAAACAAAATCAGCAATGCGCCCGCAAACGCCAGCAAAGCCCAGTCAAACCACGGCACGCGAACCTGCGGCCGCTCCAGCCTGCGCAATATGTCCGGCCAAAGATCGCGGCGAAGTTCCGCCTGTCCAATCGCAGGCATCGCGCCGCGCAATTTTTCGCGCAGCCCGCCGAACTCTTCTTTGCCCGCTTCGTTCTTTCTCAAATCGTCTTGGCTCACGGCCGCACTCCTTGTTTCTCCAGTTTTTTGCGGAGCAGACGCGTTCCGCGAAACATCCGCAATTTCACCGCGGCCAGCGAAATTCCCAAAGAATTCGCAATCTCGATCAGTGCTAGCTGCACCACAATTCGCAACCGCGCCGGCAATTCCGCAAACGCTCGCAAAATCTTCGATCGTACTTCCTGCTGCACGACCGTGTCCTTTTTTTCCTCGGCCGCCACCTCCGCGAGCAATTCCAGCGTCGGCCGCGTCTTTCGCAAATGGTCTAGCGCCGCGTTGGTCGCGATCCGCCGCACCCAAGCGCCGAAATTTCCATCCGCATGGAACCGCGCATGTGCGTGATGCACTCGCCAGAACGTTTCCACCGTCAAATCCTCCGCCGCAGCCGGATCCCGCACGATCCGCAAAATCCAGCGGTACACTTCACCTTGGTATTGCCGAAACAGCGCTTCAAAGGCGTCGAGCTCGCCCGCCACGAATCGCTCCAGCAATTCCATGCCCCGCCTCTACTTATCCTTACTACCCACCAACCGCGAAGGTTACATTTATTTCGTGCCCGCACAAAGCAAAACGCCCGGAAGCATTGTCGCTCCCGGGCGTTCGATACGGAGAACCGAAGACTGAGAAATCATGATTGGCCAATGGTTAGTCGCCAGTCACTAATAAATGTCGTACTGCTCCCAGTGCAGCGTGGCGTCCGACTGTATGATGATGTGCTTGTGCGCGGTCTGCTCGAGTTCGTCGATGAGCATGGACTCGCGGGTTTTCAAGGCTTTGGCGATTTCCGGATGTACGCGCAGCGTGAGATTCGGATTGTCAGGAGTGGCCACGGCCATCTTGCGCGCTTCGTTCTGGATTTCGTAGCACAACGTCGGAATGGATTTGACCATTCCGGAGCCGGTGCACGACGGACAAGGCTGGCAGAGTACCCGTTCGAGCGCCTGCTTGGTGCGCTTGCGCGTGATGCATACCAGGCCGAATTCGTTGAACGAAAGAGCCTTGGACGGCGCTTTGTCCTGATCCAGAGCTTGTTGCAGCGCGGAAAGAACGCGTTCACGATTGCGGCGCTCTTCCATGTCGATGAAATCGACCACGATGATGCCGCCAAGATCGCGCAAGCGAATTTGCCGCACGATCTCCTTCACGGCTTCGAGGTTGGTCTTGACGATAGTGTCTTCCAGGCGCGTCGAACCTTTGCCGACGAACTTGCCGGTGTTGACGTCGATCGCCACCAGCGCTTCGGTGTGGTTGATCACGATGTAGCCGCCGGATTTAAGCCACACTTTTGCACGCAGCGCTTTGTCGAGTTCGTGCTGAATGCCGAACTCTTCGAAGATCGGCTGTTCCTTGGCGTAGAGTTTCACGCGGCTGACCAGCTTCGGCTGGAAGCGGCTCACGAATTCAGTGACCTTGGCGAACTCTTCCTCGTTGTCAATCCAAATCGCGGTGAAATCATCGCTGACGTAATCGCGCAGGATGCGTTCTACGAGATTCAGGTCGCGATGCAGTATCGCCGGAGCTTTGCGCTCGTCGTGCTTCTGCTTAATTTCCAGCCAGGTCTTGCCCAGGAATTCAATGTCGGTGCGAATTTCGTCGTCGGTCGCTCCTCCCGCGGCGGTTCGAACGATGAAACCTCCGGGATACGATCCGCGCGCTTCGCCAACAAGACGCCGCAACCGCGAACGATTCTCGGCACTTTCGATTTTGCGTGAAACGCCGATGTGATCGATGGTCGGCATGTACACCAGGAAACGTCCCGGCAGAGCGACGTGGCTGGTGATGCGCGCGCCCTTTTTGCCGAGTGGTTCCTTGGCGATCTGCACCACCACTTCCTGGCCGGCCTTCAGCATTTCTGAAATCAGCTGAGGACGGCGCGAATGCCCGTGACTGGAATGGCCATAGCCAGGACGGCCGCCGCGATGCTGCTGATGGCCGCCGCCACCGCCGCCGGGCCGCCGTTCGAATCGCCCGCGTCCACCACGGTCGCTGCGTCCACCGCGATCACCGCCACGGTCTCCGCCGCGATCGGGACGTCCGCCACGGCCGCCGCGATCCCGTCCGCCGCTTCGAAACGGCCGCTGAAAGCGCGACCGGGGATTGCCGCCGCCAACGCGCGCAGACTGGCGCGGAAATTCTCCAAGCGGTTCCGGAGCCTGCCCCGGTACCCGCGTGCGAGTTTCGCCCGGAAGCAAAATCACTCCGTCATCAACAAGCGGCGGGGCCTCTCCAACTTCATGAGCCTGTTCTTCGTGTTCGCCATGCTCTTCGTGAGTTTCGTGCGCTGCGTCGATTTCAACGTGCTCGCCCAACGCCGCAACATGCAAAGCGTTTTCGTGCGCGGCGTCAGCTTCGGCTTCAGCAACGGCTTGCGGTGAGCTGGCAATTTCCTGCACCGCGTGCTCATGTTCGTGTTCTTCGGCTGCATCGTCAGCCCGTTCGTTTTCCTCGTGGATGTGTTCGTCATCCTGATCGTCTTGTTCGTCCTGCTCGATTTCGGCTGCGGAACGCTCGTCGTGAGATTCGTCTTCGTCGGATTCGTCGTCTTCTTCGACTTCATCTTCAAAAATCGCGCCGCCGGATGCGGCGTCGGCCTGCACTTCCTCGCGAACCTGATCCTGCTTTGCTTCGATCACGCTGGTAGAGAGCACGGTGGCTTCTTCGTCGCTGATTTCGGCCTCTTCGCGCACACTTTCGCGTTCGTTCGAATCGCGGTTGAAGTTTTCCTCTTCGGTTTCGTTTTCAGTGGCGGCTGCGGCGCGTACTTCTTCGGTTTCCTCGCCAACTTGTTCGGCGCCTTCGGCTGGAGCGCCTGCCAGCAGCCAACTGGGCAAACTGCCGCGCGAACGGCGCGGAGCGTTTGCCGGAGCGGGCTGTCCAGCAACGCGCGGTTGCGGCTCTTCGGGCTCCGGCTGCGGTTCGAACCGCTCGGGTTCTACGATAGGAGCAGCAGCTACCGGCAGCGGACGCTCACGATACTTGGCCAGCGACTCGCCGGGCAACACAAACGGTTCTTCGGTGGAATCGAGAGGAGCGGAAGGATGCGGAGCTTCCGAGCCGCGATTATCGAAGTCCCGCCGCGGGCCGCGGTTTTCGTAACCGCCGCGATTTGAATAGCCCCGCCCGCCGCGATCTCCGCCGCGGTCGTTGCCACGATCCGGGCCGCGATCGCTGCCCCTGTTTTCGCCTTGTGGCGATGCATACTTGGATGGAGGAAGGTCGCGTCCGCCCGGGCGAAATCCGCCGCCGCTACTGCGGCCACCGTGCCGGCGTGCGCCACCGCGACCGAAGCGGCCACGGCCGCCGCGTCCACCAAAATTCTGGCGGTCACCACCGCGGTCATTGCCACGATCCGGGCCGCGATCACCACCACGGTCTGGACCACGGTCACCGCGCGGCGCAAAGCTCGGCGCGGGGCGATATTGAGTGGGATTGTAGCGAGGTGCGAAATTCTGCGGCGCCGATTCGTTCGAATCGGGTTGACGTTCCTCGTCTGGATGCACTTCATCAACGCCAGCAGCGCCCGGTTCGGCTTCCTCGACGTGGGTGTGAACGTCGTGATGCTCGACGTCGGCGTTGCCGGGTTCGGCTACATATTCGGCGGGCGCCGATTCGTGAGCGCGGCCCAGCGTTTCTCCGGGAAGAACTTCGACGGGCGGAGCGCCACCACCGTTTTCCGCGGCAGCCACGGGTGGGTGCTCGTGCCCGTGGCCGTGATCGTAATCCTCAAGGTTTTCGAAAACGTCGCTGACGTACAGGAAGGCATCGCCATCCAGGCCGATATCAACGAACGCAGACTGCATGCCGGGAAGAACGCGGGTGACTCTGCCTTTGTAGATGCTGCCGACCAGCGCGAACTCTTTTTCGCGCTCGATATAGATTTCGACTAGCTGGCCTTCTTCCAGGATCGCGACTCTCCGCTCATGGGAGGTCGCGCTAATAACCAATTCTTTTGACATGAAAACTCCTCTTTAATCCCGAACATGTCGGGAACAGGACGCATCGCCGCGGGTTCATGCCCGACGGTTGTCCGAACTAACGGAACCAGTTCCGGGGTAGCCGGAAGAGTCGCAGGCCTTACGTTAGTCACAGAATCTGTAGACACAGATCCGCACACCAGTAGGGAAGCGGCTTCTAGGTCGTAGCCGAAGGAGAGTTTAGACTCTGTGCAGCTTACGAGGCTGGTCCGTTGCCGGTTGGGGCGAACGGGGGACGATGCTGTCCTCACTTAAAAATACCTTTTTAGGTCAGGGTTTGTAAGTACAAACCCTTAAACCCGACTTTCTTAACGGCTTTACTTTTTGGGGCGTCCCAGAAATCCCGGGATCACCGAAATGCGGTTCACGGCTTAATTGACGAAGCGGCGTAACCGGACATTCATCACCAAGCCGATCGCCATGAACACAAACAACGTGGCCGAGCCACCATAACTCATTAACGGCAACGGTATGCCAGTAACCGGCATCGCGCCGATGACCATAGCCACGTTGACCAAAACGTGGAAACCTAACGCCGCTGCAACTCCCATCACCAGAAACATTCCAGCGCGGTCTTTCGCGCGTTGTGCATTCTGTACGAGTCGTAACAGAAGCGCCATGTACAGCCCTAAGGCAAGCAGCACGCCCTTGAATCCCTGTTCTTCCGCCCAAGCCGACATGATGAAATCGGAATACCGGACGGGAATGTAACCCAGTTGATTCTGACTGCCGTTGCCAAACCCTTTTCCCCAGAAGCCGCCGGAACCCACGGCGATTTTCGATTGCAGCAGTTGATAGCCTGAGCCCTTGGCATCGTCTTCCGGATGGAGGAAAGACGTAATCCTTTCTCTCTGATACGGCTTGAGGAGGTGCTTGCTGACGGGAGGATAAAACACCGCTCCAACAAGCAGAACCCCAGCTAAAGTAAAAATTCCGGCGTGTAGCCACTTCAAGCCCGCCAAAAACGCGCCCACAGCCAACATGGGAAGGAGCACGAGAGCGGTGCCCAAGTCTGGCTGCTTGAGAATCAACGCCAGTGGAACGCCGACGAGCATACCAGCTTTTAACAAATCGCGCAGGTCCAACTCGTCTGACCGCACTTCTGCAAAGAAGCGTGCCAGTACGATGATTATAATCAACTTTGCGAGTTCCGACACCTGAAACTGCTGTCCCATCAAAGGAATCCAGCGCTTAGCGCCGAAACGGGAATTACCTAGTACCAGTACTGCAGCGAGGGCGGCGAGGCAGACCACATAGAGGATGGGCGCCTGATCGAGAATCAAGTGGTAGTCAATGCGGGAAAGAATGAACATGATGACGAAGCCAACCAGCAACCATTTGACCTGCTTGGTGTGCATTCCGGCCAGGCCGCTGGCGTGAGTGGCGGAATAGATTTCAACTACACCCAGAGCGCAGATCGCGGCGACAATGGCGATCAGCCACCAATCGTAATCGCGAGTGCCAGAAGCGTCTTTCATTGGGGGTCCGGGTTGGCGTCCGCGGAATTAGCTTGCGCGGGCGCGATATTTTTGGGTTTGAGCGCAATGGCCGGTGCAACCACGGCGGCGCCGCTAGCGGGAAGCGGCGGGTGTTCGTCGGCGGTGATGGTGCCGTTGGCCTTGCGATTTTTCTTGTCGTAATAAGCCTTGACGATATCGCGAACGACCGGACCGGCAGCTTCGCCACCGTGCAGTCCGCTTTCCTGCACCAGAACCGCGATACAGATTTCAGGATTGCGTTTCGGCGCGTAACCGACGAACCAGGCGTTGTCTTCGAATTTTTTCTGTTTTCCCATGCGTTCGCGAGTGGCGTATCCAATGACTTGCGCGGTGCCGGACTTGCCACTGAGCTCGATGCCTGCGAGTTTGAGTTGGCCACCCGTGCCACCGGGTTCGTTGATGACGCCGTACATGCCGTCGGTGATTTTTTCGAAGGTGTGTTCGGAGAGCGGGAATTTAACTTCCGAGACGTTTTGCGCGTCCTTGAGCATGTGTGGCTGCTTAAAAACACCGTCAGAGGCAATGCCGCCGATCAGGCGAGCAAGCTGCAGGGGAGTGGTGGTGATGGCGCCCTGGCCGATGGCCACGGAGATGGTCTCGCCGGCATACCATTTGCG
>WNFM01168525.1_pt2 | contig 10953 bp, 2 predicted proteins | sample 5400271 | NCBI WGS metagenome assembly WNFM01 (sample SAMN13153352, study PRJNA577476) | soil metagenome | isolation source: 60 cm saprolite on Douglas fir-dominated hillslope | place: USA:California | collected 2013-09-17 | reverse complement strand
AATTCTTAATTCATGCTTCTTAATTCTTGCGCCTATGGCGCATGCGCAGCAAGTGAGAAGTTTTACCATCTCCCCTCCAACAATCGAGCAGGCAAATCTTATGCCTGGACAGCATATTGAAGGCACGATGAAGCTTACCAATAATAGCGACCAACCGCTCACTTTCCAGACAGAAATACAGGATTTTATTGTGAGCGATACACAAGGCACACCACAGCTGCTGCCACAAAACACTCTGAGCAATAAATATTCCGGAGCCTCATGGATAGGGATATTTCCTGACAATTTTACTCTTGCTTCCAAAGAGACTGAAATCCTCAGTTATTTTATCGATATCCCAAAAGATGCTCGTCCTGGTGGTCATTATGCCGCAGTTATATTTAGGCCAATAGCTCCCACCTCAGGAAATACAACCGGAACAACAGTTGAGACCCAGATAGGCAGTCTTTTCTATCTCCCTGTTGCAGGAAATATCTATGAGCATGCACAAGTCAGCAAATTTATGGCTGAGCATGCTTTCTATGAATACGGTCCTGTGAAAATACTAAGCGAAATTCAAAATCAAGGTGATCAACATATCAAAGCACTCGGAAATATAACAATAACTAACATGCTCGGAGGTACTGTTGCCATTCTTCCTCTCCAACTCCATAATATTTTCCCAGGAGCAAGCAGAGAGTTTGAAAATGTATTAGAAAGGCATTGGATGGTCGGTCTGTATAAAGTAACACTGCTTGCAAGCTATGGGAAAAATAATAATCTACCCCTTATGAAAACAAGCTATTTTTGGGTCATCCCATGGAAAATAGGAGTAGTGATAATCTTATTCCTATTACTTATTCTTTTAGGTTTCTTATACTGGAGAAAAACAAAGCAGATTAAAACCCTACCCCCTTCATCCACCAATGATGAAGCTTCTTCTCATGTTTCTTAAAAAGATCAAAAAATGCAGGTAAGGCACCTGCCGGAATCGTAGGAATAAAGGGAAATAGACTTGGCCAGAGTTTTTTAAGCAATATAATAATAAGGATAAGGATTGGAATAGCAAGCAAAAGTGGTCCGAGTATCTTTAAGAGATTGGAAAGATTTCGTCCCCCTTTTTGTATTTGATTAGCAACCTGCTCTTGAAGAGAAAGTATTGTGAGAGTAAGCTTCTTATTTGGCTCAAGTGAGCTCTTGCCTTTTAGGGTTGCATCAGCAAAAAGCTGAAAATCTCCTGTAGTATTAAATTGGGGGTTAAATTGATAAAACCCTGAGGCATCTGCAATGGTTGTAAGTGTTCTTCCATCGCTTATATGAAGCGTTACAGCTGCCCCTGGCATAGAATAGCCCCAGGCAATGGCTGTAGTGCCTACTGGTATTTGTGTCTTGGGGAGGCCAAGCGTTGGAGGCAGAAAAATATTATTCATGCTCATGTTGCCTGTTGCAGGCGGGAAACTAAGACAGGCTTCTGAGGCTCCAAGTTTTTTCACATCCACAGCGTCAAGACAAAAATGGGAAAACCCAGCCTTGATAAGAATTCCCGAAAAAGAAAAATTGCCATTAGTGTCTGTAATAGTTGATCCAAGCACGACAGTATCCGTGCTCAAGACCACAGTTGCAAATGGGGCAATGTAGCCTGAGATACTCAGAGTAAATTGTCCAACCGTTGCCTGGGTATTCACACTTCCCTGTGCTGAAATGGCATGTGCCTGTGGGACAAGAGTAGCTAGTAGTAAGTAGCTAGTAGCTAGTATACAAAAGAATGATGTCTTGAAGGATCTCCTCATACTATTATGGTAGAGCGTGGAAAGAAAATAGTAAAGAGCAAAGACAGGAATTATGAATTAGGAATTAAGCAAGGGGTGACGGGCCGGGCGTAAGACTCGAACAGCCGCGCAGGTTGTTTATGACCAACCGCAGTTGGTCGTATCGCAACCGAGCACTGTGAGTCGAACGACCGGCAGGACCCCATCCAGAACAAAGACCTCCAAATCAATCTAATTTATATTATTTCCTTCTCCAGCACTAAAGTCTCTTACCTGCTAAATTTCATCCTATATTTAAAGGTCATTTTTACCCAATTTTTCATGAAATTCTTTTCACAAAAAATATATTTTTGACTTGAAAATCTGTATTTTTGTAATATCTCTTTCTATTTTTTCGCAAAAAGACTAAGAATTTCGAGTTATGGGTCTAATGATATATTTTGTGTACTTAAATTGTATTAAAATGAGAAATATATTCTAATACAAATTCAGTAATTTCGTATTTTTGTCTACTTTTCCCATTTCACATGAAAATGATGCTCAAAAATAGTATATCTAATATTATCAAAATGCATCATTTTTAGCCTTAAATAACTACTCCAGGTCCTTGACAACGGAGCGTATAGTTCTTACTCTAATATAAGTAGTATTTATTTTTATGATAATCCATATAATTCATATAATCCCAAGGCTAGATACATATTTTCACACATTTCACACGCTGCCCTATGGAATTTATTGAGCTATTCAAAAAATATCTTTTCTCCCAAAAAAATGCACCCTCAAAAGTAACGGTGAAAAATTATCTTGCCGATGTTTCACAATTCATTCGTTGGTTAGAACAAAGACTTGGCCATTCATTTGCAGCTACGGAGATAAGCCCAGACATTATTGAAGATTTTAAATCTGATGCAGCAAAATTACTCTCAGCAAGCTCGCTTGATAGACATTTGTCGTCTCTTCGAAAGTTCTTTACCTTTCTCAAGCTTGAAGGTCATATAGCGAAAAGTCCTTTTGAACAACCAACAAGAAATAACCAACAAGAAACAACAGACCTGTTCCACGTAAAAGACTTTAAAAACTTTCTCTATGTGTATAACTCATCACATCTTACTATAAAAAACTATATCATTGATGTGAAGCAATTCATTCTTTGGCTCAGTAAAGTAACAACCCTAACAGATAATATATTAGCGACGATTGATAACTCTGTTATTGAGACCTATAAAGCAAGACTCCTGGAAGAAAATGTCTTTTCACCTTCATCAATCAATCGCAAGCTGTCTTCGCTTCGAAAATATTTGAATTGGGCACAGGAGCAAGGCTTGCTATCATCTTTTGCGAGGGGTCCTGCCGCTCGTCGCCCCACTCCGATGGCTTCAGTCGCTTCGCTCCCTGCAGGCACTCGAGAGGGGTCCCCAGTCGCGTCACCCCTCGCAATGAAGAACGAAGTTGGTAGATATTCCAGCTTCCCTCCTTTTCGTTTAGTACAAAAAATGAGCAAGGGATTTTCTCTCCTTTCAGATACGCTTATCATTGCTCCGATTGCCGTACTTGCACTCAGAGGTCACAAGCTAGCATGGAAATTACAAGGCAAACCGCTTTTCGATAGCAAAAACAAGATACAATCAACAAACAAACTAAACATTTCCAATCTTCCAAAAAAGCTGTATGCTCCCCTTTTCATGAGTGTGAAAAATTTACCCTGGTACAAAAAACTAGCTTATCACCTTCAATATACTAGACCTATATGGTACAAAAGATATCAAAAGTATGCATTTGCGAAATATGTCAACTTCATGATGCTTTTCATTGTGGCAAGCTCTTTGGGAGTTGGCATCTATGCAGGACTTTTCCAGCACAAAAGCCCAGTTGCTGCTTCCCCAGTAAGTCCTTTACGCATACTTTCTTTCCAGGGTCAGCTTACTGATGCTTCAGATAATCCTATCACAACCAAAAGCAATCTGCGCTTTGCCATTTATGACGATCCTACTGCTTCGGATTCCGGTACCCATAGACTCTGGGAAGAAGTAGATAGTATGAGTCCTGATAGCAATGGCATTTTCTCCATACTCCTTGGCAGCAATGGCAGTGGCGGAAGCGCAGGGATTTGTAACGGTGGCAATCCCCCAACGAGCCCAACAACTGGGCCTTGTGGCATTCCACAAAACCTTTTCACAATACATAACCAGCTCTATCTCGGGGTCACTGTTGAAACTACACCAGAGCTTACACCACGCCAGCAATTAGCAACAGTTGCCTATGCAACAAATGCAGAGACGATCCAAGGTCTTCCACCAACAACAGACACGACCAACGCACCAAGCAACACCAATGCGGTCCTGGCACTTAATGGGTCTGGGACGGTGAGCATTTCAGGTACAGCAAATCCCACAACTATCCAGTATACGGGAAATCAATTCAATCTCATTGGAAAAGTTCTCTCACTCCAAACTGCTCCTGGAACAAATACGAATATCCAATTAATTCCCGATGGAAAGGGATATGTCGATATACAGCGACCAATACAAAATACAACAAACAATGGCAACATCAGCTCAGTACCAAATGCTGTTGAGGTGGATGGACTCCTTGGACTCCTTGCCACCTCAAGTGGACAATCAGCCTTTACTATCAATCAAAACTCCACTGGGCCGCTTATTAGCGCTTCTACTAGCGGCAATGCCAAATTCACTGTTGGCAATGCTGGAGATATTACTTCGGCAAATTACACAACAGCTGGAGGAGTCATCTACGCCAATGCCAATGGCCTTTTTCTCCAAACAACGGCAGGAAATAGTGGCCAGTGTCTGCAATCCGTAGGAGGGGGTACGCCTACCTGGGGTACCTGCGGCTCAGGCAGCAATAATTTCTGGACGCTGGATAGTGCAAATGGTGTTTTGTATCCAATCAATGCAACGCTTGATTTCCTTATTGGTGGCATAAGTACTAATTCTGCACATTTTGCAGTCCTCAATGTTGCCAGTAATACAACCGTCGCTTCTGTATCTGCACAAAATAATTCCGGACAGGCTATTTTTCTTGATAGCACTGGTGCATTACAGACTGTCAGGAATGGATCACTCACTATAGGGGGTGCAACCACAGGAAATATTAAGCTCAACCCATTAAATGGGAGCAATGGATTTGTCTCTGTCGCTGGTAATCTCCTACCAGATGCAAATGGTACACGGGATCTTGGATCGGCATCCCTGCAATGGAATAATCTCTATGTCAACAATATCATTGCAGGTGGCACAACAGCCGGATTTTGGCAAAGAAATGCAGGAGTACTCTCGCCTGCAAATATAACAGACGATATCGCAGTAGGCGGAACTAGTACAACATCAGGCACGAAAGTCTTTCAAATTTTCTCCCAAGTAAATGGCGCTGTCCCTGCAGGCACTGCAACAACAAGTGGATATCTTACTTTCACGAATGCAACGCCTTTCATTACGACCACCAGCATGCATCCTCTCACGATTGGTGATGCGAATACCGGGACAATACAACTTTCTCCAAAAGGAACAACGGGTCTTTTTGTGAATGCTTTGGGAAATGTTGGGATAAATACGACATCTCCTGTGGCAACAATTGATGTCAGAGGCAATGCATATACGTCCCCTGTTGCTTCTTTCTCTGGTACAACAGGTCTTGCAAGTGTGATAATTGACCAAAAAGATGGGAATGCACCAATTTTTACAGCATCCCAGTCTGGCGCAACGAGATTTGTGATTGGCAATGACGGGACACTGACTGCTACGAAATACAATACGAGCAACGGATTTCTCTTTACCAATAATGCAGGCGTTATTTCCCAAGTTGGTGGCACTGCCAATCAAGTCCTGCATGGCAATGCAACATTTGCTCCAGTTGACTTAACTGCAGATGTCATTAATACCTTACCAATAAATAAAGGTGGTACCAATGGCACGGCAACACCAACGTCTGGACAAGTTGCCTACGGCACAGGCACTGCGTATGCCTTTACTTCTGGTGGGAGTAGTGGTCAATGTCTTATTTCTGGAGGCACAGGGGCTCCAACCTGGACTCCTTGTGCAGCCGGTTCGGGATCCGGATCTTTCTGGACATTAGATAGTGCAAATGGCATTTTGTATCCTATTAACGCAACGCTCGATCTGGCAGTTGGCGGCACAAGTACTGCTTCTGCCCATTTTGCAGTCCTTAATGTCGCAACCAATACCACAGTTGCTTCTGTCAGTGCACAAAATGCAAATGGAGATGCTATCTATCTTGATAGCGCAGGCGCATTACAGACAGCGCGAAATAAAGCACTGACTATTGGCGGCGCAACAACAGGCAACATTATCTTAAAACCTCTTAATGGATCAGGTGGCACTGTTACATTTTCAGGCTATACAACAGGCGTTATTCATAGCAATGGCTCTGGTCTCTTGTCCTCTTCTGCAGTTGATTTATCCAATGGCTCGTCAGATATTACCAATACCCTTTCTACAAGTAACGGCGGCACTGGACTAAATTCTTATGCGCAGGGCGATATGCTCTACTATAATTCCGGTACAACACTTACGAAGCTTACTGTTGGGACTACCAATCAAATTCTCACCTCCTCAGGCACCATCCCTCAGTGGTCAAGTAACATTACTGTGCCTGGCAATCTGACGGTCTCGGGCAGTCTTGCAGGAGACCTTGTTCCAACTGGCAACGGCAGCATAAATCTTGGCTCCCCAAGTCACTATTACAATGTTGTCTATGCGAATAATTTCATTTCTCCCGTTGGCGGGGGCACTTCGGGTTTTTGGCAACTGGCAGCAAATGTCCTTGCTCCTGTTAATCTGTGGAATGACCTTGCAGTTGGTGGCAATAGCACCAGCTCGGCAAAATTTCAGGTCTTTGCAACGACTGTTGGCGTTGATACTGCAGGCAGCGCTACCACTTCCGGACAATTTACTTTTGCTGATGCAAGTGGCACCAATCCAAATATCAATGTGTTAAATGGAAATAATTTGAATGTTATTACCTCAGTTGGTGGAGATGCTGTCACCTCCACAGTCTTTACTATTGCCAATAATGGCAATCTGACAAGTACCGGAGTTACGACAACACTCTCTGGAACAAGTCCTGTGATAACAGCAAGCGGGACAAATACCTTGACATTAAATAGCGGCTCGAGTGGTAATTTGCAATTCTTTGGAACCACTAACACTATTTCCAGGACTGGCAATCTCACGATTGCAGGCACTTTTGCTCTTCCCAACTCAAATATCCTTTCCGGGATTGCAAATGCAACACAATTTAATTTTGGTATTACCACAAATGCAGGAGGAGCTGCAGGAACCCATACCAATATCGACACCTCAGGCAATATTCTCCCAGGCTCTGATGGAAGTGCAAATATTGGATCTGTGACAACCGCATGGGGCACAGTCTTTGCCAAAAATCTTATGCTGCCAAATACTTCCGGCATTGATGGCTACTGGCAACTGCCTGCAAATACCAATGCGCTCTCTCCTACCAACATCACCAACGATGTGCTCTTTGGCGCAGCAGCAACAACATCGGCAAAATTTGCAATATTGAATATGACTGGCAGCGGTAATCCAACAGCATCTGTATCTTCCGGCCTCTCTGGTAACGGGATGTACTTTGACTCTACAGGCACGCTCCAGACTGTGAGAAATCAAGCGCTCACTCTTGGTGGAGCAACAACTGGTAATATTATTTTCAAACCACTCAATGGCACAGGTGGCTTTTTGTCTGTTGCAGGAGATGTACTTCCTGATGTAACTGCCACAAGAAGTCTTGGTAGCCCAACACTCCACTGGCTCAATCTCTATGCTGATAATGTCTTTTCTTCTGCAACAGGAGGCACTAATGGCTTCTGGCAATTAAATAGCAATGTTATCTCGCCTGCTAATATCTGGCAAGATCTGTCAATTGGCGGCACAGCAACTGCATCAGCCGGCGTTACTACTCCCTGGCAGGTTTTTGGCTCGTCAGTCGGAACAGCAGTTGCAGGCACAGCAACTTCTTCTGGAAATTTAACCTTCCGAGGAGCAAGTACCACAGTGAGTCTTCTCAATAATGCATCGCTTAATTTCCAAAGAAGCGTCGGCGGAGACAGTGTTGTGACCTCAACCCTCTTTTTGGCAAATTCCGGTAATGTAGGTATTGGCACAACAAGTCCACAAACCAAGTTGCATCTGGTTAATACGCTTAATAACACCCTCACGAATTCGCTCACATTAGGGAATAATGCAGGAGGGAATGGCACAGGAAGTCAATTACTCTTTAGTTTGGGTGGAAGTGGGACAAATACGACTGCCAGTATTGCTGCAGTAAGAAGCAATGCATCTGGTAATAACGCCACCTATCTTTCTTTTAACACAAATCTAGGCAATAGCGCAGGTGGTGCAACTGAGACATTGAGATTATCTGAGTTTGGAGGAGCAGGTTTTCAAACAAGTGCTATTGGAAACGCTGCGCTTGTGCTCAATCAGCCACTCACTGCTGGAGATATTTTTAGTGCTTCGCAATCAGGAAGTACCAAAATGATTCTGACCAACTCAGGCACTTTAGGAATAGGAAGCGGTATTACTGATGCAAGTTTTGTGCCAAATGCAGGTATTGATATTGAGAAAAATGGAGTAGGCAATGCAGTTGAGGTAATAAATCAGTTAGCAACAAGTGCGGATGTCTGGACTGCTTCCGCCTCTGGAAATACTCGTTTCCTTATTACCAATCCTTTTGGCGGCGATATTTTAGCAGCATCCAATTCCGGGACACCAGAGTTAAGACTGACCAATGCAGGCAATCTCTATGCCAGACAATTTATTGATTTAGATAATACAAGCTATTTCCTTGACCCGGCTGCATCCTCCGCAAATACCGCTCTTGCCATTGCAGGACGAGCTGGTATTGAGCAAGCAACACCAGAAGAAGCACTCACTATTGGAGCTGCGGGAAATTTTGTGACTGACATGACACAACCAACAGGTCTTGCTGTGGGACCTGCTACAAATGGCGGTTCTCTTACCGGAAGTCAGCAGTACTGCTATAAAGTCGCAGCATTTGATGGCACCGGTGAAACTATCCCCTCTGTAGAAGTCTGTGCCTCAACCACAGGAAGTAATAAGACAATGCCAGTTTCCTGGACTGCAGTAACAGGCGCTCTCTATTACAGACTGTATCGCACAACAACATCTGGGACCTATGGAGCATCGAGTCTTTTGGCAACCCCTAACACTAATTCCTATACAGATGATGGCACGGTCTCTCTTGTGTCTGGCACGCCAAAAACAACCAGCACTTCCAATGGCTTTGTGAATAGAATTGCTGCAAATGGCGTCTCATGGTTTGACGCTGGGAATGTTGGGATTGGTATTTCTGCCCCAACGCAGGCTCTGCATGTGGATGGAGACGTGCAAATTGGAAAAGATGCAACCGCGTGGGGTGTGACTGGCTATACCCAAAGACGACAGGTCAGCATTACCAATACCTCAGGACAAGCGTTAATTAATTACCAGACAAGAATTGTGGTTGATACAGCAACATTAATTACTGCCGGAAAAATTACTTCAAGCGCCTGTAATGACATTCGCTTTGCTGACTCAGATGGCACCACAAATTTGAATTACTGGATAGAAAATGGCTGTAACACTGCCTACACGACGATTTGGGTAAATATCCCAAGTATCCAGGGACCAAATAAAACAATTTATATGTATTATGGCCTTACTGGCGCTGCCGCAGGGTCATCTTCTGGAAATACCTTCATTAGAACAATTTCCGGAGTCCAAGCAGCCTATAGATTGGACGAGCCAACCTATGACCCGATTGTAGATTATTCTGCAAATAATAATATCGCAACAGGATCTGGAACTTCTGTTGTTGCTGGAAATTTTAATAATGCACGAAGCTTTAATGGAACGAGTGATTTTATTGCTGCATCAACCAGTGCCTCTTTATCACAGGCGACACCTTTATCTGTTAGTGCATGGGTAAAATTCACCTCAGCCACAACGGATATGACTGTTATAAGAAAAGATACTGCAGCTGCTGGGACTCGCTTTTTGTGGGGAATCTTTGTCAATCCTAGTACCACTGTTAGCCAATGTACAAGTGGGACAGGAAAAATCGTCGCGCAATTCTACAATGGTACAGATTTTCGTATTTGTAGCAACACTGCATACAATAATGGGAGTTGGCACTATGTTGTTGAGACGATCACTGGAACTACACTTTCTGTTGCTGTTGATGGTCTCTCACAGGGAACAGTAACAATAACAGGAACACAAACGGCTCCTTCTGGAGAAATGGATCTTGGAGCAAATCCACCAAATAGTGCAGTATCAGCAAGAGCAGGTTATTTTAACGGCTCAATTGATGAGGTAAGAGTCTATAATGCTTCTCTTTCTGCAGCACAAGTAAGTGATGTGTATGGTGATGGCTCACATAATTATGGCTATGTCACGCCAAATTCAGCAGGAAATGAGTACGTTACCAAATATGTCGCAACGCCACCATCTGGCTATCTCAATCCTGAGCAGACAGTACTTCAGACAATTCCCTCTTTCTATGTTCAGAATTCTACAGGCAATGTTGCATTGGGCACAACCTCTGTTGCCTCTACCTCTGCTCGTCTTACGGTAGCTGGCGATATAAAATCAGGCCTGTATGACAATACTCCTTGGAGCACAACGAATTTTAAAGTAACTGCCTGGCCATACAGAGCAAGAATTTTGGTGGATAATACTAAAGAGGACAAAGATCTCACTAACTATATCGTACAAGTAACTTCAAATACATCTGCACCAATTGCCATGGGTAAAATGCGCTCAGATTGTGGTGATATTCGTTTCGCAGATGCAGATGGTGATACTTCCCTTTCCTATTGGATAGAAACTGGAACCTGTAATACTGCTACCACAAAAATTAATGTGAAAGTAGGCTCAATTCCTGCAGCTGCAAAGAAAAATATTTATATGTATTATGGTAAATCAGATGCCACAACTACCTCAAGCACCGGGTTATTTATTGATAGTACCATAACGGGAGTACAAGGAGCATGGAGACTAGATGAGACGTCCGGAACATCAGCAACCGATTATTCAGGAAATACCAATACAGGTACGATCAATGGAACAGTCATTCAAGGTGGTGTATTCAATAATGCTCGCTCTTTTAATGGGACAGGTACCGATTCTATTAGCGTAGGCACTAG
>WNFM01148371.1_pt3 | contig 10953 bp, 9 predicted proteins | sample 5400271 | NCBI WGS metagenome assembly WNFM01 (sample SAMN13153352, study PRJNA577476) | soil metagenome | isolation source: 60 cm saprolite on Douglas fir-dominated hillslope | place: USA:California | collected 2013-09-17 | reverse complement strand
AACGAGAGCGCGGTCGCTGCCAGCCCGACGACGACGTCCACCCGGGGCGCGCTGAGCACACGCGAGAGCACGTCGAGCCCGATGCTGTCGGTGCCGAACCAGTGCACCGGACGAGGCAGCGTGTGCTGGAAGGACTGGGCGATCAGGCCCGGGACGCTCGCGAGCGCGGGAGGCGCTTTCGACACGTCGCCGGTCGGAGTCTCCGCGTCGTACGGCGAGATCAGCGGTCCGAACACGACGAGCAGCAGCGAGATCGCGACGATGACGAGACCCACAACCAGAAGCGGATCGTGCAGCACGAGGCGCACGAGCCGGCGTGAAGGGCTGGCCCCCGCCGGGGCGTTCGAGGAATCTGACGCTGCGGGCTCGACACCCGCCGAACTCGACGGTGGCGGGATGTCGACGGGTTCGATCACTGGAACATCAGCGCGCGACGCGCGGGTCGATGAGGGCGTGGACGACGTCGATCATCAGCAGGATCAACAGGGACCCGGTCGTGGTGACAAACACGATGCCTTGAATCGCCGGGTAGTCGAAGGCGAGGACCGAGCGGACCGCGTACTGGCCGAGGCCTCCCAGCGAGAAGACCTGCTCGACGAGCACGGCGCCGCCGAGCATGTATCCGTACAGGATTCCGACGAGCGTCAGGCAGGGCGCCAGGCTGTTCTTCAAGGTGTAGGTGGCGATGCGGTACTGGGACAGGCCCAGGCTGCGCGCGTACATCATGTAATCCGACTGGAGTGCCTTGACCACGTTCTGGCGGACCATCTTGATGATCGGCCCGGAGAGCACGAAGGCGAGGGTGAACACGGGTAGGGCGAGGTGCGAGGCCGACTCGACGAAGGCGGACCAGTTGCCGCTGAGCAGGCTGTCGATGGTGACCATGCCGGTGACCGTGGGCGGCGCCGTCGTCAGCGGGCTGAGTATCCCGAGCGGCGCCGGCACGACGTGGAGCTTCACGTACAGGATGAAGATGAAGGTGAGTCCCCACCAGAACTCCGGCTGAGCTCCGGCGAAGAGCCCGTAGACGAAGACCACACGGCTGAGGACGCCGCGAGGTCGCAGCGCCGAGATGGTGCCGATGGGCACCGCTATGACGATGGCCACGAGGAAGCTGTAGCTGATCAGCTCGAGGGTGATCGGTACGAATGCGCGCAGCTCGGCCGCCACCGAATCACCGCTGTTCCACGAGCTGCCGAGGCTGCCCTGCAGCAAACCCGGTCCCGCGCTCGTGTCGAGCCCGAGGTACATCGCGAGCTGCGTGAGGATTGGGCGGTCCAGGTGCAGCGCGTGGCGCACCTGGGCGATCGCCTCCGGCGAGGCGTCGAATCCGACGAGGCGCCCGACAGGATCCGCGGGAAGGGCCCGCATGAGGAAGAAGACGGCGATGCTGATCGCGGCCAGCTGAACGATGGCGATGCCGAACCTGCGAAAGACATATTTCCAGGGCATCGCTATCGGGACACTAGACCATGAGACCGTCGGCCTGGTGAGCCGGCCACCATCAATGCGGCCGGCTCACCGCCGAGGCGCTTTTCAGCTGAGCCTGAGGTCGTACCAGCGCAGCTGGTCCTCCGGATGCCACTGGATTCCAGAGACGTTGGAGCGCAGGCCCCACTGGGTCTCCCACTCCGCGATGGGGATCCAGTTCGGAGCGGCCATGAGGATGTCCTGCGCCTGGGCGAGCAGGGAGTCCTGCTTCGCGGGGTCGCTTTCCGCGTAGATCTGCGCCACGAGGGCGTCGATCTGCGGGTTCGAGTACTTGGTGTAGTTGCCGGGTCCGGTGGTCGTCATGAACGGACCGAGGGCGTACTCGCCCGTGACCAGGTCCGGCTTGTCCTGGTCGTCCAGGAACAATCCGACGTCGTGCTTGGCGTAGACCCGGTCGGCGAACTGCGCCTGGGGCAGCGGGTTGAGCTGGAGGTTCACGCCGATCTGCTTGAACGATGCCTGGATCAGGGTCGCTGTGGGACCAAGCGTGCCCTCGCGCTCGGCGACGTAGGCAAGCTGGAGGATGTTCGGGAACTTCTCCAGGCCCTTACCGCCGGGGTATCCGGCCTGGGCCAGGAGCGCTGCCGCCTTCGCGAGATCGAGGCTGTACTGGGTCGCGGTCTTGTGGAAGCCGACGTATGACGACGGCACCGTGCCCTCCCACTTGTGAGCCGTGCCGTAGTAGCTCGTGGAGAGGATCTGGTCATAGGGGATCGCGTCGGCGAAAGCCTGCCGCACGAGCGGGTTGTCATAGGGCTTGATGTTCCAGGCCATCCCGAAGAAGAGGTACTGGTTGCCGACGATGCCGTTGACCTTGACGCCGTTGCCGGCGTGCTTCAGGAAGTCGAACTCCTTGGGGGTCAGCGCCTGAACGATCTGCGCGGCACCCGACTGAAGGGCCGAGATGCGGTTGGCGTCTTCCGGGACCGTCCGGAAGTCGACCGTCTCGATGGCGGCCTTGCCGCGGTAGTACTTGGGGTTCGCCTTGGCGATGAAGTCAGAGCCCTTGGTCCACTTCTCGAGGCAGTAGGGGCCGAACCCAGGCGCCGTGACGTTCGCCGAGTAGTCGTGGGACCAGGGATCGGCAGTCGTGGCGTGTGCCTTCATCTCCTTGCTGTCCCAGATAAAGGTGAAGAAGTCGGTCATGGCCGGCAGGAAGAGGCGCCGGATCGTGGAGACCTTGATCTGAACCGTGTAGTCGTCGATCTTGGTGACCTCGTCGCCCAGCGTCGTGTTGTTGGTCGGAGGGAACACCGTGTTGTCGAAGTTGGCGACGCCCGCGGTGTTGTAGAAGAACCAGCCCAGAGGGCCGAGGGCTCCGGTGTGAGACTTGGCGCGCGAGAACGTGTACAGCACGTCATCGGCGGTGAACGTGTTGCCCACGCAGCTCACGACGTTGTGCCGCAGGTGGAACGTCCAGGCCATCGTGGTCGGGTTGAGGGTCCACGACTCCGCGAGGCGGCCGTCGAACTTGTTGAAGTCGAGCTGCTTGACGCCGTCGGTGCTGGTCGTCCCGGCCGACGCGAAGTCAACGAGCGGCTCACCAAGGTTGACGATCGCCTGCATGCTTTCGAGCACGAGCATCCCGGGCGCCTCGGTGTCGAGCGCCGCGACCGAGCTCGGCGTGAGGATGGTGATCGACGTGGCGGCGTTCGCCGTCGTACTGCTCTGGCAGGCCGCCGCCGCGAGCGCGGCCACGACCAGGAACGGAACAACCCTACGCATGCTTTCTCCTCCCGTGACCGGGATCGATCCGTTTGCCGCTGAGTTTGTCGAGAATAGACCAGCCCCTCTGCCTGCGGTCTCGGCGCTTGTGAGTACGAAAGGCCTCAACTCTGTGAGACCGTCACAAGTCAGGCTGGCGGTCCCATCTCCGGACGGCCGTATCTGGACAGCGGCAACAGCTTCAGCGCGAGCTGGACTCGGAAGCAAAACTCGCCGTCCTGCAGTGACCCTCCGAGCAATTCCTCGATGCGGCGGCTTCGGTAGGACAGCGTGTTCGCGTGAACGCCCAGGCGTCTGGCCGCGAGCTTGCGGTTGAGCGCTGAGTCGAAGAGCGCTTCCAGCGTCTGGCCCAGCTCGGAGCGCCTCTGACGATCGCGAAGGATCAGCTTGCCGAGGACCTCGTTGACGAACGCGTCGACCGGCTCGCCTGCGCGGAACAGGTCGAACAGCTGAAGCTCGTCGTAACGGCAGATCACCGCGTTGGGCTTGAGGATCGAGGCCAGGGTCTGCGCCCGCTGCGCCTCGGCATAGCTGGCCACAATTCCGCGAGGCGACTCCGACGCTGAAGTGGTCGGCGCCGAGAATCCCCGCCAGCGCCTTAACGATCGTGCTGGCCACCTCGGGCACCGAGTCGCCCGGGACTGCGGCGACGAGTCCCGAGCGCATGACCACGGCCGGCGCATCCGACCTGTAGCGCTGCAGCTGCGTGCGTCCTCGCGCCAGCTCGAGGTCGCGCTCGACGTGCACCGAGTGGCCGTGGACGCGAGGAGAGACCACGGCCACGATGTGCGTGCCCTCGAGCTCGAAGCCGAAGTGCCGGCCTTCCCGAATGACCGCCTCCTCGTCCTCGAAGTCGCCCGTCAGCAGGCGGGTGAGGAAAAGCCGGGTGGCGTCCTCGTGCGATCGGGCGCTCCTCTCGCGCTCCTCGAGATAGCCCTCGGAGGCCGCCGAGCTGACGAGGTCGGCAAACTGCAGCGTCAGGGTGGCGAGGCGCCCGAGATCCTCGTTTCCCGCGACCTCCAGGAGGCACTGCCAGAGCATTCGGGCCCCCACCCGATAGGAGTGGAAGATCGCCTCCAGAGGCACTCCCTGGTGCAGCCGGCGGCGCGCGGCGTTGGCGAGCTCGGCGAGCTCCTGCTCCGACGGAACGCGGTCCTCGGCCAGCGAGTGAAAGTAGATCTCCACGTTGCGGACGACCATGGCCGAAAGGTCACGGCTGAGCTCTGAGTCCGGCTCCTCGCCGTACGGTTCCACGTCCTTGCGCACCACGGCATTGATGCGGTGGGCGAACTTTTCCATCTGCTGAGGGGTCAGCAGCAGTTTTGTGCGAACTTGGGTGGATCACGCCGACATGGTGACCACGAAAACAGGCGTCGAAGTCGCACTGCAATGCACTCGCTGCGGCGCTCGGTACCCGGTCGGAGAGGATCTTGGGGGCTGTCCGGTGTGCGCCGCGGTGGCCCCCGCCAACCTCTTCACGGTCTACCCGCCGCAGGCCCATCGCTCGCGCACCCTCAAGGCGCGTTGGGAGGCGCGACCGCCGGGATTGTGGCGGTACGAGGAGTGCCTGCCGGTGGCGGCCTCCTCCGCGGTGACGCTCGGCGAGGGCGGCACCCCGCTGCTGGAATGCCCAGGCCTGGGAACGGCGATCGGGCTGCCCCGGCTGATGCTCAAGAACGAGTCGGCCAACCCGACCTGGTCGTTCAAGGACCGGCTGGCCAGCGTGGGCGTTTCGTGGGCCAAGTCGATGGGGCGGCCAGGCGTCGTCCTCTCGTCGTCCGGAAACGCAGGCGCGTCCGCCGCGGCTTACGCAGCACGCGCCGGCCTACCGTGCCTGATCCTCACCACGCGGTCATTCCCGGCCGGCATGCGCGGGCTGATGACCAGCTACGGCGCGATGGTGCTGGCCACGGAGGCACCGCGCGATCGGTGGACGCTCAACCGCGCCGTCGCCAAGGAATGGGGCTGGCTGCCGCTGTCGAACATGGCCGACCCGCCCGTCGGCAGCCATCCCGTCGCGGCGGAAGGCCTCAAGACGATCGCGTTTGAGATCGCGCAGGAGCTCGACTGGCAGGTGCCCGACGCGATCATCGTCCCGGTCGCATACGGTGATGGCCTCGCCGGAATCCGTCGCGGTTTCGAGGAGCTCGAGGACCTCGGGCTCTGCGACAGGCGCCCGAGGCTCATCGCCGCGGAGGCGTACGGTTCGCTGATGCAGGCGCTCGCGAACGGCCTGGAGTCTCCGGTCGCGACGGGCGGCGCCGGCTCACTGGCCTACTCCGCCGCCGCGCCGCAGAGCACCTACCAGGCGCTGGCAGCGCTGCGTTCAACGGGTGGAACCGCGATCGCCGTCGACAACGACGAGGCAATCGAGGCGCAGCGCCGCGCAGCGCACACAGAAGGACTGTTCATCGAGCTGTCCGCGGCACTGACGATCGCCGCGGCGCGCAAGCTGGTCGCGGCCGGCGAGCTGCACGCACATGACAGGGTTGTGCTGCTCATCACATCTGGAGGCCTGAAGGATTTGGGAGTGGGACGCAGCGAGTTCGAGATTCCGGTCGTGGCGCCGACGCTGCCCGACCTGAGCGCGGCGCTCGAGCGCCATTTCGCGTTCAGCGCGTGACCGCCCTGAAGTTCGGCGTTGCGCTGCCGACCTGCACCGAGGGCATGATCTATCCGGTTCCCTTCGCGACTCCCGACGACGTGGTTCGAGTGGCGGTCGAGGCGGAGAAGCTCGGCTACCACGAGGTCATGGGTAACGACCACATGACCACTCAGCAGTACGTGCGCGAGCGCTGGACTGATCCTCCGAACTTCTTCGAGATCCTCGTCACGTACGCCTACTGCGCAGCCCGCACCACAAAGATCAAGCTCATGACCGGCGTCGTCGTGATGCCGATGCGCCAGCCTGTCCTGCTCGCGAAGCAGGTGGCGACGCTGGACCAGTTCAGCAAGGGCCGCGTCATCCTCGGCCTCGGCGTCGGGGCGTATCGCGAAGAGTTCGAGGCCACCTACCCGCAGCTCAAGGAGATCCCGCGAGCCGAGCTCGTGGAGGAGGGCATTCGCAGCCTGAGGATCCTGTTCTCGGAGCGGCGCGCCTCGTTCTCGGGCAAGCATTTCCAGTTCTCCGACGTGGAGATGTACCCGAAGCCGGCGCAGGATCCGCTGCCGATCTACTCGTCGGGCAACGCCGAGGGCTCGATCCGCCGAGCGGCCGAGCTCTGCCAGGGATGGCTGCCGGCCGGCATGGGTCCCGCCCGCATCGCGGAGGGGCGGGAGAAGCTGCGCGCGTACGCCCTCGCGGCGGGGCGCAATCCTGACGACATCGCGATCGCGCCGCAGCTCGTGGTGTGCATCGGCCGGACGGTGGAGGAGGCCGAGAAGGTCTTCAAGCGTTCACAGGCGTACGAGCACCTGGTGTCGCTCCAGCAGTCGACGCTCAAGGGCTTCGACATCGCCTCCTACGTGGCGATGAACCTGATCGGTTCGGTGGACGAGGTGATCGAACGCGTAGCGGCCTACCGCGATGCGGGTGCGGTGCACTTTCCGGGACTGCTGTTCGTCGCCAACACGGTGGACGAGATGATCGAGCAGTTCCAGCTGTTCGCCGAGGCCGTGGTTCCGAGCTTCACGCGCGAGGTCGCCGTCGGATGACAACGCTGCTCAACGTCGCTCGCGCGCAGCGCATTTTCGGAAATGCGGGGGTCGACGCCGTCATCGCCACCACCCACGCCAACGTGATGTACCTGAGCGGTTTTCGCGGGTTCGGCCAGAGGCTGATGCCCACGACGCAGGTCTATGCGGTGGCGCGCCTCGACGACCTTGCATCGTCCACGGTGATCCTCCCGGCCGGCGAGCTCGACATCGCGGCTCAGTTCCCGCCGCCCAACGCGACGTTCTCGCCGTACGGCCGCTTCTTCGTCGAGCACACGGCCGGAAACGGGCACCCCCGGGAGGAGATGGCCCGCTACGGCAGCCTGGCCTCGGCGGACACAGTGGCAAGCGCGCTCAACGCGCTCACGGATCAGCTCGACCGCCTGCGGCCGGCCACGCGGATCGCGCTGGACGAGAGGGGAATCTCTCCCCTCATGCGGGACGCCGTGAGGCTGCGGTACGGCGATCGTCTGGTCGATGGCGCGGCGCTGTGATCGAAAAGGCTTACCAGGCCGCCCTGGCCGGCGCGCGGGAAGGCATGACCGAGCTCGAAATGACCCTGGTCATGGACAGCGAAACCCTGAGGCAGGGCTGTGACCCCGTCTTCAGCGTGGTGGCCTTCGGTGAGCGATCGGCGCTACCGAACGCGGTGCCTGGAGACCGGCGGCTGCAGGCCGGCGACATCATCCGCTTCGACATCGGGTGCCGGTCCGAGGGTTACTACTCGGACATCGCACGGACCGCGATCTTTGGTAAGGCAACTCCCAAGGTGGATGCGTACTACAGGGCGATCCTCGAGGGCGAGGAGGAGGCGATCAAGGAGGTTCGCGCGGGCGTGCCTGCGAACAGGGTCTTCCAGACGGCGGTCGAATCGACGCGCCGAGCCGGCATCCCGCACTACCGGCGCCATCACGTTGGCCACGGCATCGGCCTCGACCTGTACGACACGCCGATCCTCAACGAGGCCACTTCGACTCCGCTCGAGGCCGGCATGGTGCTCGAGGTGGAGACCCCGTACTACGAGGTCGGTTTCGGGGGCCTGCAGGTGGAGGACACGATTCTCGTCACTGAGAACGGTTCGCAGAGGATCACCGAGACGACGAGCGAGCTCGTGCTGGTCGGCTAGTTGGGCGATTCGAGGGCGGTGACCCCTGAGGTGGCCGAGGTGCTGGCCCACTGGGCGGGTCTTCGCGAGGAGCTCACACCCGAACAGCTGGCCGAGATCTTCGAGAACGTGCGCGGGGTCGTCGACCGCCTTTATGCGGTCGACGTCGAGGGCTACGAGGCCGACTACGTGCAGCCGGATGCGCGTGCGCGCTGAGGACCTGACTGGGCTCACGATCGAGAGTGCGGCACGGCTGCTGCGCTCGCGCAAAATCTCCGCTGTCGAGCTGACCAGGGCGACGCTCGAACGGATCGACCGCCTCGAGCCCACGATCAAGGCATTCATCACAGTCACTGGCGACCTCGCCATGAGGCAGGCCCGGCGCGCCGACCGTGACGCTGCGCGCGGACAGCGCCGCGGTCCGCTGCACGGGATTCCCGTCAGCCTCAAGGACCTGTACTGGACGAAGGGCATTCGGACCACGGCCGGGTCGAGGATCCTGGGTGACTTCGTGCCCGATCGAGATGCCACGGCGACGGCGCGTCTGGCCGACGCGGGTGCAGTGCTGGTCGGCAAAGCGAACCTGCACGAGTTCGCCATCGGGGCCACGACCGAGAACCCCTTTTACGGCACCTGTCACAACCCCTGGAACCTGGACTACATCCCGGGAGGGTCGTCGGGCGGATCGGCGGCGGCGGTCGCGGCCGGCCTCGGGCTGGCGTCGCTGGGCAGCTGCACCGGAGGCTCGATCCGGATCCCCGGGGCCTTTTGCGGCGTGGTCGGTATGAAGCCGACGTACGGCGTGGTGCCGCGGACCGGGATCGTGCCCAACAGCTCCTCCCTGGATCACGCCGGCACGATCACGCGCACGGCGGCGGACGCGGCCATCGTTCTGGAAGCGATCGCAGGTCCGGACGGCCGCGACCCCTCGGCCGTGACCGAACCTCTTCCTGCCGCGCGCGCGATGCGCAGGCGCAGCCTGAAAGGGCTTCGCGTCGGAGTTCCCACTAACTACTACTTCGACGTGGTGGACCCGGAGGTCGACAGGTTGGTGCGAGAGGCGATTGCGGAGCTGAAGAGGTTGGGTGCTCGGATCGTGCCGATCGCGGTGCCGGACGTGGAGCTATCGCTGGACGCATGCGTCGTTGTGGCATGGTCGGAGTGCGCGAATGTGCACCGGCGGTGGCTCCTCGAGCGGCCGCACGAATACGGAAAGGACACGCTGGAATATCTCACGGGCGCCTTGATCTACCGGGCCACTGACTATGTGCAGGCGCAGAGGGTGCGGGCGCGTATTCGCCATTCCGTACGCCAGGCGTTCGAGAGGGTCGACGTCATCGCGTCACCGACCGGGGTCCTCCCCGCCTCGCGGATCGGCCAGACCGAGTTCAAGCTCGGCCGGCGTACGGTTCCCGTGTTGAGCGTCATGGCTCGGATCACCTGCATCGCGAACCTGACGGGCGAACCGGCGGTCAGCGTCCCATGTGGATTCACGAAGGCAGGCCTACCGGTCGGTCTTCAGATTCACGGGCCGGCGATGTCGGACATGCGCGTCCTCGGGGTCGCGCACGCGTACGAAAAGGCGACCGGATGGACGTCGCGCACGCCGACGCTCACGCTGAATTGACAGCTCAGACCTCCGGCAGGCGCGAGTACGTCACCGAAGCGCAGTTCTCGTCGGCACGAGAGTTTGTCAGCAGGCACACCCACCACACGCCGCTGCTGCGGTCGAGCCAGCTCAGCGAGGCGACCGGTTTCGACATGCGCCTCAAGGCGGAGATGTTCCAGAGGACTGGGTCTTACAAGATTCGCGGAGCGCTGAACAAGATCCGGCTGCTGAGCGATGAGCAGCGATCACGTGGGGTGATCTGCTCGTCGGCCGGCAATCACGCGCAGGGCGTGGCCCTCGCCGCCGCGCTGCTGGGCGTGAAGGCGATCGTCGTGATGGCGGAGAACGCGACGCCGAGCAAGGTGGCGGCGACGCGCGCATACGGCGCTGACGTGGTGCTTCACGGGAGCATCTGGGACGAAGCGAACGAGGAGGCCAAGCGCCTACTCGCCGAGTATGGCTACGCCTTCGTTCATCCCTTCGATGACCTCGACCTGATCGCGGGCCAGGGCACGCTGGGCATGGAGGTGGCCGAGGACCTGCCCGACGTAGAGGTCGTGGTCGTCCCCATCGGAGGGGGCGGCCTGATCTCAGGAGTGTCGCAGGCGGTCAAGATGCGGTGCCCCTCCGCGCGGGTGATCGGTGTGGAATCGAGCGCAGCACCGGCGATGCATGACAGCCTGGAGGCCGGCCATGTGGTCACCCTGGCGTCGGCCGACACGAAGTCAGACGGTCTGAGGGTGCGCCGCGTCGGCGACACGACCTTCCAGGTGGCGCGGGACTACGTCGACGAGGTCGTGCTCGTCTCGGAGGACCAGATTCGGGATTCGATCATCTGGTGCCTCAGCCGGCTGAAGGTGCTGACGGCGAAGGTCGTCTGCGTGCTGAGCGGCGGCAACCTCGATACGGACCAGTTCAAGGCGCTGCGCATCAACTGAGGTTGCGGTGCGGTCGGGTCAGCCCCGGCCGATGTAGGGCATCTTCGTCGACATGACGGTCATGAACTGGACGTTGGCGTCCAGCGGAAGACCCGCCATGTAGAGGACCGCGTCGGCCACGTGGCGCACGTCCATCGCCGGCTCAGCTGCAGTGCCTCCCCCACCGGCCTTGATGAGACGCTGCGCCATCTCGGTGGCCGCATTCCCGATATCGATCTGGCCGCACGCGATGTTGTGGATGCGGCCCTCGAGCGATGTCGACTTGGTGAGCCCGGTGATGCCGTGCTTGGTCGCGGTGTAGGGGCCGGCGTTGGGCCGCGGAGCATGCGCCGAGATCGAACCGTTGTTGATGATCCGACCACCCGGCGGGGACTGCGCCTTCATCATCTTTATCGCTTCCTGGGTGCAGAGGAAGGCACCGGTGAGATTCG
>WNFM01245650.1_pt1 | contig 10954 bp, 10 predicted proteins | sample 5400271 | NCBI WGS metagenome assembly WNFM01 (sample SAMN13153352, study PRJNA577476) | soil metagenome | isolation source: 60 cm saprolite on Douglas fir-dominated hillslope | place: USA:California | collected 2013-09-17 | reverse complement strand
CGCACCTGGCTGCAGCACGGGCGGGTGGTCCAGGCCGAGCGCTCGGCGGCGCGGGCCGCCGGCCGTCCTCCCGACTTCGCCCGCCTCACGCGCTCGTGGGGCGGGGTGACCATGCTCTACCGCAAGCGCCTCCAGGACTCCCCCGCCTACCGGCTCAACCACGAGGAGGTGATCAAGGCCCTCCAGGAGGGCATCGGCTTCGCGGAGTGCATGAGCCCCGCGGAGGCGCTCCTGGACGCAGAGGGGCACGTGCGCGCGCTGGCCTGCCACCGGATGGCCCTCGAGGCCGGCAAGTGGAAGGACACCGGCCAGACCGTCGAGTTCCCGGCCCGGGCGGTGATAGTGGCCGCGGGAACGAACCCGAACATCATCTATGAGAGGGAGCACCCGGGGACGTTCGTGCTCGACCCGGAGGCGGAGTCCTTCGCCATGCACCGGACGGTGGAGCAGCCGGACGGGACCTTCCGCCTCGAGCGGGTGGAGAAGGGCGCACTCGGCTTCCTCACCTCCTACGAAAAGGACGGGCGCCTCGTCTCCTTCTTCGGCGATGCCCATCCCGTCTTCGCGGGGAACGTGGTGAAGGCCATGGCCTCGGCCCTCCACGGCTACCGCGACGTGGCCCGCCTCTTCGAGCGCGAGGTGGCCGCCCAGGCGCTCGAGGAGCAGCCCGAGCGGGAGAACGCCTGGGTGCGCTTCGCGGAGGTGCTGGAGGACGGCCTCAAGGCCACGGTGGTGGACGCCATCCGCCTGGCCGACCGGATCGTGGAGGTGATCGTGCGCGCGCCCTTCGCGGCCCGCCGCTTCCGGCCCGGCCAGTTCTACCGCCTTCAGAACTACGAGGGGCCCGGCGAGGTGGTGGAGGGGATCCGCCTCACCATGGAGGCCCTTGCCCTGACGGGGGCCTGGACCGATCCCGAGCGCGGGCTGATCTCGCTCATCGTCCTCGAGATGGGGGGCTCGTCCCGCCTCTGCGGCCTGCTGGAGCCCGGCGAGGAGGTCGTGCTCATGGGGCCCACCGGCACCCCTACCGAGATCCCGGAAGGCGAGAATGAAGGCCCGGGGCAATCGGGTGATCTACTTCGCGGGGTTCAAGCGCGGGGCCGACCTGTTCAAGCGGCGGGCCATCGAGGGGCCCTGCGACGTCGTGGTCTGGAGCGTGGACGAGGGGCCGCCCATCCCCGCCCAGCGGCCCCAGGACCGGAGCCTCGTGGGCAACGTCGTGCAGGCCATGGAGCGCTACGGGCGCGGGCAGCTCGGCCCCATCCCGATCCGCCTGGACGAGGCGCAGCGCATCATCGCCATCGGCTCGGACCGGATGATGAACGCGGTGCGGCAGGCCCGCACCGGGGTGCTGGGGGACCTGATGCGGCCCGACCACGTGGGCATCGGCTCCATCAACTCGCCGATGCAGTGCATGCTGAAGGAGGTCTGCTCGCAGTGCCTGCAGCGGCACGTCGACCCCGCCACGGGCCGCGAGACCATGGTCTTCTCCTGCTACAACCAGGACCAGCCGCTGGACGCCGTGGACTTCCCGTTCCTCTCGGCCCGGCTTCGCCAGAACTCCGCGGCCGAGAAGCTCACCTCGCTCTGGCTCGATCACTTGTTCGAGCGGCGCGAGGTTCAGCTGGTGTAGCATCCCGTCGCTCCCCACCGGAGCCGGACTTGCAGCAGCGTTCCCTCCCCCTACGTGGGGAGGGTTAGGGTGGGGGTTCGATAAGGAGGCCTCATGCAGCTCACCCTTCTGGACTGGCTCGCCATCGCCGCGTATTTCGTGGCGAACATCGCGATCGGCCTCTACTACCGCAGCCGCGCGACCGGCTCCACCGAGGACTACTTCGTGAGCGGCCGCAACGTGAGCTGGTGGCTCGCCGGCACCTCCATGGTGGCCACCACCTTCGCCGCCGACACCCCGCTGGCGGTGACCGGGATGGTGGCCGCTTACGGCATCGCGGGGAACTGGCTCTGGTGGAACCTGCTGATGAGCGGCATGCTCACGGTCTTCTTCTACGCGCGCCTGTGGCGCCGGGCCGGCGTCCTGACCGACGTGGAGTTCGCGGAGATCCGCTACGGGGGACGCCCGGCCGCCTTCTTGCGGGGCTTCCGCGCCCTCTACCTGGGCCTGCCCATCAACTGCATCATCATGGGCTGGGTCAACCTGGCCATGGTCAAGATCCTGATGATGATCTTCGGGGTCACCAAGGTGCAGGCCCTGCCCATGGTCCTCGGGATCATGCTCGTCACCGCCATGATCTCCACCCTGTCCGGCCTCTGGGGAGTCCTGGTCATGGACCTCTTCCAGTTCGTGTTGAAGATGGGGATGGTGATCGTGCTGGCCGTCTGCGCCGTGCGGGCGGTCGGGGGCATGGACGTGCTCATGGAGAAGCTGCACGCGCTCGACGTGGCGCGCGCGGCCGCGGGCGGAGGGCACGGGTCGATCCTCGCGTTCACCCCCGAGCTGGGCTCGCCCTGGATGCCCATGATCGCCTTCTTCGTCTACGTGGCCGTCCAGTGGTGGGCGACCTGGTATCCGGGGGCGGAGCCGGGCGGGGGCGGCTACGTCGCCCAGCGGATCTTCTGTGCCAAGGACGAGAAGCACTCGCTGCTGGCCACCCTGTGGTTCAACATTGCCCACTACGCGGTGCGTCCGTGGCCCTGGATCCTCACCGCCCTCTGCTCGCTCGTCCTCTATCCGGACCTGGTGGACAAGGAGTCGGGCTTCATCAAGACCATGGTGGATCCGAACGTCTTCCCCATCGCCCTGCGGGGCATCATGATCGCGGCCTTCGCCGCGGCCTACATGTCCACCATCGGCACCCAGCTCAACTGGGGAGCGTCCTACCTGGTCAACGACTTCTACAAGCGCTTCCTGGTGCGCGGCGCGGACGAGCGGCACTACGTGCGGGTCTCGCAGGTCGCGACGGTGCTGATCATGCTGGCCTCCTGCGTCGTGACCTACTTCCAGGACTCGATCGGGGGCGCTTGGCGGCTGCTGATCGCAGTGGGAGCGGGAACGGGCAGCGTCTTCATCCTGCGCTGGTTCTGGTGGCGCATCAACGCCTGGAGCGAGGTCTCGGCCATGTCGGCCTCCTTCGTGGTCTCGCTGGTCCTGCAGCACGTCTACAAGTTCAACAACGACGACCCGCGGGACTTCGCCTGGCAGATCCTCATCACCGTGGCCTGCTCCAGCGTCACGTGGCTGGCGGTGACGTGGCTGACCGCCCCGGAGGACGAAAGCACGCTCCTCGCCTTCTACCGGCGGGTGCGGCCGGGCGCCGCCCTCTGGGGGCCGATCGCGGCGCGCGCCACCGACGTGGTGCCGGTCCGCGACGGCTTCAACAACCTGCTCGACTGGGCGGCGGGATGCGTCCTCGTCTATGCCACTCTCTTCGGGGTCGGCCACATCCTCTTCGGCCGCACCCTCCTGGGGTCAGGGCTGCTGGGCGTGGCCGTCGTGGCCGCCTGGATCATCTACGCGGACTTGAACCGCCGCGGCTGGAAGACGGTGATGGAGTAGGCCGAACCCGACGATCGGGACTCCCAGGATGGGCATTCCGATCCACACTCTGAGCATATCGAAGGCCACGTCGGCCCGCGTGCCGCTCCAGGTTTAGGCCTGACCCGTCCTAGGAGCCCCAGCCGGGACGCGTTCTAAGGGCGATGCCGAGGAATCTGGCGCGAGCCTTGCTTGCCAGCATGGCAACCATGGGAGTCGTGGGCGGGCCGGTGGGGTATCACTTGCTCCGGTGGATCGGCCGTCACGGCCCGGCGGCGGATCCCCCGCCGGAACAGGCGTTCCCGTGGCAGGGACAGGCATACGCCGGCCGGAGCAAGCTGGAAGCGCTGTTCGGCCCCGGGATCTGGGCCGAAGTCGCGGGCAAGGTCGTGGTGGAATTCGGGTGTGCCGATGGTTCGGAAGCGATCTCGATGGCGTTACATGGGGCCCGGAAGGTCATCGGGATCGACACCCGGGAGAGCGTCCTGGAGATCGCGAGACAGGCGGCCGCCCTTCGCGGGGTCGCGGATCGGTGCGTTTTTGGGACGCATACCGATGAGCGGGCCGACCTGATCTTCTCGATCGATTGGTTCGAGCACTACGACGACGTCGAGGGCATGCTCGGGCAGATGCGGAAGCTGATCAAGGACGACGGCCGTGTGCACATCTCGTTCGGGCCGTCCTGGTATCACCCGCTCGGCGGGCACCTGTTCTCCACGTTCCCGTGGTCCCACCTCGTCTTCACGGAGAAGGCGCTGATCCGATGGCGATCGGACTTCAAGTCGGACGGCGCCACGCGGTTCTGTGAGGTGGAGGGGGGCCTGAACCAGATGACGATCCGTCGCTTCGAACGACTCCTGGTGGGCAGCGGCTTCAGGGTGGAGCATTTCGAAACCCCGCCCATCAAGAAGCTCCGAATCCTGCACAATCGGCTGACCCGCGAGTTCTTCACATCGTTCGTACGGCGCACCCTGGTTCCGGTTCCGGCACGGTGATGTGGCACTTCCAGGTCAACGCCTAGCCGACTACCTACCTGTTCGACGGTACGCGACCCAGATCGTCACCCTTCTGTCCTGGCTTTGGAGCAGCCGAAAAATCCCTTGACAGTCGTGTGGCCGGCGTTATGATCGCCAGGTCGCAAACCCCAGGTAAATTTGAATTGGAGGGAAGCCATGCGGAAGTCCGTAGTCTCACTCAGCGTGTTTCTGGCGATGTTGGGAGTCCTGGTGACACCACCCGCTGCTAATGCGACGACGCCCCTAGGCCCCCTTTGCTTGTCGACCCTGCCGTTTGGGGATGTGCTCGTGTGGTTCCTGGACCAGCAAGGCGTGACGGCCAACTCGGTGTTCTTCGACACCGTCGGGAAGGACCTCTCCGGCAATCGTTCGCAATCGGTCTCGGTGGTTCTCGATCGCGCGACGAGGTCCCTGCAGGTTGGGTATACGACGCATCCCCAAGCGGGTTTCGTGCCGGTGATCGCCGGCGGCACTATCGATCTCGCGACGGGATCCGGACCCGGCAACTGCTATGCTCCCGACCTCGTATCCTGTGGAGCCTTCACTTTCCAGGCGATCGCTTGTCCCGCAGGTGCGGCGCCCGAGTCCGACGCGCGGGCCCAGGGGCAGGAGTGAGTCAGCGGTAGGCCAAGCCCGATCCCTCGAGTGCTAGAGAGACGTACGATCGACTTCGGGATGCTGTATGAGCCGTCCCGGCGGAGGATGCCCACTGCTTCCTGTGTTTTGCGTGCCCGCCCGGGACGGCTTCGCTCGTGCGGCGGCTCCTCGGGATCTGGAAGTAGACCCGAAGAGGATGGGCGCGCCTCTAGCCAGGCTGGCAGGTGCCGTTGTCGCAGAAGAGTCCGCAGCAGTCGCTGCGCTTTCCCGCCTTCGAACGGCACGCACTCGACGTGCGCCGCCGAGGTCAAGCTGGTGTCGCCACCGCCGATGACCCCGCCGATGACCACGGCCGGGGAGAGACGGATGCCGGCGTTGGGTGCCAGGTATGTCCCGGCGAGCGTCGCGCCCCCGGAGACGGTGAGCGGCTCATGGGCCGCGGTCAGATTGAACAGCACGGCCGACTCCGAGACGCCACCACCTACCTGGATCCGGCTGAGCTTGTGGCTGAGCTTGACGGAGCCGGAGACGTTGACGATGAACACGTCGGACGGCCCGCCGTCGAAGGTCAGCTTGTCGGTGGAGCCGCTGAACGTGATCGATTCGATGGCGATGACATTCACTCCGCCGCTGCCGAAGATGGTCAGGGCGTCCTTGATGGCGCCGAACGTCTGCGTCGGCGCCAGGGCCGAGGCGGCTGCCGACGCGGCCTGCGCGTCGGCCACGGCCACCGATAGGTCCGTCGTCACCGTACCCCCGGCGATCACGACGTTGTTGCTCTTCGAGTTGTTGGCCGTGGAGTCGACGGTGTAGGTCCCGCCGATGAAGCCATCCGAGAAGTTCTGGATGCCCGCGGGACCCAGGCCCACGTTCCCGCTGACGCTCGTCTGCGGGTTGCTCATGCTCAGCTTGACCCCGTCCAAACCGAGAACGCAGAAGTCACCGGCAGCGCCCAGACTGATGGTCTGGGCCGAGGCCGATGTCGTCATCAGCGCCGCGCTCGCGACGGCGACGGCAACCCTCCAAAAGGAGTTTCTGTGCAAAGGGATTCGCTCAAGCATGTGCTTCCCTCGATTGACTCCAGGCCTCGCCGACGACCACGCGTTCAAAGAGGCAGGTGGCCGTCGGCGAGGGGTCCGAGCAACGTCGCGCTATTGTCCTCCTCCGCCGCCGCATTCGCCAAGGGAGTCGCCGTGATCCAGGTGTGCGGGCACGGCGGGGGCGCCGACGACGATGGTGTGCGCGTTGTCGGGGTTTCCGGGCGGGATGTGGCAGATCGTCACCTTCTCCTCGCCTGCCCCTGCCGCTGCCGGCTGACTCGCGGCCACTCCCGCCAACGCTGCCAAGGCCAGGACGCCCCGCAAACACCAGCTCATATTCCGCTTCATGGGCCTACCTCCTCCGACTCCGACTCTGGACCGTCACGGTGCCGGGCTCTCCCGGATCCCTCACCAAGTGGTCCTCGTCTCTCGATCGGATCCCGAGTATGCACCGCCTCTCCCTGGGGAAAGTGATTCAGGTCACGGTGGCCACTTTGCAGACGCAGCCTCCGGCCACCGACTCAACTCGCGCCTGGTTTGATGGAGCGGAGTACACTCTTGGCAGTGTCCATGCTTTCACGACGGTTGACGCTCGTCGGTGTTGTCACCGTGATGGGCCTGCCCCTCGCCTGCCGCAGCCCGGTGCCCGAGGTGAACGTGGTGCCAGGCCTCATCGCCGACCTCCAGAACCCGGATCCGGATGTGAGCGGGAAGGCAAACCTTGCCCTCATCCGCGTCGGCGAGCCCGCGGTACCGCAGCTGGTCGAGATGCTCAAGAGCGACGACGTGCGGATCCGGACTCTCGCCGTCACCGCGTTCTGGGGTCTCGGGGAAAAGGGGCGAGCCGCCGTGCCTGCCCTGGCGGCCGCCCTCGGCGACCCGGTGGATTCGGTGCGCGCGTCCGCGGCGATGGCCCTCGACAACATGGGCCCGCACGCCAAGGACGCCGTGCCTGCCCTCATCCGCTCCCTCAGGGACAGTGACCCGAAGGTTCGCCAGTGGTCGGCGAAAGCCCTCGGGAGCATCGGACCCGCGGCCGAGAAGGCGGTTCCCGCCCTCGTCCGGGCGGCGAGATCCGAGGGTCAACGACCGGCCGCGGAAGAGGCCATCCGGAAGATCCGGCGCGTGCGCGAGGGGCAGCCGGTTCCCGAGCAGTAGCATGGATCGCGATCGATCGTTGCGCGCCCACCTCCGGAAGCTCCTCGATTGGGAGGACGCCCACGCCGGCTTCGACGCCGCCGTCGAAGGGGTCCCACCGAAGCTGCGAGGCGTCGCCCCCAAGGGGTTGCCCCACTCCCCCTGGCAGCTCCTCGAGCACCTGCGCCGCTGCCAGTGGGACATCCTCGACTTCTGCCGCAACCCCGACTACGTCGAGCCGAAATCGATGGCGGAGTACTGGCCGGAATCCGCAGCGCCGCCCAGCGCGGCCGCCTGGAAGAAGAGCATCGCCGAGGTCCGCCGGGATCGCGATGCCCTGAAGAAGATGGCCGCGGACGAGACCCGCGACCTCTTCGCGAGGATCCCCCACGGCACCGGCCAGACGTATCTCCGCGAGCTCCTCCTGGTCGCCGATCACAACGCCTACCACGTCGGGCAGATCGTCCTGGTCCGGCGGCTCCTCGGGATCTGGAAGTAGTCCGGATCGCTCCTGCTCAGGCGGCGGCCGGGGCGGGCTCTTTCGCCGTAGGCGCCGGGAACTGCCCTTCCCAGCGGGCCACCACCACGGTGGCGAGGCAGTTCCCGATCACGTTGACCGAGGTGCGGGCCATGTCCATGAGCTCGTCGATCCCGAGGATGGCGAGGATCGGCCACTCCGGCAGCCCGAACGAGGCGGCGGTCCCGAGCAGGATCACGAGGGTCGCCCGGGGAACGCCGGCCACCCCCTTGCTGGTCAGCATGAGGGTGAAAACGATGAGGAGCTGCTGGCCGAGGCCCAGGTGGATCCCCGCCGCCTGGGCCACGAAGATCGAGGCCAGGGCCAGGTAGAGCGTCGAGGGACGCCCAGCTCCTCCATCCGCTCCATGGCCAGGGGCAGCGCCGCCTCCGAGCTGGTGGTGGCGAACGCGATCGACACCGGCTCCGTGATCGCGGAGAGAAACCGCCGGAGGGGCACCCGGGCGACGAGGGCCACCGGCAGGAGCACGAAGAGCAGGAAAGCGGCCAGGGCCAGGTAGAGGGTGGCCAGGAGCTTGAACAGGTTCGTGAGGATCCCGAGCCCCATGTGCCCCACGGTGTAGGCGATGGCCGCTCCCACCCCGACGGGGGCGAAGTACATGACGATGTTCGTGAACTTGAACATGGTCTCGGAGAGGCCCTGGGCCAGCGCGAGCACCGGCCGCCGCTTCTTGTCGTCGAGGAGCGCCAGGGAGATCCCGAAAAGGACGCTGAAGACCACGACCTGGAGGACCTGGCCTTCCGCCACCGACTTGGCGACGTTCTCGGGAAAGACGTGGAGGATCACCTCGGCGGCGGTCTGCCTCTGTCCCTTCACGTCGGCGGGCGCGAGCTCGGCCGGCGGCTGCACCCCGGCCCCGGCCTGGGTCAGGTTGATGGCGGCGAGGCCGATGAAGAGCGCGAGGGTGGTCACCACCTCGAAGTAGATGAGTGCCTTCACCCCCATGCGCCCGACCTGCTTCAAGTCGGCGTGGCCCGCGATGCCCACCACCAGCGTCCCGAAGAGCAGGGGCGCGATGATCGTCTTGATCATCCTCAGGAAAATCTGGCTCAGGACGCGCAGCGACACCGCCGCCTCCGGCCAGTCGTGGCCGATCTCGGCCCCCACGATCATCGAGACGAGGATCCACGTGGTCAGGGAGCGCCGGCGCGCCGCGTACGCGCTGAGGCCGGCTATCGCGATCCACCGGCCGGCGAAGCCGAGCGCCCCCGTGCCGCTGAGCGCCCCCGCCGCGGCCAGCAGCAGTCCGGCGCCCAGGATGAGCCAGCCGGCCAACGCCCCCCCGCCAAGACGCGACGGACTCGTGACGGGGGCGGCGGCAGGCGGCTCGTCCTCGCGCATGGGAGCGGGAGTATATCGCGGCAGGCGGCCAACCATGACCATCGCCGGAGCGGCAGAGCGGCCTAGAAGACCCCCGGCACGAAAGCGGCGGTGCGTGAGGAGTATTCGTCGTACTCCGGAAAGGTGACGCGGAGCAACTGTTCCTCATGCCGCGTGCGGCGCAGGAAAGCGAGAGCGAGGGCGAACGACGCGAGAATTCCCGCCACCCAGCTATGCAGCAGGAAGCAACTCGCCACGAAAGTCATGTAGGCTCCGGTATAGCTGGGATGGCGGACGAAACGGTACGGTCCGCTGCGCACGATCGTCTGCCCCGGGCGGACCTCCACGTTCCAACTGAAGAATGGGCCAAGAGAGAACACGGCCCAACTCCGGAGGACCAAGCCGCCCACCATGCCGGCGAGCGCCAACCAGGACGCGACGTCCATGGGAAGGGTCTCCCGCCGTCTCACGACGAGCTCGGCCAGAGCCGCGATCTGACTCAGATAGACGGTCCACACGATTTGCGCCGCCGTTCCGACATCCTGCGGCGTGCGCGAGCCCTCCAACACGCGATACGAGGGCTGGAGCACATTCACCAACGTGCTGATCGTGACGAGCAACCAGATCTGCGGGAACCAAAGACTGGGCGGCCAAGCGAATCGGAGCATCACAAGAAGCACCACCCAGACCGACATTGCCTGAATGGCCTTGCCCAACATGTGCCTCTCCACGTTCCGGACCGCCTTGCCTGTCCTGGAACGCAGAATGCGCGGGGCACCGCTCGGAGTCAAGGGGCGAGCCGGCCTCTCGCCTACCGCGGCAATGTGTGATCCCTGCGCCGTCCATGGTGATCCTGTCCAACGCGAGGATTCCAGCGCGCGACGGCACGACGAGCGCCCAAAGGAAGGACAAGAGGTAAGCGGGGGGACGGCTACGAAGGCCGCCCCCCGGTCAATCGTCAGCCACGGGCGCGGCTCAGCCTTCGCTGATCTTGCGCACCGGCTCCTTCGGGATCTCGCTCTCCACCTGCACCTGGTTGTCGACCTTGAAGGACAGGGTGCCGCGGGCGATCGAGCCCAGCACCGCCTGCTCAACCCTGCTGTTCACCATGCCCGTGAGAGTCACGTTTCCGTTCTCCACGATGATGCGGATGGGCGGATCGGGGAAGCTGCGGTAGCGCTCGAACAGGCTGTTGCCGTAGATCTTGCGGTAGAGCTCGGCGCGCAGGCGATCGTCGTGGAACGAGGTGGGCTGGATGCGGATCTCGTTCGTGATCTCGCGCACCCCCGGCACCCGGGCCACCCGCCGGTCCAGGTCGTCCTTGCGCCACGGCTGGCGCACCGAGCCCAGGAGGACCACCCTCCCCTGCTCGACCCCCACCCCCACGCTGTCGAACACGCCGTAGGTCGGATCGCGCAGGATGGCCTCCGCCACCGCCTTCCGCACGTCGTCGTCGCCGGCCTTCTTCTCGGGCATCACCAGGATGAGGTTCTCGACCGTCTTCGTCTCCTTGCGAGCGGCCTTCTCCGCGGCCCGCTGGGCGTCCAGGGTGAGAGTGAAGCCGGACAGCACGGCGGCGCCGTCCTTCACCGCGACTGCGATCTGGCCGCGCTCGGGGAGACCGGCCTTCGCGAGCCGCGCCTCGATGCGCTCGCGGAGGACGGCATCGTCCGCGAAAGCGGACGCGCCAAGAAGCAGCGCGGCGACGAAAGCCGCCCCGCCGGTGAAAGGAACGTCACGACGGTTAAAGGTTGTCATCCTTGCTCCCTCACTCGTGAAGTCCGCGCCCCCACGCGGCCTTCCCATCGGGATA
>WNFM01219472.1_pt2 | contig 10956 bp, 15 predicted proteins | sample 5400271 | NCBI WGS metagenome assembly WNFM01 (sample SAMN13153352, study PRJNA577476) | soil metagenome | isolation source: 60 cm saprolite on Douglas fir-dominated hillslope | place: USA:California | collected 2013-09-17 | reverse complement strand
CTCAATTCCATGGCGGACGGATCGCCGGTCGCGCCACCGTACTCGGCCGCGACGTGATCGGCACGCCGACCCGCGAGCTGGCGCAGGACGTCGGCTTCGTCTTCCAGGACCCCGAGCGCCAGTTCGTCCAGGGGACGGTGCAGCGGGAGGTCGCCTTCGGTCTCGAGAACCGGGGGGTGCCGGCGGCGGAGATGGACGGCCGCATCGACGGTGCCCTGGCCGCGGCCGGAGTCGCCCACCTGCGAGGCCGGCGGATTGCGACGCTGTCCGGCGGCGAGCGGCAGAGGGTTGCGATCGCCGCAGCCCTCGTCCTCGGCGCCCGGCTGCTGGTCCTCGATGAGCCCACCTCCCAGCTCGATGCGACGGGAGTCGAGTCCGTCGTCGGGAGCCTGCTCGGGCTGGTGGCGTCTGGTCACAGCGTGGTCGTCTCCGAGCACCGGGCCGCGAGCCTCTTGCCACACGCTGACAGCCTCTGCGTGCTCGAAGGGGGCCGTCCCCGGCTGCTTGCCCCGGGTGCCCTGGAAGAGGAGCTTCCCCGCCCGCGGGCCGGGCGACGGCCCTCGCCGGGGGCTGTGGTGTGGTCGCTCGCGGGTGCCTCGCTGGGCCCCGCCGGGCAGCCGATCGTGACGGGCGTGGACCTGGCGGGCCGAGCGGGGGAGGTTCTCATCCTGCGCGGCCCGAACGGCTCCGGCAAGAGCACGCTGCTCCGCACCCTGGCGGGGCTCATCCGTCCCCTCGCGGGCGCCGTCGAGCGGGCACCCGGACGGGTTGCCCTGCTTCCCCAGGACCCGGCCGCTCTTCTCCACCGGCCGACGGTCGGGGCGGAGATCGAGCTCACCCTGGAGCGCGCCGGCGAGCCGGGTTCGGCGGAGACCGTTCTCGCCGCCCTCGGCTTGTCGGCGCTCGCCGGACGCTATCCCCGGGACCTCAGCACGGGCGAGCGGCAGCGGGCGGCGATCGCCGCCACCATGGCCGGCCGCCCGGCGCTGGCACTGCTCGATGAGCCGACCAGGGGAATGGACCGGAGGAGTCGCCTGGCACTCGGCGACCTCGTCGCGAGCCTCGCCGGCACAGGCTCCTCAGTGGTCATCGCGACCCACGACGACCTGCTCTGCGCAGAGGTGGCCGACCGGGTCGTCGAGATCCGCGAGGGTCGCCTCCGATGAGGCTCGCTGTGCTCTCCGCCCTCGGCGTCGCCCTCTTCCTCTGGCCCTTTTTCGGGGGGACACCACCGGCCTACCTTCCGGCCTTGGTGGTGGCCGTCGCGGCAGTCGCCAGCCTGGCTCTCCTGGAGCTCGGGACCCGGCGCCTTGACTCCCGCGGACTCGCCCTGATCGCCGCGCTGGCTGCGCTGGATGCCGGTCTCCGCCTCGCCGTCGTCACCGGCATCGGCGGCTTCAGCCCGGTGTTCTTCCTGATCCTCTGTGCCGGGTTCGTCTTCGGGCCGAGCTTCGGCTTCCTGACGGGTGCGCTGGCGCTGCTGGTCTCCGCCCTCGCCACGGGCGGGATCGGACCCTGGCTCCCCTACCAGCTGTTCGCGGCGGGCTGGGTCGGCGCCGCCGCCGGCCTGGTCGCCGGCCGGCGGCTGTGGGTGCTGGCGGTGATCGGTGCTGTCACGGGGTTGGCCTTTGGAGCGCTCATGGACGTATGGGATTGGAGCACCTTCTACCGGGGGGCAGGTGGACTTGGCTGGATGCCCGGCCTCAGCCCCCCGGACGCGCTGCAGCGATTCGGGCGCTTCTACCTGGCGACCTCGCTCGCCTACGACAGCTTCCGATCGCTCGGGAACGTGGTGATGGTCTGGTTGTTCGGTCCGCCCGTCGTCGCGGCGCTCAGGCGTCTCCGGCTGCGACTCACCTTCGAGAGGATCGAGCTGCCGATCGGTTCGGCGGCGCTGTCCGACTCACGGCCGTCGCCATGACGGCGGCTCGCTGCGCCCTCCTGTGGTCGGGAGGAAAGGACAGCGCGCTGGCGCTCGCCCGGGCGCGTGCGAAGGGCATCAGGGTCGATCGTCTCGTCTCGTTCTTCGACTCGGCGACCGGGCGGGTCCGCTTCCACGCCACGCGGGTGGCGATGCTGGAGGCGCAGGCGGCGTCGATCGGCATTCAGCTCCGGGCGATGCCGACCACCTGGGCGGACATGGAGACGAGTCTCAGGCGAGAGCTTCGATCGCTGGCCGACGATGGCTTTACCGGGGTTGTGCTCGGCGACATTCACCTCGCCGACGTGCGAGCGTGGTACGAGGAGCGCGTCACCGCCGCTGGCCTGGAGCACATCGAGCCGATCTGGGGCGAGTCACCGGGACTCCTGCTCGAAGAGTTCGTGACCTCTGGCGGGCGCGCGGTCGTCACCTGCGTGGACCTTTCGAAGCTGGATGAGACCTGGCTCGGCCGCGTCATCGACGAACGCTTCGCGAAGGAGATCGCCCGCACCGCGGTTGACCCCTGCGGAGAGAACGGCGAGTACCACTCCTTCGCCTTCGCAGGTCCGGTCTTCGATCGCCCGGTTGCTTGGGTTCCCGGGGATCGGAGGTCTGAGCCAGGCTTTGTCCAGCTTGATTTGACGGCCGAGCGAGCGGAATAGGGGACCCGCCCGTCGTGGTTGATTTAAGTGTATTGAAACGGCTACCGAGGGCTCTCATCCCACCGAGTCGTCGGCACAATGAATAGGTGGGGGATGGCCGAGTCGAACCCGTGGGGAGCGCCCGGCGCCGGCCACCAGGTTTCCGAGGCGTACCCCATGGAGGTGCAGCAGTGATGACTGCTTGGAGGCGGTGGCAGGACTACGTGACGATGGCCACTGGCGTTCTTCTCTTCATCTCGCCGTTCGTCTTCGGTGAGACCTCGGCCAGCGTGGCGGCGGGCAGTGCTTACGTCCTCGGCATACTGCTCTTCCTGGCCGGGATCCTGGCGGCTGCGATGCGTGAGGCGCGTGGCGTCGAACTCGTGCCGGCCATCGTGGGCGTGGTGACGTTCGTGTCGCCCTGGGTTCTCGGCTTCGCCGGTGTGACCGCGATCGCGTGGACCGCGTGGATCCTGGGGATCGTGGCCGTGCTGGCGGCGGGCAGCCTGCTCTTCGTCGGCGACCGCGCCCGGATGACCGCGGCGTAACGGAAAGACGGTGGAAGGCGGAGCGGTTGCGTGACCGCTCCGCCTCCCTTTTTCGATTTGGAGCATTTCGATTTGAGGAACGAGGAAAGGTAGGGCATGAAACCAGGTAAGGAGTTGACCGCGCCAACCCTCTATGACTCGTTCGACGAGGCGCTGATGGAGAAATTCCCGGCCAACGACCCGATCGCCGTCAGCGTCATGCGACCGGTGCAGTTGGAGAGCGCCGACCCAGCGGGCAACGAACGTCCGAACACCGATCCGGACCTCACGGTGGTGGAGGAGTGGCACGACCTCCTGCTCCGGTCGCGCGCATCCATTTCCCTGGCGCCCCGCCGCCGCCCACCGGATCGCCTCGCGTCGTAACGCGCTGACGGCTGGTCGCGGCGTTCCACGCCTGCGCTGCCGGCGGGGAGTCGCCCCGGAGGTCTTGCGAGATGCCGAGCCGTACCTTGACAACCACGTTGCGCAAGTCATGTGTGCAATACTGCTGCGCAAGTCGTTGGGAAATTGCGTGGAGGCAGCCGGAGTGGGGTCGAGGTCGATGGGCGGACGGGCGTTCGGGGTCCTGCTGGGGATGGTTCTTCCGGTTCTCCTGGCCGGGTGCGGCAGCGGCGGCGTCTTCGGCGCCAGCGGGTCGAGCGCGCTTCCATGCCCGCCGGGCCAGCCGGTGATCGTGGCGGCGGAGAACTTCTGGGGGAGCATCGCGACCCAGCTGGGCGGCGACAAGGTCTGCGTCCGGGGCATCATCGTCAACCCCGACACCGACCCCCACGCTTATGAGGCCAAGCCCAGCGACGCGCGGCTGATCGCGAGCGCCAAGTACGTGATCGTGAACGGCGCCGGCTACGACCCCTGGGCGCCGAAGTTGATCTCCGCCAATCCCGTTGCGGGGCGCCAGGTGCTGACGGTCGGCGAGCTGGTCGGGAAGAAGGAGGGCGACAACCCGCACCTGTGGTACTCCCCCGACTACGTCGCCAAGNNNNCAGGACGCCTCCTACTTCGACCAGCAGAAGGCGCAGTACCTGACGGTCGGGCTGAAGGACTACTTCGGCACCCTCACCACCATCAAGGCGAAGTACCACGGCACGCCGGTGGGCGCGACAGAGAGCATCTTCGTCTACCTCGCGGACGCCCTGAACCTCAGCCTGGTCACCCCGCCCGAGTACATGAAGGCGATCAGCGAAGGGACCGACCCGAGCGCAGCCGACAAGGCCACCATCGAGCGGCAGATCTCAACCAGGTCGATCAAGGTCTTCGTGTTCAACTCCCAGAACTCGACCAAGGACGTGGTGGCCCTGGTCGACAAGGCAAGGGCCGAGAAGATCCCGGTCGCCCAGGTCACCGAGACGCTGACGCCCGCGAGCGCGACCTTCCAGGACTGGCAGACCAGGCAACTGCAGGGGCTCCTCACAGCACTTGGCGGCTGAGCCCGACACTGTCGGAATGGCGGACCCCCAGGTGAGGCGCCGACAGGGAAGGACGGAGGCCGTCCCAACCGCTGCCGGAGCACGGCCGGCGGCCGCCTTCAAGGGGGCGGGGATCAGCCTCGGTGGCAGGTTCGGGCGGGCGAGTTCGTCGCCATCCTGGGACCGAACGGGGCCGGCAAGTCGACCCTCTTGAAGGCGCTGCTGGGAGGGCTCCCACTCTCCGAGGGAACCGTCTCGGTCTTTGGCAAGCCGGTCACCCGGGGCAACGACGCGATCGGCTACCTGCCGCAGCGCCGGCGTTTCGATCCCGATCTCCGGATCCGGGCCGTCGACCTGGTCCGCCTTGGGCTGGACGGCGCGCGCTGGGGCCTGCCTCTGCCGGCCTGGCTGGCGGCGGGCGGCCGGTCGAAAGAGGCCCGCGTCGCAGGGGTCATCGAGCTGGTCGGCGCGCAGGCGTATGCCGGACGTCCGATCGGCGAGCTCTCAGGCGGTGAGCAGCAGCGGATCCTGATCGCCCAGGCGCTGGTGAGCGGCGCCCGGATGCTGCTCCTCGACGAGCCGCTCGACAGCCTCGACCTCAACAACCAGCAGGCGATCTCCTCCCTGATCCAGCGGATCTGCCGCGACCAGGGCGTGACCGTCCTCCTCGTCGCCCACGATGTCAACCCGCTCCTGCCCTTCCTCGACCGGGTGGTCTACGTTGCCGGCGGGCACGTCCTCTCGGGCCGGCCGGAAGAGGTCATCAACACCGAGACGCTCACCAGCCTTTACGGAGCGCCGGTGGAGGTGCTCCGAACCAGCGACGGCCGGATCGTGGTGGTCGGCCAGCAGGAGCCGGTCAGCTACCACGCCCACGAGGAGCACAAGCCGTGAGCGACCAGCCGACCTGGAACCTGCTCGCCGACCTGGAGCTGCTGCTGCACTTCCATTTCATGCAGAACGCGCTGATCGTCGGCACGCTGGTGGCGGTGCTGGCCGGCGCCGCGGGCTACTTCGTGGTCCTCCGGGGCCAGAGCTTCGCGGCCCACATGCTCTCCCAGGTCGGCTTCCCCGGCGCCGGCGCCGGCGTGCTCTTCCACGTCTCGCCGGTGATCGGCCTGATCGCCTTCTGCGTGGTCGCCGCGCTCGGGATCGGCTCCTTCGGCAGCCGGCTCGAGGCCGGCCACCGGGCGGAGTCGGCGGCGGTGGGCAGCATCCTGGCCTTCTCGCTTGGCCTCGGGCTGCTCTTCTTCCGCCTCTATGCGGGCACCGCGCAGGGCGTTTACGCCTTCCTCTTCGGGACCATCCTGGGCATCTCGGATCGTGACGTCGCCGTGAGCCTGGTGACGACGGTGGTCGCGCTGGGGGCGCTGGCCGTGATCGGCCGGCCGCTGATCTTCGCCTCCGTCGACCCCGACGTCGCCGAAGCCCGCGGCGTCAAGGTGCGCGCGCTCGCGATCGCCTTCCTGCTCGTGCTCGCCCTCGCCATCGCCGTCACGGTGCAGATCGTCGGCACGCTGCTCGTCTTCGCCCTGCTCGTCGCACCCGGGGCTTCCGCGCTCCAGCTGACAGCCCGGCCGACGCGCGGCCTGGCGCTCTCGATCGCGCTGTCGCTCGCGTTCACCTGGCTCGGCCTGGGGATCGCCTACTTCACCATCTATCCGATCGGCTTCTTCATAACCACCCTCGCCTTCGCGAGCTACGCGCTGATCCGGCTGGTCAAGGCGCTGCCCGCGCCGCGGCCCGGACGCCGGGGTTGGCTGCCGGGGCCCCTGGCCGAGATGCCATGATCGCCGTCGCCATCTCCTTCGACCCGGTCACCGACCTCCAGGCGATGCTCGCGCTCGACTTCATGCGCAGCGCCTTTGTGGCCGGAGGTTGCATCGCCCTCGCCTCTGGCCTGGTCGGCTATTTCGTCGTGCTGCGCAACCAGGTCTTGACCGCCGACGCCCTCGGCCATGTCGCGTTCACCGGCGGCCTCGGCGGCCTCCTTGTCGGCCTCGACCTCCTGATCGGCGTGTTCGGCAGCGTCGTCGCCGTGGCCCTCGCCATCGGTACCCTGGGCGGCCGGGGACGGGGCCGGGACGTCGCCATCGGCACCGTGTTCGCCTGGGTGCTCGGCATCGGGGTCCTCTTCCTCAGCCTCTACACCTCGTCCCTCAGCGGCAGCGCTGGGATCGTCGGCATCAGCGTGCTTTTCGGATCGATCTTCGGCCTCCAGCCGACCCAGGTCCTGGTCGCCTCGCTGGCGGGCCTGACCACCAGCGCGGCGCTGCTGGCGATGGCCCGTCCTCTGCTCTTCGTGAGCGTCGACCCCGACGTGGCGATCTCGCGGGGAGTGCCGGTCCGGGCGCTGACGGCGATCTTCATGATCCTGGTCGCGGTCACCGTGGCGGAGGCGGTGCAGGCGGTCGGCGCCCTGCTCGTGTTCGGTCTGATGGTCACCCCGGCAGCCATCGCTCAAAATTTGACCAGCCGGCCCTACCTTGCCCTGGCGCTGTCCGCCGGTCTGGCGGCGGCGGTGGTCTGGCTGGGCTTGACCCTTGCCTTCTACATCCCCTACCCGGCCAGCTTCTTCATCACCGCCCTGGCCTTCCTTGGCTACCTCCTGTCCCTCCCGGCAGGGCGGCTCAGGCGGCTGCCGGCAGGCGCGGTAGACTCCGACTGATGCCTCGGCCGAGCCCGGTCACCGATGCCGTGCGGTCCCTGATCGAGGGCGACGGCCACCGTGCCTGGTCGCTGGATGAGCTCCTCGAGGAGGTCCGGCGGCAGATCAGCACCGCCAACTTCTCGACCGTGCTGCGCGCGATCTGGACGCTCGAGAAGCGGTCGCTCGTCAGCCGGGTCGACCTCGGCGACGGCAAGGCCCGCTACGAGGCGCCGCGCGATCACCATGAGCACGTCCGCTGCGTCCAGTGCGGTTCGATCGCCGAGGTCCCGGGGTGCGTCGTCGACGAGGCTTCCGCGGAGATCGAGGTGAGGACGGGCTACCTGGTGCAGAGCCACCAGGTCGTTTTCGCGGGCCTCTGCCCGAAGTGCCGCCCGGCGAAGACCGCCGGTACTGCGCTCGCGGCCGGCCGCTGAGACCTCACCCAAGCCCTTGACACGGATGAGTCGCGGAGAAGACTCGTCAGTATTCCTATGCGAGAATACCGATGGTATGAAGCGGCTCTTGATCGCCTTTACGGGGATCCTGCTGGTGGCCTGCGGCAGCGCTCCCTCGCCCGCCGCGACAGCGAGTGCGCACCCGGACACCGCGGTCGGGACGATCAACGTGTTCGCGGCGGCCAGCCTGACGGCGGCCTTCAAGGAGGTGGGCGCGGCCTTTCAGAAGAAGCACCCCAACGCCAGCGTCATGTTCAACTTCGCCGGCAGCGCCTCCCTCGTGACCTCGATCAACAACGGGGCGCCGGCGGATGTCTTCGCGTCGGCCGACGCGCCGAACATGCAGAAGGTCGTGAACGCCGGCAATGTGACCGGCCAGCCCGCGAACTTTGCCGCCAACAAGCTCCAGGTCGTGGTACCGGCCGGCAACCCGAAGGGGGTCAGGGGGTTGGCCGACCTCGCCGACCCGGGCACGATCGTGATCCTCTGCGCACCGGTCGTGCCCTGCGGCAACTACGCCAACCAGGCGCTCGCCAAAGCGGGGATCAAGGTGACGCCGAAGAGCCAGGAGCAGGACGTCAACGCAGTCGTCAGCAAGGTCTCTCTGGGGGAGGCGGACGCCGGCATCGTCTACGTGACCGACGTCAGGGCGGCCGGCGCGAAGGTGCAGGGGGTTGACATCCCGGACGACCAGAACGTGATCGCCACCTACCCGATCGCGACCGTGAAGGGCGGGTCGAATCCGACCGGTGGGTATGCGTTCATCGATTTCCTGCTCAGCAGCCCGGGGCAGGCCATACTCGCCAACTACGGCTTCTCCAGGGTCTGAGCAAAGGCGGGGGAGAGCGGGCGAGCGCCCTCCGGCGCTGCTCGCGATCCTGGCGCTGTGCGGCGCGGCGCTCTTCATCCTGCCCCTCGTCTCGCTGGCGATCAAGGCTCCCTGGCCGGAGGCGGTCGCCGATCTCCGGGCGCCGGAGTCGCTCGATGCGCTGCGGCTCTCGATCGTCTGCTCGCTGAGCGCGACCGCCATCGCCATCGTGTTCGGGATTCCCCTGGCCTGGGTCCAGGCGCGGGCCCGCTTTCCGGGGCAGAACGTCCTCCGGGCGCTCACCACGCTGCCGATGGTCCTGCCTCCCGTCGTCGGCGGCGTCGCGCTGCTGCTCGCCTTCGGGCGGCGGGGCCTGGTCGGTTCCTACCTGTTCGACGCCTACGGGATCCGGCTTCCCTTCACCACAGCGGGAGTGATCCTGGCGGAGACCTTCGTGTCGATGCCCTTTCTCGTGATCACGGTCGAGGCCGGCCTCCGCTCGATGAACCGCCGCCTCGAGGAGGCGGCCCGCACCCTCGGCGCCCACCGCTGGACGGTCTTCTGGCGGGTTACACTGCCCCTGGTCGCGCCCTCCATCTTCGCCGGCGCCCTGCTCAGCTGGTCGCGCGCGCTCGGAGAGTTCGGAGCCACGATCACCTTCGCCGGCAACTTCCCCGGCCAGACCCAGACCATGCCCCTTGCCGTCTACCTGCTGCTGGAGACGCGCCCACAGGCCGCCGTGATCTTGAGCCTTGTGCTGGTCGTGGTCTCCCTTGCTGTGCTGGTGGCTCTCCGAGACCGCTACCTGAACGTGGGTGGACCAGTCAGGTGACGCTGCGCGCCGACATCCGGCTTCGACTCGGCACCCTCCGGCTCGAGGTCGATCTGACGGCGGGGCCAGGTTCCGTCCTGGCGCTGCTCGGGCCCAACGGGGCGGGGAAGACGTCCCTGCTGCGAGCGCTCGCCGGCCTGCAGCCGATCCAGGAAGGGGAGATCGAGCTCGACGGGAGGGTCCTCGACTCACCGGCGAAGGGCGTGCTGGTGGCGGCCGAGGATCGAGCGGTCGGCTATCTCTTCCAGGACCACCTGCTCTTTCCCCACCTCTCGGTGCTCGAGAACGTCGCCTTCGGCCTGCGCTCGCGCGGAAGGCCGCAGCCCGTCGAGACCGCCCGCAGCTGGCTGGCGCGGATGGAGCTCGAAGCCCTCAGCGGCGGCCGACCTGCTCAGCTGTCGGGCGGCCAGGCGCAGCGCGTCGCCCTCGCCCGAGCCCTGGCGCCCGAGCCGCGACTGCTGCTCCTCGACGAGCCACTGGCCGCTCTCGACGCCTCGACCAAGGTGACGATCCGCCGGGAGCTGAAGCGGCACCTGGGCGATTTCGCCGGGATCAGCCTGCTGGTGACCCACGATCCGGTCGACGCCGCCGCGCTGGCTGACCGGGTGCTGGTGATCGAAGAGGGACGCGCGGTGCAGGGTGGGACGATCCCCGACATCACGGCCCGCCCCCGTTCGCGCTACGTAGCGGACCTTGTCGGCGTCAACCTCTGGCGGGGGCAGGCAATGGGCGGACAGGTCAGGGTGGGGGGCGCCTCGATCTACGCGGCCGATGCCGCCGACGGTGACGTGTTCGCCCTGCTCCATCCGCGGTCGGTGTCCCTCTACGCCGAGCAGCCCCACGGCAGCCCGCGCAACGTGTGGCGCGGCGTCGCGACCAATCTCGACGCGATGGGAGATCGGGTCCGGGTCCGCGTCGAGGGCCCGGTCACGCTGGTGGCAGAGATAACCAACGCCGCGCTGGCTGACCTCGGGTTGGCCGGTGGGGAGGAGGTGTGGGTTTCCTTCAAGGCGTCGGAGGTCGACGTCTACCCCGCCTGACGTTCGCCGCCGCGCCGCCGTCCTCCGTTCTCAGCCGCTCGACGAAGCGGACGAGCGCCTGGGCCGACTCGAAGCGCCCGAGGGCCAGCGTGTGGTCGAATCCTTCGGCCCTCGCCAGCTTCTCCTTGAGGCCCTCCCGGATGGGTTCGACAGCGGCCCGCTGCGCCGAGAGCAGCGCTTCGGTGCTCTCGCCCCTCGTCCAGAGGAAGCCAAGCTTGAGGAGCAGCTGCGAGCGGGCGTCGCGGTAGTGCACCACCGGCCTGCTGAGCCAGCGCGAGAACGCCCGATCGCCGGCCGGCGTCGCTCGAAAGACAGCCCGCCGCGGGCCCAGCCGGCTTGCCTCGGCGCGGTCCATGCTGATCAACTTGCCTGCCTCGAGGCTGGTCAGGGCGCGATAGACGAGGGGGCGAGGCACCGTCCAGATCCTGCCCCAGCGGCCGTCCGCGGCCAGCTCTTTTGCGATGGCGAACCCATGGGCCGGCGCCGTCGCGAGGAGGCCGAGCACCGCCCACTCGCCGAGCGAGAGCTCGGGCTCATCCGCCGCTGCCGAGCTCACGGGTCCCGGCGGCGCGGATCCTCGACTTTGCTGATCGGCTTGTCCAGTCGAGGTCGGACCGGGCTGAGGTGGATTCGAAAAGGCTGGCCCGGTGCCCGA
>WNFM01185003.1_pt1 | contig 10956 bp, 12 predicted proteins | sample 5400271 | NCBI WGS metagenome assembly WNFM01 (sample SAMN13153352, study PRJNA577476) | soil metagenome | isolation source: 60 cm saprolite on Douglas fir-dominated hillslope | place: USA:California | collected 2013-09-17 | reverse complement strand
GATCGGACTGACCTAGCTCACGTTGGTATCCCGCCACAAAGCGTCCAAAAACCCCGCCAGAAAGTATCCAAACTAACATCGCTGGGCCATCAGGTACAATTTTTCCCAGCCATGTTCGATGATCACCACAATGGCATCGCCATGCTTGACGACCTTCATCCCGTCTCTCCTTCTTTTGGGGCATCATTCCGCGATAACAATGGCATGAACCGTGCTGCGTTTCCCACCTGTTGTGCTTTTCCTCCAGCATGCCCAAGCACAAAAAATAGCAGCTGAGAACTGAAGTCAAGCTTCTTCCGTCTGGTGACGATACTGATTGTCGGTACCGTCATATGACGGTACCGACAATCAGTATCGTCACCAGGACAATTGGGTGAAACCGTTGCATTTTGGCCTCATCATTTCTATACTGATGAAGAGTAGTCGAGAGAAACATCCACGGACCACAAGAGAGATTCGCTGGACCAAGGAGCGTCACATGAGCACGATTCCACCGGAGCACCACCCCTCACAATCAGGTCAGCATGCAGACACACGTGTCCGGTATATTGAGGACCTGGCAGGGTCAGATGATGCCTGGATCACCATCACCGATGCTGCCCGGATCACGCGTACCAGTGAGGCGATGGCCAGGCGCTGGGTCACTTCTGGACGCTTACCCGTCAAACGGCAAGCGGTCGGCGTGAATCAGCAAACCCGTCTGGTGCGTCTCTCTGACGTGGCAGCTATCCGCCCCATTATCGATCCAACAGCAGCGTTCTCTGATGAGGTGCACAAACTGGACTTGCCCAGTATTCCCCGGCAACAAGCGCACATTCTGCGGGAGCATGAGCGTTTAATACAACAGGTCCAGCAAAGCCAGCAGGCAGTGAATGAGCTCCGTAGTGACCTGCATAAGGCAGTAATCCAACAGCAGCGGGCCGCTGAGGAGCTTCACCGGCAATTTTCGACCCACCAGGACGACGTCCAACGCAGACGCGAACTCCAGCAGCAGCAACACGATGCCTTAACGAAGCAGGTTCATGATCAGGCGCACACGCTCGAGCAGATCAACAACGACATGACGGAGCAAGGGAAACGGCTTAAGCAAGAGGTGGAACTCCTGCGTACGACGGTGCTGGACCAGTTCAAAGCAGCGCAGCACGAGGTGGAGCTGAAGCTTTCCGAGTTTGATGTGGATCAACGCCATCAGAGAGAGCAGCTGCACGAGAACCTCGCCGCCATCTCTCAACAGCACCATGAGCAGGTCCAAGACATTCTCAACCTGATGGGAGAAACCTTGACACGTCTTGACCAGGATCGCGAACAGCTCCAGCACGATGTCGCGACGCAGCAACACGTGCTCGTGCTGTTGCGAGAGGATCTGACAACGCTCATCGAGCACCAGGGACGTGAGGTCAAAGGTGCTCTTGAACAGTACAAGTTGGAACAGGCCCAGGACAGATCCAGGCTCCATGAGCGCCTGGAGAAAATGGACCAGTGGCGAGAGCACCTGGCAGGACAGAAATATCAGCAGCGTCTTGATGCGCAGGATCAGCAGATTCAGCTCCTGATCAAGGTGCTCCAGGAAGAGCGTGGGGGACGCGAGGTGCTCTCTGAGCGTCTGTCAGCCCAGCAGGAACTGGTGCAAGTGCTTCGTCGGGAGATTGATGGCTTGAAGCAACGGCAAACAGAAGCGTAACTCCCTGATCTGGAAGCTCCCTTGTGTGATTGTGCATTGTGCGCTTGTCGGTAAAGAGGGCCGTGAGAAGGCCGTAGTCTGTTCCCTTGGCAGTGAAAGTTCCCTGCTGCGTGAACGGCAGGAGCGCATTAAACCAGGTTGGAAGGTAGAGTGAGCAAACGATGAAAAATACCCTTGATGACGAAATTGTCGCAGCGCTGCAAGGCATACACAATCGTCTCGACACCCTGGCCAGTATCAACACTGAAAATATTCTCATTCCTGGTGGGCCCCAGCAGCACTATCATCAGATTGTTGAGGAGGCCTATTCAGTCCTTTCAAAAGGAGTCTTTTCTCTGTCCGAATGCCTTACGCCAAGCGAATATCACTCGAGCCGATTGAGACGAGCACCAGGTCGAGCATGGGAGTGTTGTCCTGCTGCCGAGGGTAGATGAGGTGTTTCGTCGGCACCATAATGCCAGACACTTCCTGATAGTCGGATATGTAATGGGCTGCTGTGGAATTGCCCATGACCTCTACATCATAGTCGTGTCGGCGAAACAAACCATCGGAGCCGACATAGAAAGTCTGCTCGACGCTATGCGTGGCAATGGAGGGTGGGAACTTCACCTTGAGACGCCTCCAGGTCTCGCCCTGCTCCTGCCATGGCTCAATTTCGGTGACGTCGAACCCTTCCAACGTCAAGGTGAAAGGGCAGGTCAGATAGGTCCACATGGCATAGCTTGCAAAGTAGATCAGGTGCAGATTATCCCACGGCGTTTCCTGCGTGTGGCCAGCGAACGCGGCACGGGGATTAGAGCGTTCCTCAACGATCTCACCTGTGTTGGTCTCGATTGCAACGCGTTCTGGCGTAAAATCCGTGTGTTGGTTCGGACGATTAAACGGCACGTAGGACACGTGTTCCCGGTGCAGATCGACAGTCAAGCGTACATTGTCCAATGTTCCTTCCTGACCCTTCAGCGCGAACAATGCACCACCGAGACGATTATGCACGGAAAGCGTCTGGAGTTGGTTGAAGCGATCAAGTCCTCCGTAGGCCGCAACTGTGAGATTGAGAAGATCAGTCATGAGCATATCCTTTCGTGATTGCATTCTGAAAAAAATTTTTTATCGCAACCGAGCGTTGCTCTCTCCACACCTGGATTGCTGGCTCATCACGCTGGGTTGCTCGGCTTTCCGGTTTCTGTCGGCTGTGCTTGATGGCACGCAGGAGACGACTACAATGCGTTGGATGATAACTCACCCCAAATTCCTGCTTGATCACCTGGGCCACTCGCGATGCGGTCCAGACCTGCCCTCGAAACTCGAAGGCTTCAGCCCCCCGCGCCAGCAATGCGGGCAATTGCGCCAGTTGCTCAGGCCGCAGTTTCGGCGGGGCACCAGGCGAGGACTGATGCCGCAGCGCTTCTACTCCTTGAGTTGTGCCTCTGGTGATCTACTGGCTGACGGCTCCTTCGGTAACTCCCAGGGCCACAGCGATGTCTTTTTGTTTCCATCCCTGCTCGTGCAATTCCCAGCCGCGCAAGCGTCGTCCTTCGCGCCAGTCTTTCGGAAGTGGTGTCTTTGTTTTCATGCCTCCTTCTATCGGCTGGTGGACCTCAAACTTTAGAACTTTGTAGTGAGATCAATAAATACATCAGGCGCAAGAATGACTTGCCATACCCCATTGGCAAGCTGCATAGGCTGAAAAAAACAAAACAGACGTTCCGCCATCGCGAAACAAAAACGGCTGTGTTGCAAAAAATCAGCCTAGAACGCACCGAGCATGAAGATCCTTCCTTCTTGCTCAGCTTAGGCTGCCACTCCAAACAGGCCGGCGATGAAGGTGACCTGACCAGCGAGGTCGCCTTTGGCCACGCCCTGCATCTGCCCCTTGCGGATCATGTACATGCACTCGTACCCTTGGAGCGTTCTGTCTACGGTCTCGAACGAAAAGAAACCCATCCCTGGTTTGACCAACCTGGTAAATGCCCTTCCAAGTGAGCAGGTCTGGCCCTCCAATATAAGCATTTGCCCTCCAATATGAGCACTGGGACAAAGTTTCCTGGAAAAACTGCTTCTCATCAGGTATACTGTTTCTCAAACGTGTAAATTGCGTACCCCATCGAGAGATTGACAAACCGCTGGAATGCAGAAGACGGACACATCATCAGATCGGCAGGGATGCTCATGGGCGCACCGGCAATCGAAGGCGTTGATCTGTTCAAAATAGCAGGCCGCTCCATTTCTGGATGGATTCCGAGCCTCAAAACGGGCACTACCATCAGACAGCCCTTCTGTAGCCAGCTCGAAGAACGCTTACTACTCTGGCTTGAGTATCACCCCCTGGTTGTGAACTACGCACGCGGTGACATTGACCCAGAGTTTGCCACGAAGTACCGGCTGCCGATCCCGCAACATGCCCCGTTCGCGATTGGCTACACATTTGAGAGCAAACCTCATCACTACTTGCCCGATGCGGTAGGCACTTTAGCAAACGGAAAACCGTTCATCGCCGAGGCAGGCATGGAGGATGACAAACGAGGGGATCGTAACCTCGCCAAAGCGGAAGCCGCACGAAGGCTCGCACTCCTCCAACAAGGCACCTTCTGGATTGGAACTGAGCGCACTCTGACCAGACGTCGCCACTACAACCTGGTCTACTTGCATGCCAGGCGCAAGATCTTTCCCGCCTTTGCCGACATTGCCTCCGCAGTGCGGGAAGTCTGGCCCTGGGGAGAGGTTGCCCCTGTTGAGGAAATCGCTCGTCGCCTCTCCCAACAATGGCCGCCCGATCTGGTAGAAGCGACGATCTGGAAAGTAGTGGCAGATGCAGCGGCACAGGGACATCTGCTGGCCGATCTCGAGCAGTTCACACTCTCGAATCTTCTCCCCCTGGCCCTGCTTCCGCCCGATGCAGCGCCGGTCCTCCCAGCGCCGCTGCCCGATACGCTCGAGCCCGTACCTGCGCGGGATGTGACAGTGGTCTCGTCTGAGCCGCCCCGGCTTGTTCCGGGTTCGACATTTGACGCCTCCACATTGCCTGAGCCACAACGAGAACAATTTCATCGGAACCTGCGAGCCGTGGAACTGGTGCTGGCCGGGGCCGCCCAAACCAGTGTCTCGAAAAAGTCAGGCATCCCTCGTTCGACGCTGGGGCGACTGGTAAGACGGACGAAGCTCTTAGGTCAGATTGCCTGTGTGCCTCATGGGAGCTACCGTGGTGTGACGCGGCTTCACCCGGCTTTTGCCGAGTGTATCCGTCGGCTGTTTCTGCTCCCTACATGGCTGTCCATGACCGCGATCCGGGAGCATACAGAGATGCAACAGGTAGCGGCACGCTTGTCGAAGACCACCAGAACCACCGTGAAACTCCCCTCTTACAAACAGGTACGCACAGCCGTGCAGCACTTGAAGATGGAGCCGGAATTGGTAGCGATGCGCGAAGGAGCTCGCGTCAGTTCCACGTGAACGCTCCTCTGCCGAGTCCTTTGTGCTCTCCATTCCGGCTCCGGCTTTGCTCACCCAGGTCGATGAGCACACGATGGACCTCTACGTGGTCACTCCCGAAGGTTCGACGGTTGCCAGCCGTGTGCATGCGGCGGTGCTCATCTGTGTCAAAACGGCGGCCATCCTCGGCGCGGTGCTGGCTTTGGGACCATTCAAGGAAGAGGACTATATGCGCCTGGTCAAGCTCAGCGTGGAAAGGAAAGATCATCTGGTTGGCCTTAATGGATGTGAGCATTCCTGGCCCTGTTTTGGCAAGCCAGCGATCATCTTCCATGACCGAGGGAAGATCTTCACCTCCGAGCGCGCCCGGTCTGTTCTGGTAGATCGGCTTGGCATCATCACTGAGCAAGCGCCCCCATATGCGCCATCAGCGAAGGGAACGGTCGAATCGATCTTTGGGTGGATGACTGAGCGTTTTGAGAAGCGACTTCCCAACTCGTCGTATGGCGTCCATGACGCTGAAACAGCAGCGCAAGCAGGAGGGATGACCCTGGAAGAGCTAGAGCGCTGTTTCTATCAAGCCATCGTTGACGATTATCAACAAGACTGGGACTCTCTGCGAGGGCAACGACGCTATGCGCTGTGGGAACAGGCGTTTCGTGGAGTAGATCTTTTTTCTCCCAAATGACCGTGCAAGACGGCTGTGCACCGTTGGTTGGGCACTTCTGCTAGTGACATTCGTGTTCCTGTCGCTCAAAAAGAAATCATTGAAGAAAAGAGCGGTGAAGAAGAAATGCATCTTCCCGTTCAGGAAACAGCCTCCTTCACGGCTGTGGATCTGCTGGAGAGGAAGGAGGAGTACTGCTCCCATCTGTGTCAGGTGTTGGGACACTCCCTCCAGTAGATAATGCCAATGAGGCTTGTGCGTCGTTGCTTTGCGCTGGTGGAGAAGGTGCAATAGTGGACTGGGATGCACTCGTCGTGGCATCTTCATCGATAATGGCACCTTTTGCTTTACAGGCTGCTAATTGCTCTTTCGTCAGTCCCTTGACGTTGTGTAAGTTGGTTCCACGAAGATCGGCTCCACTGAGATCGGCCTCTTTGAGCATAGTTCCACTGAGATCGGCTCCTTTGAGACAGGCTCCTTTGAGATTTGCATTGATGAGGTTGGCATCGCTCAGATCAGCTTTGCTTAGATCGGCATCGATGAGGTCTGCTCCGAGAAACTTGGCTTCGCTCAGATCGGCCCCACTGAGATTAGCCCCGCGAAGGCTGGCCTTGCTGAGATTGGCTCTGTTGAACTGGGCTCTGGTGAGAGTGACACCAGTAAGTGTAGCCTTGCTCAGATCGGCCTCGCTGAAATTGACTTCACTTAGATTAGTCAGGCGAAGAATGCCTCTGGTGAAATCGGCTAAAAGCCGATTTTCTTTGCTGGCCTTGGCTGCACGTAGCTTGGCTTTGGGGATGAGATCAACATCACTGATGAACTTGGCTCCGGTGAGTGTCGCCTTGCTGAGATTAGTCTTGCTCAATGTGGTGTTACGCAGATCTGCATCAATGAGCTTGGCCTCACTGAGATCAGCCCCGCTGAAATTGGCATGAGTAAGTTTGGCCTGGTGGAGGTCAGCACCAGTGAGCTTGGCCTCACTGAGATCAGCTCCGCTGAGATTGGTCTTACGGAGATCAGCCCTGGCGAGATCAGTCTTGCGCAGTTTGGCGTCGCTGAGATTCGCCCCGGTGAGACCAGCTCTGCTGAGATTAGCCTCGCTGAGACCAGCTCTGCTGAGATTAGCGCCGAGGAGACTGGCGGCTCGAAGATTAGATGCGAAGAGACTAGCCTCACTGAGATCGGCCTCGCTGAGATTCGCTCTGGTGAGATTCGCTCTGGTGAGGTTCGCTTTGCGCAAGAATGCGTGTGGAAGCCAGGCCTGTTTCAGATCGGTTGTATGCAGGTAAGCATGATCGAGTTGGATATGAGAAGCATCCAGGAATGCAAGACCGTACCGAGTGTCTTCCTCTTTGAATATGCCATGTGCGAGGAATGTATCGCGCGCAAGTGGAAAAGATTCTTTGTAGACGACAATCAGTGCCTGGCTCAGCGTCGTGAGTGACTGCGCAACAGTTGGATTTTCTGGTGGGTAAGACAGTCCATCAGGGTCTTCTGTTGGATGAGGAGTTCTTGGCAAACGCAAATTGGCAACGGCCAGATCAAACGTCTGGGTGTAGAATTGCTCATACCCTGGCCGCAGGAAGGTTCGAAGGAGAATAGCCGCCCCGATCCTGGCTCCTTCCTTGTCGTCGCCAAGTCCTGTCACAGCCGCCTGAAAGCGCTCTTCTGCTCGCTTTTCCCGCTCACTCTGCTGGTCCTTCAACACTTTCTCTTGCGCATCTCGGCGGTCTCCAAGCCAACGCCACAAACCGATGAGACCACCAATGACTACCACGAGCGTAGAGAGGAGAAGGGAGGCATTCGCTCTAAGCCATCCAAAGAAGTCCGGCTCATTCTGGTCCTTGAGTTGTTGAACTTCCTGGACTAGCTTTTCTTTGGAGAGTGCCGTCACCGTCGCATCTTCCGTCGGTGTTGCATGCACCGTAACCGTTGTTGGCGTTGCCGATCCCAGCACTCCGCCATGGGCATCAGCCGCTGACACTGATACTGTCCCTGGACAAAGTAATTGACCGCAGAATCCACCTTTTGACGTAAATCTTGCCTTGCTTTTTGCGTGTAATACTTGTCTTCCAAGGAAATTCACGACACATAAACCGCCTCAAAGTGCAGACCGGTTTGCATTTCGATTCCTGCTTACAGAAGGCACTTCTGTTTTAAGCACTCGGCCATGATATCAGTCACAATGGACAATTTATGGTCTTTCTGACAGCTTTTCATCGTATTGGATACATGCGTGTTGCTTTACCCATCATATGAGTTGGCGTCAAAAGGCAGAGGTTCTTTTGACAAAATCAGCAATGGCCGCTCCGATCTCCGCCGGTGAGTCCTCCTGCACAAAATGGAGTCCCTTGACCGTGACCTCCTCTTGATGGGGGAAAGTTCGGCAAAACTCCCGCTGCGCGCCTGTCAAAATCCAGCCTGGGTCCGCGTTGACGAACAGCTTTGAGATCGAGCTTACTGCAAGCCAGCGGGCATAGCCATCAACAATCTGTACGACATCAGCGGGTTCCCCCTCGATAGGAAGCTCCCGCGGCCAGGTGAGTGTAGGACGGCGCGACTCACCGGGTTGGAGATACGGGCGGCGGTACACCTCCATCTCCTGCTCGCCCAGACGCCGAATCACCATGGCGGGCAGAAGACGCTCGACGAAGACGTTCTCCTCCAGAACGAGCTGTTCTCCAGCAGAAGAGCGCATGGTTTCAAGGATGGACCGTGACTGCTGATCCCAGTCTTGCCAAGTCAGAGGGCGAACGATAGCCTCCATGTAGGCAATACCTTTGATCCGCTCAGGATGGCGCTGTGCCCAGTAGAAACCCAATGCCGAACCCCAGTCGTGGACAACCAGCGTGACATGGGACGCTAGATCAAGCGCATCAAACCAGCTATCGAGGTAACGAGCGTGATCGACGAAGCGATAGGAGTGCTGTGGGGCTTTTCCCGAAGCACCCATCCCTATCAGGTCGGGAGCTAAGCAGCGCCTAAGTCCCTGGAGGTGAGGAATGATATTGCGCCAGAGGTAGGAAGAGGTGGGATTGCCATGCAAAAAGACAATGGGATCGCCTGCACCAACATCGATGTAGGCCATATCCGTATCGAGGACCGCAATGCGTCTTCGGATGTAGGGGTCCTCTGCAGAAATCATGCTGTTCTTCATAACGCCTCCTTCTCCGCTCAATGTACGACAAGGAACAGGAGAGAAAAAACTCTTCATGTGCTTCTGCTCTTATGTAAAGTGCGCTGCTCCCATACTTATATAGTCTTGGAATGTTGATTCCCACGGGATTTCGCTCCTTTCATCATAGCACCAGGAGCAACCTCGAGATTGGAAGAAGCTGAACAGGCGAGGATCAGCTCGATTTTTCTGCTCTCTGCTGCAAACAGGCATCGCCTCATGTTTACTGGTCCATAACGTGACCTGTACCTAGGCCAAATGACGCATATCCTGGCCTACCAATCCATGGCGGTGGGAGACCTCTGCCAGAGAGCTTGTCATAAAGGGAGAATGGAACTCAAGGTCAGGATATGTGTCTTGCTGAGATGGAGATAAGAGAAGCCGATTAAGGCTAGAAGCCGTTTCAAGCATATGGGTGGCCAGTATATGGGTCAGTGATATGGCCAAGTATTACTTCGAGGTACAGATACCCACATCATGAGTACCAGGAAAAACAGCAGAGCCAGAGCACTACTAGCTTTCCATAGATTTCTTTTGAACTTACGCACCGACAGAGCCTCCACTGTGTATGGTATCTCTTCACATCTTCTACCTGGAAAGACGTAGATTGCAGAGGAATCTCCAGTGGATAGTCAATTTGTCTCTCTCGGCGAGGAAGCTAGCCCCTGTGCTCTTGCTGTTGTATCTGTAGCCGCAGTCCCTCGAAGTATTCACGGTAGCGTGCCAATTCTGCCTCTAGCACGGCAATTTTCACATCCTTTTGAACTTAATCAGCAAGGATGGTTGCACGCTGCGTTTCTAGTTCGGCACAGCGAGCTTGTTCGTTTCGCAGGCGGGCCACCAGGTCGGACCTTTTGTAGGCGAGCAGAGGATCGCGTGGAGCCACGGTGTCTGGACACGCTGTCCGGGTGCGCTTGCGTTCGCGTTTGAGGAAGGTGCTGTGCTGCTGGTACAAGAGCAATGCCTCGGGATTGCGGCGAAGAGAGGCATAGGTTAAGCCACATTCCTCATAGATGGTGCGGGCCGAAATGGGTTTCTGTTGGGCTTGTAGCGAGGTAATGGCGCTTCTGAGCCGTTCCACGGTGCTCTGCTTTTGTGTCCGAGCATGAGTACGCAGGCCAGCGAGTTGTTGCTCTGAGTAGGAGTGATCGAGCGGTCGGAGGGGACGTTTACGCTTGCGCATCAACGATGACCTCCTGATATGGAGCAGAGGGGAGCAGGAGAAAGACGGGCTTCCGTTTCCCATCGAGAATCGCCTGCTGCGTAATGTCCATTTCCGTAATGAGGGTATCCAGATCATGCACTTGTAAGCGGACCTGGCGAGCATCCACTGTGTTGCCTTCCGCTTCCAATTCTGAAGCAAGCTGCGCGTAGACATTGCGCCAGTGCATCGCATTCTTCTGTTTTCTAGGATCAACGACCAGGTGCGGGCATCCCACACAAAGCGTGCGATTGTAGTTGCGTGTTTTAACCATAGTGCAGAGAGATAGCATAGAGATACAGAGCAAGTTATGTACCTCTACGAAATGGTAGTTCGTACAGCCCCGCCAGATGATGCTTGACGCGCGCCCGGGAATGACAATGGCACCGTTCGCCTGGTGCTTCTTTCCGAAAATTTCGTGATAAGGGAAGAACCAATTCGAGGTGAGATCAGTTCTTCCCTCGCTCCAGTCTTTGCTCGATGACGAGCAGGATTATTGCTAAAGCGACAACCGCGCCGATCTCGGCAACCCCGCCCCAGAGCGATCCGACCACTCCCAACGTGAGGACGATGGCGGCACCCACAGCGCGGACGATCACTGGCCGTATTCCCATCACCCGGCGGAACCAGGCGTCGCCACAGAGGTACACCGCCATCCCACCAGCCAGCAACCACGCCGCCTCCTGGATCGGCAAAACGAGACCCGCAACCACTTGTTTGACGCCTGTTGCGATCAAGACGATGCCAGCGATCATGGCCAGATGCGCGTACCAATATCCCAGCAACGCCATGCGTGAGCGTGC
>WNFM01270048.1_pt2 | contig 10961 bp, 9 predicted proteins | sample 5400271 | NCBI WGS metagenome assembly WNFM01 (sample SAMN13153352, study PRJNA577476) | soil metagenome | isolation source: 60 cm saprolite on Douglas fir-dominated hillslope | place: USA:California | collected 2013-09-17 | reverse complement strand
TAGCACAGGCAATACAGCCGAAGTAGGTGGCGTAGACATCTGGCAAACGACCAATGGCGGCACTTCCTGGACGAATCTTACGAATGCCTATGCCAGTGGTCCTGTTCATCCCGACCAACATGCACTCGCCTTTTTCAGCAAAACATCCTCTTCATTCTACATTGGCAATGATGGTGGTGTCTGGAGTGGCAATACCAGCGGCTCATTTACCAATCTCAATGCAGGTGGGCTGAATATCACTCAGTTTTATGGGGGGAGCATTGGTGAAGTAGGCTTAAACGCACAGCTCTATGGTGGTGCGCAAGATAACGGTGAAGACCAGTATCCTGGTGCAAGCCTCAGCGGCCCAACTCAATGGAACCAGCGCTTTCCTGGCGATGGCGGCTACACCGTCGTTGACTACACAAACAATGCTATCGTCTATGAAGAGTACATACATGGAGCTATTCACAAGTCCAGTGATGGCGGTAACTCGTGGTTCTCTGCTACCACAGGTATCAACTCCAGCGACCCGGTCAACTTCATCATGCCATTCATAATGTCGTCGAGCAACAACAACGAGTTGCTGGCAGGGACTGACCGTATCTACCGCACGACAGATGGAGCTGCCAATTGGAATGCGATCAGTGGCTCACTGGATAGTGGCACACCAATTTCCGCAATCGCAGTTGCTCCAGGTAATGACAATTATATCTATGCAGGTGACAATGCCGGTCACGTTTATGTCACGACCAATGGCGGCGGCATCTGGAGCGGTGGAGCGATCCCCGGCTCAACAGGTGGTATGGTAAGGGGTATTGCAGTAGACCTGAGCAACCCGAGCATCGTCTACGTCTCCTTCGCAAAGTTTGCGACCAGTGCGGGACACCACATCTTTAAGTCCACCGATGCAGGGTCAACCTGGACTGACATCAGTAGCACATTGCCAAATATTCCTTTCAGTTCTATCCTGGTTGTTAAAAGCCAGGTTGTCGCCGGCAGCGATGTGGGTGTGTTTAGCAGCAGTGATGGAGGCTCAACCTGGTCACAGCTCGGCAGCGGTCTTCCGAATGTTGCTATCGATCAGGTCTTCGTCAATCATAGTGGCACGAAACTCTTCCTGGCTACACATGGTCGCGGGATATGGACGCTCCCTCTGGCATCAGGAGGCAAACTCTGGGTAACTGGACATGATGCTGACTATCACTGCTCCAACGGCGGGCTCCAATGCAACTATCTCAAGGTAGCCGTCAACTTCGTGACAAACGGCTCTACCTTGCCTATCCTGGCGTTGGATCATGGAACTGAAGTAGCAACAGCTATTAGCAATGCATTTGGTGGTAGTGGTCCTGTAGTGAACACAGTTGATCCACGTACCGGGTTCTCTTCGTTGCCGCTCGTATCCTCAAGTGGTACACCTCTCTACAGTGCCATTATCGTCGCCTCAGATACTACTTGCGGTGGCTGCGACAACAATGACGGTGCTGGAGTCACACCAGACTCAGATGCAATCAATGGTCGTGCAGCTGATATTGCGCAGTTCTTCAACGCTGGTGGTGGCATTCTGGCCCTGGCCGGCGCTGCAAACATCGGCGTCTTCTACAATTTCTTGCCTGTGGCGACAACGGGAGCCACGACCACCTCCCCTTACACCTTCACGTCTCTTGGGCTATCACTTGGACTCATGGAGGGGAGTGACGACAACTGCTGCGCAACGCATAATAGCTTCCAAATTCCAGCTTCTGGCAGTCCTTTCCAGATTGCAGAGACGGATGGCGCCGGTCTACCGGAAACCATGATTGTGCAGAACGGAACGGCTATGGCATGGGCAAGGCCATCCCAGCCCGGCCCACACCAGCATCCGACCGTTCCGCGCAACCCAGGTCATTGAGTGTGTACTTTCCTGCTCCACTAGAGCATGACTGACTCTACTTACCTGGCTCGCCCGTTGAAAATCTCAACGGGCGAGTTTTCTTGTATGAGATATGAGATAAAAGTGCTTGACAAATATCACCATATTGGCTTATTTTGAGACAAGAATATTGTATGTGCAAAGCTCAAAACAAATGAAAAAAACTTCTTTCCTTACATCTAAGCGTAGCCTACTCCTTTCTTTTTTTACTTTCCTTTTCCTTGCTATAACCATCGCTCGGATTGTTTGGCAGCAACAACAAACACAAGAGAACGCACAAATGAGAAGACCAGAACACCATGTACCCTCTCCAACTCCTTCAGTGACAAGTAATTTGAGCCGATGCTTGCCTCCTAATATAAAACCTACTGATATAGTTTCTGCGAAACTAATCAGTTTTTCACCACTGAACCAGTATAACGTAAAGAAAGTGACTGTTGAACAGAAATTAACTGAAATAAAGGCATCTTGCAGCGCCAGCGGAAAATTAGTTGATGGTACAGGAAGAGAAATTTATTTCTATCATTTAACTGGCTGCTGGGGCAATCCCCCTTTCAATTATCAAAATATCCTGACAAAACAACGGCAGGAACTTGAGCAATTGCGTCAGCACTCTACAGTTATTGAAATGACCTGCAATCCTTCAGGAATACCACCTGCCTAATGCTTATTAGAGTATATTAACCCATGGTTCGCTATAGCTTTGCGAATCCAGATCGCGTCCTCTTTGAATTACTGATATTCCTTGCCAGCGGGCATACGTGAGAACACTAGTAGAGAAGGTTGTAAATATACCCTGTACCAGCGTTCTTAAGAAGTAAGATATACCTCCACTTGTGTATTAAAGTAGCAAAAAAGTGCTTTGAAATGAAGCAAGTGCTCCCTCAAAGAGCCTATTGCAAAACCTTTATCGTTACATGTCAAGGTTAGTTAAGGAGAAAGAAGAAAATGATCAACTTCCACTCACGCATGCTTAAACCATGGTTGAGTATGAGCATACTGGCTATGGTGGCTGCACTCTGCTTCATACTTGTTGCCACGACAGGAGCATCAGCTCATACCGCCAACGCTCACCACACCTCGTATGGTCTCCAACAGTTCACCCCTCATCACTCTTTGCGTGGTGGACCTGGTGGTGGTCACAGTAGCGGTTCTCATAGCAGCAGCTCGCATGCTACGAGTTCGCATGATGAGAGTTCTGGTAATTCCTCTTCGAATAGTAATTCCTCATCGGTGTCATATACGCACTCCTCCCATCCGTACTATGGGAGTTCCACTACATCTAACTCCCCCTGGTGGCTGGTGTTGTTGATAGCGATAATTCTCATTATCATAGTGATCAGCATCGTGAGGAGGAGGAGACGCCGTACACCTTGACCTTCCTTCCTCAAAGCCAATGGGTTAAACGTTCCCTGGCATATGGGATGCCTGGTAATAGAGAGTTCCGCCGCAAGGAAGAGGTGCTCATTTGCCAGGCCTCGTCAAACTAAAATAGGGAGATCCGCATGTTTCAAAAGACGAAAGAAGAGTGGCTCGATGAGGGTAATGCCTTCTATGGAAGCGAGCGCTATCAGGAGGCGTTGGCAGCCTATGAGCAGGCTCTGCACCTCGATCCCAGCAGTGCCGATATCCATCATAGCCAGGGCAGCGCCTTCTATGCTCTTGAGCGCTACCAGGAAGCACTGGCAGCCTTTGAACAAGCCGTTCGCCTTGACCCCATGAAAGCCCTCTATCATTCCACCAGAGGGGATGCTCTCTACGAGCTTGAACGCTACCAGGAGGCATTAGCATCCTATGAGCAAGCTCTGCACCTCGATCCCGCCTTTGTCCATGCCCATAACGGCAAAGGCAACGTCCTTTATGACCTGGAGCACTACCAGGAAGCCCTTGCCGCTTACGACCAGGCCATTTACTTTAATCCCAACTTTGTCCATGCCCATAACGGCAGAGGTAACGCTCTCTATGAGCTGATGCGCCCCCAGGAAGCTCTCGCCGCTTACGACCAGGCTCTCCACCTCGATCCTACCTATGCCTATGCTCACAATGGCAGAGGTAACGCCCTCTACGATCTGGGGCGCTCCCACGAGTCCCTCGCCGCTTATGAAGAGGCTCTTCGCCTCGACCCCAATTACGCCTATGCTCACAATGGTAGAGGTAACGTTCTCTATGATCTGGGGCGCCCCCAGGAAGCTCTTGCCGCTTATGAAGAGGCTCTTCGCCTTGACCCTACCTATGCGAGTGCCCACAACGGCAAAGGCAATATCCTCTATGACCAGGGACGCTATAAAGAGGCGCTGGCGTCCTACGAGCAGGCTCTTCGCCTTGACCCTACCTATACAAGCGCCTACAACGGCAAGGGTAACGCCCTCTATGACCTCAGGAGCTACCGGGAAGCTCTTGCAGCCTATGAACAGGCCATTCACCTTGATCCCACCTATGCGTGCGCTTACAACGGCAAAGGCAACGTCCTCTATGACCTCAGACGCTACCGGGAAGCTCTTGTGGCATATGAGCAGGCCATTCGCCTTGACCCAACCGAACCCCTTTATCAGACCAACCGGGCAAAAGTGGTCAGAAAATAACATACGCCGCCCCATTCACAAATGGACATAAATGATCTCGTCTCACTACCAATGTAGATACCACCGTACTAGATAGAATAGCTAAAGCTCTTGGCGTTTACGCCCCTCAAAGGGTGTCAGAATCCAGCCTGTTCGAACTCTAGGCCAGATTATCCTGACTAATCGGAAGCCTTACAAAGAACGTGATGCCTTTTCCCTCTGATGATTCCGCCCAGATCTGCCCCCCATGTCGCTCGACGATCTCTTTACTGATGGCGAGACCGAGGCCCCATCCTTTTATAGATGAGTTTTCAGCATCGTGCGTACGATAAAATGGCTTAAAAATTTTCTCTAATTGCTCTGGGGAAAGTGTTGTGCCCTCGTTGTGGACCTCTAAAATCAGATGGGCCTGCTCTGGATGCACACGCACATGAATCGTGGTATTTTCTGGCGAATACTTCATGGCATTGTTCACTAAGTTCACAAGGACCTGGGCGAGTCGTTTGTCATCAGCTTGAAGCAGCAGAGGTTCAGAAGGGAGCTCTAGCTCAATAGAACGATCCGAAAAAGCCTGTTGCTCCTTGATAACGTCACGGCAGAGACTTCCGAGATCACACTGGGTCAGTCGTAATGGGAACTTTTCCGTACTAACGCTGCTCAGATCAAACAGGTCATCGATAAGCATTCGCAATTGTAGCGCCTGTGCTTCAACTATCTCTAAATACCGGCGTAAAGCTGACCAGTTCTCGGATGTTTCTCCTGACCTGTTCATGCGGCGTAAGGACATCTGTGTTTGGCCAAGAATCATAGTCATCGGGGTCCTGATTTCGTGAGATGATCGTAGGATCACATAGTCTTTCAAGTGATTTGCTCTCTCAAGCTGTTCATTCACCTGTACAAGTCTCTGATTGGCTGCCTCTAGTTCTTGCGCATACGTTTGTGTCATTTGCTGAGCAGCATGAATACGCCGTCGAGCCATCTCGAAGCGTATTGCCGTAGCAACTGCCAGGCTTTGCAAGGCGACGAAGGGCGCAAGGATAGCGATATCCTCCCCTATGTTAGACGTCAAGAGGCCAGGTGCGATAAATATGGCGATGGCAATCAGCCCAATCGCGATAGCGAACAAGGCGGGACGCAATCCCCATATCAGGGCAACCAGAATGGATACAAGGCCAAAGGGAGCGGCGTCGAAAATCGGTGTTGCTGAAATATAATCGTATATCTTATCGAGAAGCACCATAGCGCCAACAAGGAGAAGACCGGCAGCGTATCCGAACCAGGCAGAACGCAACCAGGAGAGGAGCACAACGGGATATTGAGAATGCTCCTGAAGAGATTCTTTAAGAGATTCTTTTTGAAGACGCTGATCACTTGTTCTTGTTTGCATAAGAGCCTCCAGCAAACCATCTCCCCTCTGAAGTTGACCTCCTTGTATGGAGACCCCAGATGAGAAGTATCTCTAGCTCCCGCCTAGAAGTGGTACAAGGAAGTGCTCCACTAGTGTAAGCAAGGCGTCGATCTGAAACGGCTTTAAGAGAATGTCCTGGGCACCGGGAACGTCGCTTTTGTCGTTCACGCGAGCATCGGCTGTAATCACCAAAATGGGAATATGGTTGTAAGGCTCGTGCTCAGCAAGCCAGCGCGCAATGTCGTAGCCGGAAACTACCGGCATCATCAAATCGAGCAGGAGGAGCGCCGGCAGGTGCCGCTTTCCACGTTTGCCCATCTCCTGCAAGAATGGGAGGACCCATTGGCTCTCCGCAAAGCCCACGCAGCTATACCCCTCGCTCTCTAACAGCGACATGAGCATTGATAAAATGGACTGATCGTCGTCAACAGCCAGGATGTAGGGGCGCTCCGTCTCAGCCGGATGTATTGAAGAAGTTATTGAAGACTCATCTTCTATGGATAGAATAGGATTGCCTGTGCTGCTATACATCATTTCCTTTTCGCTCTCCTCCACTACGGGTGACCACAAGGTTGCGCACCCATAGGCGCGGACTTTAGGAGATATAGGCGGTCTTCCAGGGCGGGGGCAAGCCCCGCCCCTACTATACACTATACACGGGCGTGGTAAGCCGCTCCGTGTATAGTAGGGGCATCCCCTTGCGGGTGCCCTGGCTCGCCTGCCCTCAAGTCCACGCCTATTGGGCATCCCCTTGCGAGTGCCCTGGCCCGCCTGCCCTAAAGTCCGCGCCTATGGGGCAAGCCCCTTGCGGGTGCCCTGGCCCCTTACGTCCGCACCTATGGGGGCATCCCCTTGCGGGTGCCCTGGCCCGCCTGGCCCTAAAGTCCGCGCCAATGGGTTGCGCCCCTACCGTCTCCACAACACGTCGGTTTATAACTTCGCTAAGGCACCTCGCGCTCTCTCGTACGAGTATAAGGCGGAAGCGTCATGAAAGCGTTATGAACATCGTCATGGGCAGTGGCCTCAAACCCTGAACGGAGTTGCGCAAGAACGTGCTTGGGAGGAAGCACACCAACCTCGGCCCCAATCCGTCCTGCCAACGACACTGCACGTCTACGGACTGCGTCCGTCAGGCAGGACGCAAGCAGAGCCCGAACCACGACCGAGCAGCATGTGGATACGATCAGCAGGGTTGCCCTGTTGTCCCTCGCGGTTCTGATCTTCAGTCTGGTGATGCTACAAGGCGTCTTCCATAAGTTGACTGTCTATGTGGAGATCATCCTTGGAGTGATCAGCGTGGTAGGATTGGCTTTATTCAGCCTGTCCTCTTGTTGTCTCTCTGGTTCTTGGCAACCAGTATCCAGCTCTACAGGCTGGATTAAGTAGATTAACAAAATCATCCACTCATTACACAACATTTATTATGGCATCCTTCCATCTACCACCCTCCGCTCATTCGCGCGACGACCGGAGCCAATTCCTCCATGTATTCTTCTAACACAACATAATAGGTAATACCGAATCGCTTACGATATGCTAAAAGATCCTCACACATTTCTTCCACCGTACCAACAAGAAAATATGGCGATTCCAGGACTTGCTCGCGACCCAGGCCGTACCGGCTTGCAAGCTGATCAACGACCTCCAGGCGGTTGCGCGTGATATCCACAACCATACACGAAATATTCAACTCCAGATCATCGAAACGCGAACCTGCCGCCTGGCGCACCCACTCCACCTTTTGGAGCGTTGCCTCTGCTAAGGCATCTGTGATATCCAGGGTGTCGTTCATGTGCTCCCCGATGCCATCATTTCGCTCTCTTGGAGCAAATCCAACAATATCTGCTTCTCGCGCTGCTGCCGAGAGCATTTTCTTCCCGCTTCCTCCCACAAAAAGAGGAGGATGGGGCCGTTGGATCGGTTTGGGCAAGCCGTTCATGTTGGTCACCGTGTAATATTTCCCCAGATAGCTCACCGGATCGCTGCCAAATAACCCTTTGAAAATCCGCATCGCTTCTTCCATGCGCTCAATACGCACACTCGCTCGATCAAACTGAAGACCCACCTTTTCATACTCTGAACTCATCCAACCAGCGCCAAGGGCAAACTCGAAGCGACCACCGGAGAGCACATCAAGTGTTGCCACTTCCTTCGCCAACATGACGGGATGTCTGAAATCATTGGCAAAGACAAAACTTCCGAGACGCAAGGTCCTCGTAGCGACAGCCACCATCGCTAATGCCAGTCCTGGCGCGAATTGATCGCCCAGATGATCGGGCATCAGGAGCGTGGAGTAGCCAAGCGACTCTGCCTTATGCCCCAGATCAATCAAATCACTGAGCCGTGGAGAGGTATTGTGGGCAAATACACCGAAACGAAACGCGTGCTGCGAAGCCATAGACAATCGTTGATCCTTTCTTTTGTTTCCCTGGATCAGCTAATGAAGAACTCTTTTAACGCAGGGGCGAGAACTTCCTCAGCCGGGCCGTGGTCTTGACCTTCCAGGGTGCGACGCTGCGCATCAGGGAGGATGGTGGCAAGCTCTTGCGCCCCATGGTGCATAAACACAGGACTTACCCCGCCGTCCATCACGAGCGTGGGGACCGTGACGGCAGCCCACTTCCTGAGCGGCAACGGGTCGCCGCGCATGGTGTTTCCCATGATGATGCCGTCATAAGCGATCGTGTGTGCCACTTCCTCTAACCCCGGCCACATGGGCGATTGCCGCATCTGGGCCACCATTTCGGCAGGAACGCCCACTACCTCTGTCATGAAGTATTCGACCGCTTCGCCCCGGCGACCCGACGAGACCAGTTCAATGAGGTGCGGCACGTAATCCTCCGGTGCAGGAGGACGACTGTCGTCGATGATAAACGGCGGCTCGTACACCGCCAGCTTCGTGATTTTGGTGGGGAGCAGGCGCGCGGCCTCAAGGGCCAGAACGGCGCCAGAGGAATGACCTAAGACGAATGCTGATCCACCAGCCTCAATGATCAGGGCTTCGAGATCTTCGACCTCGCGCTCGACCGCGTAAGGCGCTGTGTCCCCACTCTCGCCTCGGCCACGCCGGTCATAGGCGAACACGGTGAAATGTGGTGCCAGGGCCGCGGCCAGCGATGCCGCGGCTAAGCGAGTGGCAGTCGCACCGGCCACCAGGATGATCGCGGGCCCCTGGCCCGACTGATCGAACGCGATGGGAGTGCCGTCTTTGGAAATGACTGTTCTCATGGTGTTTCCTCTCTTGTAGACCATATGCTGTTTCTCTCTTGCACGTAGAAACAGTGTACCACCCTGGCCAGAAAAAAACTTCTCCCATCTTGCTCTTCACAGCCTGAGGGAACAGGCTGATAGCCTCTCGGCAGAATCGGGAGGATTTTGCTCCCTTGCTTTGTTTCTGTCCATCGTCTGCTCTTCCTTGCGGCAGACAGAGCCTGATGCGCCAGGCCGTACACGCATCGACATCTCAGCCACTCACCATGCGCAAGTGCTCGATAATCGGCCCAAGCGCCACGGCAGGTAAGTAGGTCAGGGCCACCACGATCAACGCCGTTCCGACGATCACCGAGCCGAACAGCAGCGAATCCGTTTTGAGTTTGCCCGGCGTCATCGGCCGGTTGGTCTGCCGCGCGAACAGCCCAGCGAAGGCCAGCGCCGGGATCGCCAGCCCGAAGCGACCCAGCAGCATGGCGACGGCGGTCGTCCCGTTGTAGAAAAGCGAATTGGCGGAAAGCCCCCCAAAGGTCTGCCCATTATTCGTAAAGGACGACGTGTAGGCGTAGAGGATCTCGGTCAGGCCGTGCGGCCCGCTATTGGTCGTGAGTCCCGCCAGCCCCAGGCCGGTGGCGACGGCCACCGCGGTCAGGGCGAGCACGCTGAGGGGACCGATGAGCGTGTAGATCGCCAGCAGCTTCATCTCCGGCGGCTCGATGCGCTTGCCCACGTATTCGGGTGTGCGCCCGATCATCAGGCCGGTGAGAAACAGGCCCAGCAGGGCCACCATCAGGATACTGTAGATGCCCGTCCCCAGGCCGCCAAAGATCATTTCCCCCAGGAACATGTTCGTCAGCGGCACCGCCCCACCCAACGGGGTATAGCTATCGTGCGCCGAGTTGGTGGAGCCGGTGGCTCCGTTGGAGGTCGTCACCGCCGTGAGAATCGAGCCGCTCGTGCCAAAGCGCACCTCTTTCCCCTCCATATTCGGCTGAGACGCCCCGACGAAGGGGGCAAGTTGGGGGTTGCCGCTCTGCTCCGCCCAGGTTCCCAATCCCAACGCAACCACGAACAGGAAGACCATCACCCACAACAGCAGCCACCCCTGGCCGGGCCTGCCGAGCATGCGCCCGAAGGTGTTGGTCAGGGCGGCAGGAATGACGGCGATGCTGAGCATCTCGATCAGATTGGCAAACCAGGTCGGGTTCTCGTAGGGGTGCGCGCCGTTGACGTTGAAGAACCCCCCGCCGTTGGTTCCCAGGTTCTTGATGCTCTCCAGGGCGGCCACCGGCCCCTGCGCGATGGTCTGGACTCCCCCTCCGAGCGTATGCACAGTGGTATACGGGCTGAAGTTCATCGGCACCCCCTGCCAGACCAGCACCAGGCTGACCAGCACCGAGGCTGGCAGCAGCACCCACAGCAGCCCGCGCACCAGGTCCACCCAGAAGTTGCCCAGCGTCTCGGTGTGCTGGCGCGCGAACCCGCGCATGAAGGCGATGCCGACGGCGAGCCCACCGGCCCCCGCCAGGAAATTCTGGACGACGAGGCCGACGAGTTGGCTCGTGTAACTCATGGTCGTCTCGCCGGCGTAGGCCTGCCAGGTGGTGGTCGTGGAGAAACTGATGGCGGTGTTCATCGATAGATCGGGGGTAAGCGGGGTGACGAGGTGCGTGGGGTCGTAGAACGGCAGGAACTGCTGCAGGCGCAGGATGGCGAAGAGCAAGAGCGTTCCCGCCAGGCTGAAAAGCACGAAGGCGATAGCGTACTCCTTGGCGGTCATCTCGCGCTCGGCATCGATGCTACACAGCGCATAGATGCCACGCTCGACCGGGCGCAGCGCCGGGTCGAGCCAGGTCTTTTGCCCGGCGAAGACGCGTGCCATGTAGCCGCC
>WNFM01239013.1_pt2 | contig 10961 bp, 9 predicted proteins | sample 5400271 | NCBI WGS metagenome assembly WNFM01 (sample SAMN13153352, study PRJNA577476) | soil metagenome | isolation source: 60 cm saprolite on Douglas fir-dominated hillslope | place: USA:California | collected 2013-09-17 | reverse complement strand
CGGCGCAGGAGGCGCTACTGATTGGAGATTCCGAGGTGGACGTGCAGACGGCGCGGAACGCCGGCACGCTGGCGGCCGCAGTGATCTACGGATTTGGGGTGCACGACCGGGCAGCGCTCCCCGCCGACTTTTATCTCGACCATTTCACCGACCTCGCTGCTTTGCTGAACAGTCCTGACAAGTTTCGAGGTTAGTTCTTCGTTGCAGCGATTGCTGCCCTGACAGCAGCCGGATCAACTAGGAAAACCGTCTGGTCATTTGTCAGCACAAAAAGTCTCTTACCGTCTTCCGAAAAAACATAGGCGGAAACGGGATTTGCGAACGCGAGTTCACCGGCCTGCTTCAAATCATGCAAATCATAGAGGGTCAGGTTTCCTCTTCCGTTCGAAAGACACAATCGTTCCCCATTGCTGGAAACCTGAGGGCGATAACCAAACCATTTCGCCCGCCGCTCACCCGTAGAAATCGAATACAGAAGCACTCGGTTAAGATTGTCTGTTACCACCAGCCAGTCGCCCTCGACTTCCACACGATAGGGCTGAAACGAATACTTACCCGTGCGCACGACAACCGCACCGGAAAGGGTTCCCGTACGGGCGTCAATGACCTCCAGAAAATAATCGCTGTCCGACGGATTATCTCTCATCCAAATAGACTGCAGCTTCGGGTCGCGACCGGCTTCCTCGCGAAGGCCATCAGATTTTCCCCGCCAGACTAATACGAGTTTGCCGCTCGCTGGGGAACCCGCCATGGAGGGGCCCTCTTTGGCAAAAGCGCGCTCCCAAAGCGGTTTTTCCGCGACTATGTCCAGACCGGTCAGCTCAAAGTTCCGCTGTAGGCTGCGATTCTTCCCATTGTGCTTGATACGGATTAGAACATCGCCAAAAAACACCAGATCATCGTCCTTCCCTACTTGCCGTTCGTTCGATCGTCCGGTGGTCGGACTGAGAACCATCATTTGGCGGCTTGCTTTCTCGAGTTCAGGAAAGTCCAGATAGAAGACGGAATTGGGGGCGTAGTAGGCATTCTGAAAACCGCGAACAAAAAACACCCGTTCTCCGCTATCCAGGCTCCAGACGCCGCCACGCGTGCGGCTGGACATGGCGAGCCATTTCAAGTCTGGTGAGGCTGTGAACGTTTGCAAATTACCCAGCTTTCCAAGCGGTAGCGGTAACACATTTTTTGTCTCCGTTTCCCCAACCTTGTACAAACCAATCTCTCCGTTCAGCCGCTCGGCAACCGCAACATCGCCCCAAACGTCGGTCGCGGACGTTCGATTTGAAAAGACCAGCTTCCTTTGCTCAAGATCGAACGCCCCGACTGGACGATCCGCGAGCGGCCGGACCAGGATGTATCTGGGATTGGTTGAAGCAATCAAACTGTCTCCTCCCAAAGATACATGATCCAAGACTCGCCCCGATGGAAATTCGGCGAGAGGGGATTTTTTAGGGTCAAACGTATCCACCCCAACGAGGCGATCGGGCCCGACGAAGGTGAAGGCATGTTCCATTGCTGTGTGGATCGCTCCGGAAATGCTGATTTTCTTTTCCGTCGTCAGATCGATGATAACTTCTTCCTTGGTGCGTGAGGACGCGACAAAATAGTGCGCGTCCGGTGAAAACCGCAGAGTTGCCAAGTTCCGATGGGTCAGGAAGTAGAGCAATTTGAAATAGTTGCCGAAACCGCTGAATCCAGGATCGAAATCGAAAAAGCTTTCTTTCTTGAAGATAGGTTCACCAGTGGCAACCTTGTACAGGCTGAGTTCGAGGTCGTTGCCGAGACAACCGAGGTATTTCGCATCGGGAGAGAGTTCCGTCTGACGGCATCGTCGGCGACGTTGAGTTGTTCCTGATGTTCAAGATCCCAGGTTTCAACGCGAAGACCGGAACTCAAAAACACCACTTGCCGGGAATCCGGGGAAAATTGCGCGAGTTGGCCGTCTACTGCGTCAATACGAAAGACAAACCTCAACGGCTCTCGCGTGAGGATATAAATGCCGCTCTCGTCTTGCGCCAGCAGGTACTTGCCGTCCGCGCTGAAGCGAAAATTCTCTATGTCGCCGCGCAGTGGATTGTTCAATTGCTTGCGCGACACAACGCCGGAAAGCCGCTCGGCATGTCCAATCCCCCGGTAACGCAGGACTGCAGATTGCCATTGGACGAAATCCTGGGAGCGCGCCGGAGCCTTTGTCTCGATACAAGCAGCCGGGAGATCTGTGACGTCTTTCAGCGCTTCCCGCAAGCGCTTGGAATCGGGGCGTGTGGCGCCAAACAAGTCAGAAAGCCAATTGCCTGTTTTTCCTTTGGTCTCCATGATGCGGTCCAACAAACCGGGAAGGGCCTGAGGATCATAGCCGGCGCGTGCCACTGCCTGCACGCCAAGTCGGTCCGCTACCCGCTGGCTCTCCTCGTCCGACGATTGAGGTCGCCACTTTTTTAAGCGCACACTCTCCACAAATTGATTGTAAAGCCCCGCAAGGTCTTCATCGCCCGACAAGCTTTTGATTCCGAGCACTTCGCGAAACTCATTGGACATTTCGAGGGCCTGTTGGCGCGCAGCGAGGTGTCCGAGCTCATGGCCCAAAAGACCTGCCAGCTCGTCCTCGTTGCGGAAGAATGCCACTATTTTCCGGGAAACATAGATGTGCCCTCCCGGCATACTGAAGGCCTGAACTTGCGGCTGGTCGTACAAGAGAAAGTCATAATGCAACCCGGTATCCGGAAGATGCCGTACCACTCGCTCGCCGATCCGCTTTAAGTATTGGGTGACTTGATCGTCCTCGATTACCAGGAACTCGCTTTCCAGTTGCTGTCGAATGATCTGGCCCAATTCCTCTTCCTGATGTGGAGTGAACAGAAGCTTTGCGCGGTCGGGCACCGGAGCTTGCACCGGAGGGCAACTCGATTGGGCATGGGCGGCCAAAGCAACAAAAAAGAAAAGTGTGATGCGAAATATCCGGCGCACGCATCTCTCTCCTAGCCGATTGATTTCTGAGATTATCACTCGTCTACTTGAGCCGCAAATAGAGATATACAAAAGTTCCTAGCCTTCGCTAACCTTCCGACACCCACGTTAGGACATGTGCTTGCCATCCGGCGCGGCAGTTGGCAGACTCGGCGCGTGCTCATCGGACTCTTCCCGGAGCTGGACGCGCCCGGCGGGGTGCAGCGCACCGGCCGCCACCTAGCTGCGGTGCTCTCGGAATTTGCGGCCAACCGGGGCATGGATTGCCGCTTGCTCAGCCTGAACGACACGCCGGAATTACACCGCATGTCTGTGGGGGAGCGCAAATTTGTATTCACGGGCTGCGAGCGTGGCAAAGTAAGGTTGACAGTTACCGCGATGCGGGCAGCTCGGCGGCAGGCCAGGCTGGTTCTCGTTGGGCACCCAAACCTAGGGCCCGTTGCGCAGACCATGCGCATCATTGCGCCACGGCTTAAGATCATGATTTGCACACATGGGATGGAAGTCTGGGAGCCATTGCCCGTGCTGAGGCGGCGAGCGCTGCGGCATGCGAGTGTGGTGCTCGCGCCGAGCCGTGATACAGCGGACCAAGTTGTTATGCAGCAGCAGGTCGCGCGCGCGCGCATTCGAGTTCTGCCGTGGGCGCTCGATCCAGACTTCGAGGCGATGTTCTATCCAACACCGCGGGCTGTGCTGCCAGCGAATTTTCCCCAGGGACGAGTGGTGCTCACGGTCGGGCGGTGGGTCGCCAGCGAACGCTACAAAGGGATGGACACACTCGTTACCGCATTGCCGCGATTGCTGACACGCTGGCCCGAGTTGCAGCTCGTCGCAGTGGGCGAAGGAGATGACCGTGTATGGCTCGAAAGCCTGGCCGAGGAGCACGGCGTCAGCCTCCATGTCCACTTCTTGAGCGGGCTTAGCTACGAGGAATTGGCCGCGTGCTATGCCGCGTGCGAAATGTTTGCGTTGCCGAGCCGTGGCGAGGGTTTCGGCCTGGTTTACCTGGAAGCGATGTCGCTCGGCAAGCCAGTGATCGGCGGTGCGCATGGCGGCGCACCGGAGGTGATCCGTGACGGCGTCACAGGCTACCTTGTGCAGCATGGAGATGCGGTGCAACTTGCCACGTGCATCGAAACGCTGCTGGCCGATCCGGCGCATGCACGCGAAATGGGCGCGCGCGGCCGCAAGCAGGTGGAGCGCGACTTTCGCTTCAACGATTTCGCCAAGTCCCTGAAGAAGATTCTCCGCGAGCAATGCGAATCCTGAACGTCACGCAGAGTTACTCACCGTTTTTTGAATTTGGCGGCCCGCCAGCTAAAGTGCGCGCCTTGTCCGAAGGACTTGCACGGCGCGGTCATGGGGTGACTGTGCTGACGGCCGACTGGGGGTTGGAAAAGCGCCTGCAGTCCGAGAAAGGCGAAGTCGGCGCGGAACATTCTCCCTTTGGGATGCGCCGGGAAGAGAACGGCGTCCAGGCCATTTATTTGCCAACGTGGATGAAGTATCGCGCCACGAGCTGGAATCCCGCGGTTAAGCGTTATTGCCGCGCGCGGCTCCAGAACTTCGATGTGGTACACATTTTTGGTTTGTCTGATTTGCTTGGCCCGGCCGTTGCCGCGGCCTGTCGAACGCGCGCGCTTCCTTACGTCATCGAACCCATCGGGATGTTTGTGCCCATTGTCCGGAACCTGCCGATGAAGCGGATTTATCATTTTCTTTTCGGGCGGCTCCTCTTCGAAGGCGCGCGCGCCGTCATTGCAACGTCTGAGCAAGAAGCCGAAGAACTGGCGACCGGAGGTATCCCTCGCGAGAAAATCGTGATGCGGCGAAACGGCGTCGAGGCGCCCGCGGAGTTTCCCGAACGCGGAGTGTTCCGCTCCGCACAAGGAATTTCGCGGGAAGCGAAACTCGTTCTGTTTCTCGGGCGTCTTTCCAAGAAAAAGAGCCCCGATCTTTTGCTGCAGGCCTTCGCTACCCTACCGGCACAGATGGAAGGGAGCAACCTGCATCTCGCGATCGTGGGTCCAGACGAAAGCGGTATGAGGGCGCGGCTGGAGCAGATGGCGGGACAACTAGGCGTCGCTCGACGAGTTCGCTTTTGCGGGCCGCTCTACGGGGAAGCCAAGTGGGCGGCCTACCGGGATGCGGATGTTTTCGTGCTACCGTCGCAGAACGAAAATTTCGGCAATGCGGCAGGGGAAGCGGCTGCGGCAAGCACGCCGGTGATCGTGACGCAGGAATGCGGCATCGCGCCGCTTCTTGCTGACGTCGCAGGGCTCGTTGTGACGCATGGCGCGGGAGCTTTGTCGCAAGGGCTTGCCCGCTTGCTGAGCGATCGCGAACTCCATGCACGGCTGGCAGCGGGTTGCAGCGTCGCCGCATCCCAGCTTGGCTGGGGAGAACCGGTCCGGCAAATGGAAGAAATGTATGGAAAGCTTGCGGCGTCCCAACCCGCCGTAGCACAATCGCTGCACGTGGGGTAGAGCGTTGCTAACAACCCGGCAAAGGATATTTCGCGGAGCTTGGTGGGATAGCAGGCTGTTTGTCGCCCGGTACGCGGGTCACCGGTTGCGAATCCCGCGCTTTCATTTCCTCGAGCATGTTGCACGGGCTGGCGCCGCTTTCTTTTCCACCCCGGAGATCAAGTAGCAGCGTGTGCGGCATCTGCGGCGTCGCGTTTTCTTCCCGCACGGCTGACGCCGAGGCGCGAGTTCGGACCATGGCAGCGGCCATGCGCCATCGAGGCCCGGACGAAGAGGGTTTCCTCGCTGGTGAGCCGCGCGCGCCGGGCCTCGCCCTGGGCGTGCGCCGGCTCAGCATCATCGATCTCTCTGGAGGCCACCAGCCGATTTGGAATGAGACGCGCGATGTGGCGGTGGTGTTCAACGGGGAACTGTACAACTATCGAGAGCTGTGCGAGCGCCTAGTTCTGTGCGGGCATCGCTTTTCCACGAAATCGGACACCGAAGTACTCGCACACGCGTGGGAAGAGTGGGGAGAAGAGTGCCTGACGGAGTTGCGCGGCATGTTTGCGTTTGCGCTGCTCGACTTGCGCGAACGCTACGCAAAGGCACCATTGCTGTTTCTCGCGCGGGATCCGCTCGGCATCAAACCGCTGTATTACACGCAAACCGCGGAGTGTTTCGCGTTTGCCTCTGAAGTGCGCGCGCTGATCGCTTCGGGAGCCGCGGCCAAGCGGCTTTCGCAAGACGCGCTCACGTCGTACCTGCTCTTCGGCAGCGTGTCCGAGCCGGTGACGCTTCTCGAAGGCGTGTTCTCTCTGCCGCCCGGCCACCATATGCTGTTGCACGTGCCAGAGCGGCGGCGCACGCCTCGCGCGCGACCGTGGTGGGACCCGGCGCAGAGCCCTGCCGCGCGCGATCCGGGTAAGCCGCGCGATCTTTCTGCCGCGGCGCGGCACCTGCGGCCGCTGCTGGAAGACGCCGTGCAGGCCCATCTCATCGCCGACGTTCCGCTGGGGCTCTTTCTTTCCAGCGGCCTGGACTCCGGCGCGATTGCGGCGCTGGCGGGGCGCGCACGAACGGGCATTCGAAGTTTTACGTTGACGTTTCCAGGGACATCGTATGACGAAGCGGCGATGTCGCGCGTCGTCGCGCAGCGCTGCGGAACGCAACACAGCGAAATTCCGCTGGACAGTGGCGCGCTCCTCGCACGGCTGGACGAAGCAATCGCGGCGCTCGATCAGCCGACGATGGATGGGATGAATACGTATTTTGTGTCGTGGGCGGCGCGCGAAGCCGGGCTGAAGGTGGCCCTCTCCGGTCTTGGCGGCGATGAACTTTTCGCTGGCTATCGCACCTTTGCCGACACGCGGCGGGTGTCACGATTGATGCGGATCGCCCGGTTCGCGCCGGCGCCCATGCGCCGCGCCACCGCTGGGGTCATGAGCCAATGGATTGGGCAACTGAGTACGCTGGATACCGGAAGAAAAGCAGCAGCGGGGTGGGCTACGCCTGAGGCACTGCCTTCTGCTTACTATTTCACTCGCACGCTATTCCTTCCCGGCGAACTGGCGAGGTTGACAGAACCGCGATTTCGGCCGAGCTCCGTGAGCGCCGATGGCGTGACGCTAGAGCCGACCTGGCTCGGGTGGGTGGAACGAACGGCAGACGAGGCACAGAAGCTCGAACCAATCGCGGCCACTTCGTGGCTGGAGATGCGCACATATATGGCGAACACGCTTCTCCGCGACACCGATTCGGTGAGCATGTCGAGCTCGCTTGAAGTCCGAGTGCCGCTGCTCGATACGCCGCTGGTCGAATTTTTGGGCGCGCTGCCGGATGCAGCGCGTTACCGGCGCGGGGTTCAGAAGGCGCTGCTCGTGAAGGCGCTTGATGGGCTTCTGCCTCGCGAGATTCTCGCGCAGAGCAAGCGGACCTTCACTTTGCCGTGGGAAGAGTGGCTGCGCGGACCTTTGCGCGGACGGCTCGAAGCGAGCTTCGCCGATCCTGCGCCCTCGCTCGCGCCGCATCTACATGAAGCGGGTGTCCGGACCGTATGGGCCGCATTTTTGGCGGGCAAAACATCGTGGTCGCGGCCCTGGTCGCTCTATGTACTCAATGAGTGGTGCCGGCGCCATCTAGCCGCGTGAATTGTTTTCCTGAGGTACACTGACCCATCGCGCGATGAATATTCTTGGGATTAATGCGTACCACGCGAACGCACGTCAGGTTGGCGCACAACTATCATTCGACACGCGCTTTCTCGGGCTGGGCCCGAACTTGAGAGGTTTGCATTTGGAGGTCGAGATGGCTGGCCGCCGCGAGGAATTGCATGCCGATAGCGTCGTCGGCGCTCATGGCGCGAGCCCGGTGGCGCGTACTGCGGGCTGGCCTCCGATCGACATTCGAGGATCTGCGGCTTTCTTCTCGTTGGCAGTTCAGTCAAAATTAAGTGTTCAAATTGCGCGTCGGGAAGCAACCGTCCGGCTGCCGAGGCGTTTGGAGGAGAGTCCCGTTTGCACCTCACGGTGATTGGTTGTGGCTACGTCGGCCTGGTAACGGGGGTGTGTCTTGCAGAAGCAGGACATGAAGTGATCTGCTCGGACATCGACAGCGAGCGGATCGCGCAGCTTCAAGCCAGCCGCATGCCCATCTTTGAACCTCATCTCGACCGGATCCTCGCCGCCGCCCGGAATTCGGGCCGTATATCTTTCACGGCGGACGCAGGTGAGGCCATCCGCGGCGGGGAAGCAATTTTTATCTGCGTCGGCACGCCTCCGAAAGAGAGCGGGGATGCGGACCTCTCCGCGATCGACCATGTCGCGCGCCAGATCGCGACCGAAGCTCGCACACCAAAACTCGTCATTGAGAAAAGCACTGTTCCGGCCCGAACGGGGATCGAACTGCGCCGGGCGCTGACGGCCTATACGCGCAATGGCAATCTCAATTTTCGCGTGGCTTCGAATCCGGAATTCCTCCGTGAAGGCACGGCCGTCGAAGATTTCTTCCATCCCGACCGCATCGTGGTGGGCGTAGATGAGGAATCTTCGGCTGCCGATTTGCGGGAAATCTATCGTCCCATCCTCGAGCACCGCTTTCATTGCCCGGTCCACGAGGGGAAATGCCCACCCGGACACGAAGGAAAATTTCTGGTCACCACAATTAACAGCGCCGAGCTGATCAAACATGCTTCCAACTCATTCCTGGCTCTGAAGATCAGCTACGCCAACGTTATCGCCGATCTGTGCGAGAAGATCGGCGCAGACGTCGAGGAGGTCACCTACGCGATGGGCCTCGACCCGCGCATCGGCGCGCAATTTCTGCGTGCAGGCTTGGGGTTTGGAGGCTTTTGCTTTCCCAAGGATATTCAAGCGTTTATCCATCTGGCCGCCTCGGTGGGAGTGGATTTCGACATCCTGAAGGCTGCGGAGCGCGTCAACAAGCAGCGAATCGACCGCTACCATGAAAAAATCAGCAAGGCCTTGTGGGTCATAAAAGGCAAGCGCCTCGCGATGCTCGGCTTGGCCTTTAAAGCCAATACGGACGACATCCGTTTCGCTCCCGCTTTGGAAGTCCTGAAGCGGCTGCTCAGCGAAGGCGCGCAGGTCCACGCCAGCGACCCTGAGGCGATTGCGAAAACCAAATCCATGTTTCCGCAGGCGCTTTATCATGAAGATCCTTACGAAGCGCTCCGCGATGCTGATGCAGCTCTGGTTTGTACCGAATGGGAATGCTTCCGCACACTGGATTGGGAGCGCGCAGGAAAACTCATGGCGCGAAAACTTGTGATCGATGGCCGGAATTTGTACCGGCCACAGCACATGCGGGAGTTAGGGTTCGAATACTATTCCTTTGGGAGAGACTAAAGGTTCGTCCAAAGCGGCTCGTCTGTTTCGATTTTTTTAGACACGACCCACTTTTTCTTTCGCAAATCGCTCTCTGAAATAAGCCAGCGTCAGGCGCAAGCCCTCCTCCAAGGAGACCCGAGGTTCCCACCCCAGAAGGCGCCTGGCCTTGGTAATGTCCGGGCAGCGCCGCTTCGGGTCATCCTGCGGGAGTGCTTCGAAGACGATCGGCGGGGCATTCTCGAAGTTCCTCCGGATGCGCTCGGCAAACTCCAGAATCGTGATCTCTTGCGGGTTACCGATATTGACAGGCAGATGCTCGTCCGATTGCATCAGCCTGTAAACCCCTTCGATCAGGTCGCACACGTAGCAAAAGCTTCGCGTCTGCTTCCCATCGCCATACACGGTGAGCGGCTGACCCGTTAGCGCTTGGTATACGAAATTGGGCAGCGCGCGCCCGTCGTTCAACCGCATCCGTGGACCGTAGGTATTGAAAATCCGCACAATGTGCGTGTCTACGCCGTGAAAGTAGTGGTAGGCCATGGTCATGGCTTCGGCGAATCGCTTCGCTTCGTCATACACACCGCGCGGTCCAATGGGGTTCACATGTCCCCAGTACTGCTCGTTCTGCGGCGAAATTTCAGGATCACCATAGCATTCGCTTGTAGAGGCGAGCAAAAACTTGGCTCTTTTCGCGAGTGTCAGACCCAGTGCGTTGTGGGTGCCCAACGCCCCAACCTTCAGCGTTTGGATCGGAAGTTTCAGGTAATCCACGGGACTCGCAGGGGATGCAAAATGTAGAACGTAATCCACCGGCCCCTGTACGTCGATGTATTTCGAGACGTCTGCCCGCACGAGGCGGAACTTCGGATGCTTCAGCAGGTGTCCAACGTTCGAGTCTACTCCAGTAACGAGATTATCGATGACCAGAACGTCCCAGCTCTCAGCAATCAATCGGTCGCACAAATGCGAACCGAGGAACCCGGCTCCGCCCGTCACCACTGCGCGCATGTGGCCTCCCAATAATTCGCGGCTAAAGTGTAGCGTGCAAGCAGCCGCATCCCAACAAATGAACCAGGGCCGCTTGATGCACTCTGATTGACCGCGTGTCCCGACCGGGATGCCATCCGCGATTCCCGCGCGGTTTGCGAAGTCCTCGGCGTGCTCAATGCTTGGTCGGGTTTGCCGCTCCGCTCCGCGACCTGACCTATTTGTTTCGTTAGGCGAATCAAAAAAAGAAAAAGCGTCTCCGCCGGGGCTGCGTTAAATCGTGCGCTACCTCGGGAACGTGGGGCAACGAGCGCCCCTCAAACGCCGCCCGAGGATTATCAACGAATAGCGAGCGGGCTTTTTCTTCGCCAAACTTTTTACGTACCACATCGTAGGCAGGCTGCAGCTTCAGGGGACGGCTTCGCGTGTTGTGCGCGTCGCTCGAAACGAAATGGATCAAGCCCAAGCCAACCCAGGAGAGCGCGTCCTGCTGCGCACTGGTTCCAAATCCCCCCGTAAGTGAACGGCCCGTCACTTGCGCGTAGCATCCCAGCCGCAGCCATTTCGCCAGCCGCTCCGGCTGCACCCTCAGAATGGCGTTGCGCTCGGGATGCGTGATCACAGGATGCAAACCCGCAAGCCGAAGCTGGTGCAGTGTTTGGTCCAACGCTGGCGGAATCGAGATTTCATTGAACTC
>WNFM01338238.1_pt1 | contig 10962 bp, 12 predicted proteins | sample 5400271 | NCBI WGS metagenome assembly WNFM01 (sample SAMN13153352, study PRJNA577476) | soil metagenome | isolation source: 60 cm saprolite on Douglas fir-dominated hillslope | place: USA:California | collected 2013-09-17 | reverse complement strand
GCCGTGGATCTGCTGCACGCGCTGGAGCGCGGGGGCCTGTAGTAGATGGCATTGTTTGCAGTCAGCGCTACTGAATGCCAGGATGCGCACCGGGGACGTGCCAGAGTCTATGCTCTCGCTCCCGGTACCAGCTCGTTCCATCAAAGGGGGAGCGGCAAGCGCTCTCTCGCGTTGTATCTCTATGAAGCGCCGCCCTGACCAGACCGATAGCCAGAGCAACAGGCTGACGAGAAAGAGTACCCCTACGCGTGCTATGATGTCCGGCATCTCATACCCCTCGCCAGTGGAAGCCGCCTTCGTAGCGCACGCGAGGCATGAACCCGGCACGTCCCAGGTAATAGTACACCAGGCAACCAGCGCAGAAGCCGATGACCAGGTTAATACCTGCCAGCACGAAGACGATGAGAACGAAGGCCCAGCCCAGTAGCGCTGCTTTGGTCAGGAAGAGGACAAGGCTCGCGGCGATGAGAAAGGCTGCGCCAATGCCCTGCGCGAAACGATGGGGCGCAGGATCGTCTTCGACGACGCGCGGCTGCCACAGGCGCAAGGGAATTACTACGCCCTGGTAGAGCAGTCGAAAGGGACTTGCTATAGGCAGCAGTGCACTCAGCAGTAATATGACTGCAGCGATGAGGACGATTACCGGCTGGGCAGTGAGAAAGGCGAGGCCGGTGAGTGCAACCGTACCACCCTGGGAAAACTTGGAAAGGTGCGTATCGACACGTGGTACTGCCATGATAGCAGGGGATGGCGTCTCCATTCAGTAGCTGTCCTTTCAGATCAAGTGGAACTCTGTCTCTTCTATGACAATTTGCTTGCGCCTCAATAGCGCAAGCGCCAAAGTGTACTAAGTTTATCAACAAACTTAAGTCGCTTTTTCATTGTAATGCCTGGATGAGTAATCTGTCAAGGAAAGGCCACTGAGATCCACTTATAATTCTTCTGGCGGGCCTGCGGCCGCCCTGAGAGAAGGGAGTGAGCGAGGACACCTCGCGCTCCGGCAAGGGACTGCGTCCCCTGCACCCCTGCTTTATGAGTGGATGCCAGAAGGCCAGTCTTGCGCGGGAAGTGTAGGATAGGTCATAATATGTCATAAGTGTTGAGCGGCACTACGCTAAAGCTGGAGGAGTCATGATGACCGAATCGCGCTTCGACATCGGAATGAAGGTCCGCAAGGAGGTACTTGGAAGCGAGCACGTCGAACGAGCACAGGCGCGCACCAGCGAGTTCGATGCCGACTTCCAGCGCTTCATCACGGAGACAGCGTGGGGCTTCCTCTGGGCCCGACCTGACCTGGACCGGCGCACGAGAAGCCTGGTCACGATTGCCATTCTGGCGGCGCTCGGCCGTGAAGAACTGGCGTTACACCTGCACGCCAGCCACAATACCGGGGTCGATCCGCACGAAATCGCGGAGGTGCTGCTCCACGTAGCCGTGTACGCAGGCGTTCCCGCGGCTAATGCCGCGTTCTCGCTGGCAAAGCAGGAGTTCGATCAGCGAGAGAGCGCTTCGGAAGAGGGAGACGGGTGAGGTTCACATTTTTGCATGACAGGGGCAAGCCCTGTCACTACTATAGACGGTCAGAGGCCAGCGCGGTATAGTAGTGACACCCCTTGCGGGTGCCATGAAGCCTCACGCAAAAAAATGAACTGTACCCAGGGAGATCCGGCACAGACCAGTCAGGAGGATACATGAACCATACCACTATTGGCGAAATCGTGCGGGGGGATCGGGAGGTTTTCCCGCCCTACCTGTATGAAGCCTATCAATCCACGCGGCGGCGGGCGCCAACGCTTCCGCTCATCGATGTGCCACTGACGCTCTCGGAGTTGACCGGTCCCGGATGCGCCATCAGCGCCATCACAGAGGAAGACGCCGACCTCACCCGCAACGCCGGGACCGGCGGCGAGGCTATTGGACAGCGCATCATTGTGACCGGCCGTGTGCTCGACGACCGTGGGGCTGCGGTGCCGAACACGCTCCTGGAGATCTGGCAGGCCAATGCCGCCGGCCGTTACCTCCACAAACGGGATCAATGGCCGGGGCCGCTCGATCCGAATTTCCTGGGCATGGGCCGGTGTTCTACGAACGAGGATGGGGTCTATCGCTTCCTGACGATTCGACCGGGGGCGTATCCCTGGAAGAACCACCCCAACGCCTGGCGTCCGGCCCACATCCATTTCTCGGTGTTCGGTCCGTCCATGCTGTCGCGCCTGGTGACACAGATGTATTTTCCCGACGACCAGCTGCACCAGCTCGATCCGATTATGAACGCGGTGCCGACAAAGCAGGCACGTAAACGTCTGATCGCTGCTTATGACCACAGCGTGACCGAGCCGGAGTGGGCACTCGGCTATCGCTGGGACATCGTGGTGCGCGGACCCTATGCCACGCCGTTCGAGTCGAAGGAGGACGGGCGATGAACAAACTCCTTCTGAGCAGTGCGCAAACGGTAGGCCCATTCTTCGAGCCAGCTCTGCTGCGCGAGGCGGTGAGCGCATTCGTATCGAGGGGCGCGTCCTCGACGGCGACGGGGCAGCAGTACCCGATGCAATGGTCGAAATCTGGCAGGCGAATGCACATGGCCGCTACAACCATCCTGCAGATCAGGGGCCAGCGACACTGGACCCATCGTTCCTGGGGTTTGGCCGCTCTGGCACGGACCCGGACGGAAGTTACTGGTTCGAGACGGTCAAGCCTGGCCCTGTCGCATTCGATACTGAACGGCTGCAGGCTCCGCACATCTGCGTCACCGTGTTTTCCCGTGGGCTGCTCAACCACCTGGTGACGCGCCTGTACTTCGAAGACGAGCCAGCTAACGCGCTTGATGCGGTACTGCAATATGTTCCCGAAGACCGGCGGGCAACGCTGCTGGCCAGGCGCGAGCCCGCTGGCGCGGTGGTCGTCTACCACTTTGATATCATTCTGCAAGGTGCGAACGAGACCGCGTTTTTCAACGTTTGATGGAGCAAGTCAGATGACCTCTTTCCTTTCGCTGCACGATGCCGTCGCGGAGTACGTCGAGGACGGTATCACCGTTGCCTTGGAAGGCTTCACTCACCTGATCCCATTCGCCGCAGGTCACGAGATCATCCGGCAGCGCAAGCTTGACCTGTGCCTCGTGCGGATGACGCCCGATTTACTCTATGACCAGCTCATTGGCATGGGATGCGCGCGCAAGCTTGTCTTCTCCTGGGGCGGCAATCCGGGTGTAGGGATGCTGCACCGGCTGCGCGACGCGGTTGAGAACGGGTGGCCGCAGCTGCTGGAGTTGGAGGAGCACAGCCACGCGGCGATGGCCAATGCCTACGCGGCCGGTGCAGCAGGTTTGCCCTGCGCGATCTTCCGGGGGTATCAAGGTTCTGACCTGGTGGGGGTCAACCCGCGTATCCGGTTTATCGAGTGTCCCTTCAGCGGTGAGCGGCTTGCCGCCGTTCCCGCCATCCGACCGGACCTCACGATCATTCACGCGCAGCGAGCGGACCGCGCGGGGAATGTGCTCATCGAAGGGATTATCGGGGTGCAGAAGGAGGCCGCGCTGGCGGCGACCCATGTGATAGTGACCGTAGAGGAGATCGTCGACAACCTGCGCGTTCCGAGTCCGAACGCCGCGGTGCTGCCGCATTGGACGATCAATGCTATCGTCGAGGCGCCGGGAGGTGCGCACCCATCCTATGCCCACGGCTATTACCGGCGCGATAACGCCTTCTACACCGCGTGGGATGGGATCGCGCGGGAGCGCGAGTCGTTTCTCGGCTGGATGCGGGAGCACGTTCTTGCTGCTCAATAGGCATCTACCGAAGATATGGAGGATCCACGGAGACGGGCAGGAGGCAATATGATCTGTAGGGGCGAGCGGGGAGTGGATGGGAACGCCATCCGGGAGATGGTGTGCAGAGTGGCCTTTATGGTCGCCCGCGTCGACCAAATCGCCTGGGCTAATGACACAGTCAGGAGGCAGGGACGGCGGGCGACCATAAAGGCCCTCCCCGCGCCGCTCCACCGCCCTCGCCCCTACGGGTGGTGATGCCCATTGGGAGCTAAACTAGTAGTCTGAGGGGGATCCATGGAATATTCGACTGTGGAAATGATGGCCGTGGCGGCCGCGCGGGTGCTGAAGAACGAGGACGTGTGCTTCGTCGGCATTGGGGCGCCATCGGTCGCCTGCAACCTGGCGCGGCTCACACATGCCCCTGACATCACGCTCATCTATGAGTCCGGCACGATAGGGACGAAGCCGGACGTGCTGCCGCTCTCGATTGGTGATCCAGAGCTGAGCGAGACTGCCCTCACCACGGTGTCTGTCCCGGAGATGTTCCAGTACTGGCTGCAGGGTGGTCGCATCTCGGTTGGCTTCCTCGGCGGGGCGCAAATTGACCGGTTCGGCAACATCAACTCCAGTGTCATCGGCAGCTACGAGCATCCGAAGGTGCGGCTGCCAGGCGGAGGAGGCGCGCCGGAGATCGCCAGCCTCTGCGGCCAGACGTATGTCGTCATGCGCCAGGCACGCCGCGCTTTCGTTGAGCGGGTTGATTTCATCACGTCGTTCGGGTACGGCAGCGGGGGCGACCATCGGCAGCGCCTGGGTATCTGGACGCTCGGGCCGACGCTCGTGGTGACCGACCTCTGCCTGCTGCGGCCCGACCCGCAGACGAAGGAACTCACTGTAACATCGATCCACGAGGGTGTCACGCGCGAGGAAATCGCGCAGCATACCGGGTGGCCGGTCCGCTTTGCGGAGACCGTGGAACAAACCGCTCCTCCCAGAGAAGCTGAACTCGCCGTGCTGCGCGACCTTCATGCCCGGACGGAGCTGGCCCACGCAGAAAAGGCAATGCCACATGCCTGAGCCGGTTGACCTCTTGTTCAGCACAGCAGGGATGTCTGCCGTCTTCTCCCCCGAGGCGCATGTGCGGGAAATGCTGGCGTTCGAGGCCGCGCTCGCCCGCGCGGAAGCTCGCGCCGGGATCATCCCGCAAGAGGCCGCAACGGTGATTGCGGCCAATTGCAAGGAGGAACTGTTCGATGTCGCGGCCCTGTATCGTGAAGCTGCGGCGGCTGGCACGCCCGCGATTCCCCTGGTACGCATGCTAACGGCGCTCGTCGAGGGTGAGGCGCAAAAGTTCGTTCACTTGGGCGCCACGAGCCAGGATGCGATCGATACCGCGCTGATGCGGCAGATGCGGGACGGACTTGACCTGCTGTTGGAGGGACTGCTCGGCGTGTGCGCAGCATGCGCGACCCTCGCCGAGCGGCACCGGCATACATTGATGGCCGGGCGGACGCTTCTACAGCAAGCGCTGCCGATCACCTTCGGCCTCAAGGCAGCACGCTGGCTGGCCCTCGCGGTACGCCAGGTGCATGCGCTGCGCGAGCAGCGGGAGCGAAGACTGGCTGTGCAACTGGGGGGTGCTGCAGGGACGCTGGCCTCCCTTGGGGACGCTGGCCTGCGAGTGGTAGAACTCCTTGCCGAAGAACTCGGGCTTTCAGCCCCGGATCTACCCTGGCACAGCGAGCGCGACCGCATCGCCGGGGTTGCCGGGGCGCTCGGCGTGGCAGCAGGTGCGATGGCGAAGATCGCGAGCGACGTGGCACACCTTGCGCAAACCGAGGTCGGCGAGGTGTCGGAAGGTGCTGCGCCAGGGAAGGGAGAGTCATCCACCATGCCGCAGAAGCACAATCCAGTCGACGCGACCTTCGCCAGCGCGTCGGCGCGGTTGGCAGTTGGGATGGTGCCGGTGATCCTGTCCGCGATGGTGCAAGAGCACGAACGCGCCGTCGGGGGATGGCAGGCGGAATGGGAGGCGGTCCCCGTCCTTTTCCGCTTCACAGCGAGCGCAGTCGAACGAGTTCGAGGCGCAGTTGGAGGTCTGCAGGTCGACCCCGCACGCATGAGAACGAACCTCGATCTGACCGGTGGGCTGATCATGGCCGAGTCGCTGGCAATGGCGCTCGCCCCGCACGTGGGAAGACCAGAGGCGCAGCGTATTGTCCAGGCAAGCTGTGATCGGGCCATAAGGTCAGGCGCTGAGCTACGCCAGGTGGCCTTAGCGGATGCGCAAGTGCATGCCATCCTCTCCCAGGAAGAGATCGACCGTGCCCTCGACCCCAGCGGTTACCTGGGCAGTACGGATGCATTTATTGAGCGGGCTCTCGCAGCCTACCGCGAGGTGGAGTAAGAACAGCACGTTTTAGGAGGATACAATGACATCAGTTGCCGAGACTATTGCTCAAACGCTCAAGGCCTACGATACGAAGTACTTCTTCCAGGTGACCGGCGGTGACCAGGCACTCTGGATCGCCCTGGAAGGAGCGGGAATCCAGATGATTCCCTGCCGGAGTGAAAAGGGGGCGGTCTATATGGCCGACGGGTATGCCCGCATCAGTGGCAAGCCAGGATTTGTCTATGGACAATACGGGCCAGGCGTCTCAAATGTTGCGGCGGGTCTCGCCGATCCCTACTGGGCGATGAGCCCGGTCATTTCGTTCACCACCTCGATGCGCACGCAATCAAGAGACCGCTACGAGTACCAGGATTTAGACCAGCTGCCGCTGCATACCTCTCTGACGCGCTGGAACAAGATTGTGGCTCGCCCGGATCGCGCAGCGGAAATGCTGCGCGGGGCTATTCGCGCTGCAACGGGAGCAATTCCTGGACCCGTGCATCTTGAGATTCCATCGGATATGCTTAACGTCGAAACGACCGCTGTCCCCATTTATAAAGAACCTTCTTTTGGGCGTGTCCCATCGCTACGCACTGCGCCACCTCCAGAGACAGTGACGGCATTGATGGATGCCCTGCTCTCCGCACGGCGTCCGGTTCTCATTGCGGGGAACGGGGTGCTGCTCTCAGAGGCATGGGATGAAGTACAGGAGCTGGCGGAGGCACTCAGCCTCCCGGTAGCTACCTCGATGGGTGGGAAGGGGGCTATGCGCGAAGACCACGAGCTGGCACTTGGCGTGATAGGCCGCTACTCGCGCAAGGTTGCCAACGACATTGTGAAGGAATGCGATCTTGCCCTGGTCGTTGGATGCCAGCTTGGAGGATTCGTCAGTGACTCGTCGAAGGTGCCTCCACCTTCGACGCGCATTCTCCATGTCGATGTCGATACAAACGTGCTGGGCGCCACGTATCGTGAAGAGATCAGCGTACAAGCGGATGCGAAGCTGGCGCTCAAGGCTCTTGTGAAGGAAGCTCTGCAGCGCGGCCTTTCCAGTGAGCGCACGGCCTGGGCACGGCAAGCAGCTGAACGCGTGCGGGCATGGAATGAAGAGGTTCAGCGGTTGGCTTCCCGATCGCCGGAAGAGCCGATCCACCCGGTTGCGGTCATGAGCGCCCTGCGAGCGGCACTCAATCCGATGGATATCGTCGCCGCGGATACAGGTTATATGGCAGCCTGGACTGGGGCAGCCTTTCCGGTCACCGCTCCAGGACGCCAGTATATCCGGGCAGCAGGCTCACTGGGCTGGGCGTTCCCGGCTGCGCTGGGAGCGGCCCTGGGCAGGCCAGGACGTCACGTCGCGTGCGTGACGGGAGACGGTGGATTAGGGTATCACTTGAGCGAACTCGAAACCGCGCTGCGCTGTCATATCCCAATCCTCGTGGTGGTCTTGAATAATCGTTCACTGGCGTTCGAGTACCATTCGCAGAAGTACCTCCATGGTAACCACGTCATTCCCCATGTGAACGATTTCGTTGATGTCGATTACAGTGCGGTCGCACGGGCATTTGGCGTTCATGGTCACCGGATCACCGATCCTCGTGAATTGCCGGATAGGATGCGCGAAGCCCTGCACACGGATGTACCTACACTCCTCGATGTGATCGTCGACAAAGAGGTATATGCACCGGTGACGAATTTCGAACGTGTGTCGGCCCGAAGCATCTGACCAAAAGGAGAAAGAACTATGAAACGCAGCACCGAGAGAATTCTGACCACACACACCGGTAGTTTGCCTCGACCAGACAACCTGATGCAAATGATGATTGCCAAAGAGCAAGGGAAGCAGGTGGACGCAAGCGAGCTTGCCGAAACTGTACATAATGCTGTAGCTGAGGCGGTCAAACACCAGGTCGCCGTTGGCATCGACATCATTTCCGACGGTGAGATGAGCAAGATCGGCTTCGCCAACTACGTCAAGGACCGCCTGACCGGGTTTAGCGGCCGGTCAAATCCCCTCATTGCACAAGATATCCTGGACCATCCAGACCTGTATGTGCTGCGCCGCAATGAAGGCGGAGGCCGCAACTTTATCCCGGCCTGCACTGGCCCCATCAGCCTGCGCGACCAGGATGCCGTACACCGCGATATCGCAAATTTCAAGGCCGCTCTACAAGAAGTGCAGCCTGAAGGGGTCTTCATGCCTGCCGCCTCGCCTGGGGCAATCGCCCAGGTGATGCAGAATGACTATTATCCCACCCAGGAAGCCTATCTCTACGCCCTCGCGGACGCTATGCACTACGAGTATCAAGCTATCGTTGCGGCTGGCTTCTCATTGCAATTGGATTGTCCAGACCTGGCCATGCAGCGCCACGTGCGTTTTGCCGAGGCCTCTATCGACGAGTTTCGCAGTCATATGCAGCAAAGCGTGGAAGTGCTCAACTATGCCCTCAGTGGCATACCGCCCGAACAGCTACGCGTCCACGTGTGTTGGGGCAACTACCATGGCCCACACCACCGGGATGTACCACTGAAAGAAATCATCGCCCTGCTCCTGAAGATACAGTGCGGCGCCCTCTCCATCGAAGCGGCCAACCCGCGCCACGAGCACGAGTGGAAAGTGTTCGAGCAGGTACGCCTGCCCGCTGGGAAGGTACTCATCCCTGGCTTGATCGACTCATGCTCCAACTATATCGAACATCCAGAGGTTGTAGCACAAAGGATCGCGCGCTTTGCCCATGTCGTGGGCCGAGAAAACGTCATCGCCGGTACGGACTGTGGCTTTGACACCTTCGCTGGGGCCAGCGCTGTTGCACCTAGCATCGCCTGGGCCAAACTCCAATCCCTGGCCGAAGGCGCCTGGCTCGCCTCACAAGAATTGTGGTTGTAAATCTTGGAATAGGGTGGTCTTTTCTTAAGTTGTACCCCTGCATCAAAAGGAGGAGCGAGGATGTCTACTACACGAGTACGTTTCTTTCAGCGCTGGCATTGGCGCACCCTCGCGTTCGTCATCGTGGATGGCCTGCTGGTCATTTGCCTGCTGTACGAGGGAGCCCTGGCTCTGCTCGCCCCATGGGTCTCCTTCCAGCGGCATGTGCGTTAGTCTCGTGCTGAATACCAGTCCAACACTCGTAAGGCGCGGAGGGTGTTCCACCGGCTCGGCCGGCCCTCGCCCTCGTTCGTCTCGACCGGCATCTTGCCGGGGTACTGGGTCTCGAGCGGCCACCGGCCGTCGCCGTCGCGCTTCGACGCGACCAGGTCGATCGCCTCGGCTACGCGCTCGTCGGGCGCGACGCCGGCGCGGCGGAGGTATTCGAGCCCCCGCAGCACGTCGTAGTGCCACCAGGTCGGGAAGGCGAAGCGCGTCCACGCGGCGTCGCCCTTGCGATCTCGCTCGATCACCTCGCCGGTCGACCGCCGGCGGAAGAGGCGGCGCTCGAGGAGGTACTCCTGCCCGCGGAGACGGGCCGCGGGCACCGCCGGGCTGCCCCCGCCCGCCCGTTCGTGCTCGAGCAGGGCCTCGAGCACGCAGATCGTGGTGTTGAACGACGACCGCATCGAGCCGTTGGGGCTCGCCGCCACCTGCCCGTTGATGCAGGGCTCGACCTCGCCGGCGAAGAAGGGGTTGTCGTCCGCTTCCTGCGGACCGCATCCTTGCCACGTCACGCGGTCGCGGACGAGGCCCACCGCGCGCCGTGCCTCGGAGCTTTCGGGATCCAGACCCATCTCCCGCAGGAGCGACAGGACATGCATCGTGGAGTCCCACCCGCGGTTCCACGCCGCGCCGCCCCACCGCCCATCGGGCGTCTGGAGGGCGAGCAGCCGCGCGCCCGCGCCATCGGTCGCGACCCTTGCACGCTCGGCCGCGACCTCCTCGTCGGGCGCATCGGTCAGGTCTCGCATCGCCTGCCAACGGATCGGTCAGGTCTCGCATCGCCTGCCAACGGATCGAAGGGTCAGAATCAAGCAGCCACCGTATGACCGAACTCGTTGGCTTCGGGGCTTGCCGTTTGGGGGGATTGGTCGGCATCTGCTGGTGCTCCTTACTTTGGGTAAAAGACGCTGTTGGTGGCCTCACTCGTATGATACCAATTTCGTCTCGCCGTAGCAATGTGGCATCCGCCCAAGTCCGATGAATCGGGGGCTTAAGTTAGCCTTTCTACACCATCCCAGGCGAACCTGGTATCAAAGGCGCCGCCCGGCCAGGGTGTCGCGCCATTTCCCCACTACGCATCTCGATCGCTCGTCCTGTCGCCATCTGGCCTTGTGCAAACAAGACGTTCTTTGCGTTCTTGTTGCGCACAATGTCGAGTGGCGCGACACCCTGCAGTTTAATTCCAAATTTACAGCCAGACCTCTTCGCGTTCGCCAAAGAGCGCATGGCGAACGTCCATCACCAGTTGTGCGGGAGCACCAGGGCGCCCGCGCATCCAGGTGCGGCGCATCGTCTGGGCACGACTGATGAAGACATCACCTACCGGCTGGAAGCCCGCGAGGGCCATGCCGCTTTGGGAGGGCAGGTTGTCAGTGTCCGTGCCAATCCAGACGCGGTGCAGACCCTGACGATGTAGTTCACCGACTATGTGTGCCAGCAGCGCAGGGTAGAGACGCCGCCCACGATGAGTTGGCAATGTGGCACAATTCCAGATGTAGGCTTCTCCTGCTTTGAGTCGAATGCTGAGACCCAGCTCGCCAATGTCTTCTTCGTCAAACGTGACCCAGCCATAGGTAACAAGCATGCCTTCGATCCTACCGACATAACAATGCCGCCCGTTGTCAAAGCGCTGCAGTACCAGCGCTG